>ENA-UERC01000044-UERC01000044.1-human-gut-metagenome-genome-assembly--contig:-NODE-44-length-88575-cov-31.810222_pt1 | contig 88575 bp, 85 predicted proteins | sample MGYA00242955_ERZ507955 | MGnify/ENA primary metagenome ERZ507955 (study PRJEB26167, sample SAMN06115394) | human gut metagenome | host: Homo sapiens | place: China:Hubei | collected 2016-04-27 | study... | reverse complement strand
CGCGAGCTGGGTTCAGAACGTCGTGAGACAGTTCGGTCCCTATCTGTCGTGGGCGCAGGATATTTGATGGGAGCTGTCCCTAGTACGAGAGGACCGGGACGGACGTACCTCTGGCGCACCAGTTGTTCCGCCAGGAGCATAGCTGGGCAACTACGTACGGATCGGATAAACGCTGAAAGCATCTAAGCGTGAAGCCGACCCAAAGATAAGATATCCCACTGATTTGATCAGGTAAGATCCCTTGAAGACTACAAGGTTGATAGGCACGATGTGTAAGTGGAGTGATCCATTCAGCAAGTGTGTACTAATAGATCGAGGGCTTGACCACAATTCGCTTGAGACTCAAAGAGTCAACGAAAAAATGTTAGCAGTGATTATTCAGTTTTGAAGGCACGTCCTTCTAAAAATACTGGACACAGTAAAACAAGTATGTTATACTGATTCAGTCATATGGTCGGTGACGATGACGGTGAGGTCCCACCTGTTCCCATTCCGAACACAGTAGTTAAGCTCACTCGTGCCCAAGATAGTTAGCTGGAAACGGCTTGTGAAAATAGGTAGTCGCCGACTTGAACGAAACGCTCTAAGAGAAATCTTAGGGCGTTTTTTGTTGCACAAAAATGAGGTGTGATCTTTAGCAGAAATGCGAACACAGCAGGGCTTGACAGAAACGCTACTATGTAATACAATGTAGACAAGCTACTACGTAATACAAAATAGCGGAAAGGAGGAGTCCCCAGTGGAAAACAACACACAGCTTCTCAAGGGTATTTTGGAGTTCTGTGTTCTGAAACTCATCAGCAGAGAGCCGACCTATGGCTATGAGATCGTGATGAATCTGAAACAGGTCGGTTTTTCAGACCTGAGCGAAAGCACACTGTATCCGTTGCTGCTGCGGTTGGAACAACAGGGAAAGGTCACAGTAGAACGCAGACCTTCCCCCAAGGGGCCAAGTCGGAAATATTACGTTGTAACAGAGGAAGGGCGGCAGGCGCTGTTTGAGTTTCGGCAAGATTGGAGCCAGCTCTGCCAGCTGGTAGAAAAAATTTTTAAGGAGGAGCCAGATGAATAAGTATTTTGCACTGCGAAAGGCAAACCGGATGCGTACAAAAATGCTGACTGAAAAAAGCCAGGAACAGCTCAAAGAAGTGATCGCCTATCTGCGCAGTGTCACATTCGACATCTGTGGCGTAGAAGTCGTCCAGAGCGATCTGATCGACATCGCGATGCGAGCCAATGAAGAGGGCTGCGAGCTATTCCAGTTTATTACGGACGCCGAAACCTTTGTGAATGAGGTGAAGCCGAGCATGAAGCCGCTGCGCTGGCCCGATTTTCTGATCTTTGAGATCTCTATGCTTTGCTTTTGGGGATACGGTGTCGCCTCACTGGTGATGACACCCTCGATTCTGGCGGTCGTACCGGATTTCAAAATCGACGTTACGCTGGCTTCTCTGTTGCAGCTGTGTATTTGTGTGCTTGGATTTTATTACCTCTATCGGAGCGCAATGGAGAAGGTCGGATTTCCGCCGAGAAAGCATCAGGTGAAGGCGGTGGCATTTACGGTACTCTATATTCTGGTGCTCTATGAGATCGGCAAACTTCTGCGGTTGGCGCTTGGGTCGATCGTTTTTATCCGCATTCCGGTCTGGCCCTATACCATCGCGAATCTGCTGATCGGTGCGTTCTTTCTGTGGCTCCGGTTTGACCGTTATGGAAAAGATGCCCGGTTGGAAGAACGGGTGTAAAAGCGGGCAGACATCGTGGGGCATGGTCAAATCTCAAAACAAATACAGAAAAAGCGGCCCCGCCGCGTTGGAGATTCCAACGTTGCGGGGCCGCTGTGTTGCTCTTTGGTGGAGCGAGAGGATTTAGCCCTTGCCGGCGCAGCCGAACAGCTCGATCTTCTCCTTGCACTTGTCGATGATGGCCTGAGAGCCGGGAGCCAGCAGCTTGCGGGGGTCGAAGCCCTTGCCCTGCTGATCCTTGCCAGCCTCGATGTACTTGCGGGTGGCCTCAGCGAAGACCAGCTGGCACTCGGTGTTGATGTTGATCTTGGAGACGCCCAGGCTGATGGCCTTTGCGATCATCTCGTCGGGGATGCCGGTGCCGCCGTGCAGGACCAGGGGGATGTTGTGAGTGGCCTTGTGGATGCGGTCCAGAGCCTCGAAGTCCAGACCCTTCCAGTTGGCCGGGTAGACACCGTGGATGTTGCCGATGCCGGCTGCTAGGAAGTCGATGCCCAGATCGGTGATCTTTGCGCACTCCGCAGGATCTGCGATCTCGCCAGCGCCCACGACGCCGTCCTCGACGCCGCCGATGGAACCGACCTCAGCTTCGATGCTCAGGCCCTTGGAATGTGCCAGAGCGACCAGCTCCTTGGTCTTCTCCACGTTCTCCTCAATGGAGTAGTGGCTGCCGTCGAACATGATGGAAGAGAAACCGGCTTCCACGCAGGCCTTGCAGCCTTCGTAGGTGCCGTGGTCCAGATGCAGAGCAACGGGAACGGTGATCCCCATGGAATCGACCATTGCGCTGACCATCGCAGCAACGGTCTTGAAACCGGTCATGTACTTGCCGGCACCCTCGGAGACGCCCAGGATGACGGGGCTCTTCATCTCCTCGCAGGCGGTCAGCACAGCCTTGGTCCACTCCAGGTTGTTGATGTTGAACTGGGGCACACCGTAGTGGCCGTCGCGTGCCTTGATGAGCATTTCGGTTGCATTTACCAACATTATTCATTACCTCCGCAAATTCATATTATTGGGGTGAAAAGTCGTTTGAGAATGCGACTTTGCGTATCCCTTAACGAACCTGTAAGGCTAGTATACCCCAAACAAACTATAAAATCAATCCAAATTTTCAACATGGTTTCCCGTTCGTCAAAATGATGTTGGAGATTGTGGCAAAATGCGGGAACGAGACGTTCAAAAAATAGTCATATTTCCGACTTGAATTTTACAAAAAGTACGGCGGCTTCTGCACGGAAAATTTCCTCACGGTTGAAAACCCGGTGGAAAGTGTGGAATTCCACCCGGAAAGTGGGCGCAGATGCTTGATTTTTGAACACTTTCAACGGAGTTTTCAACATGTGGAAAAGAATGGCCCGTTTTACAAAGTGTATATGGACTCGAATGTGGAAAACTTTTGCCGAAAAAAATATACCGATAAAATGACAAGGGGGCTGCCCTCTGCCGGCCGGGACAAAATTCAGGCGAGAAAAAAGGGGAATCCTATGGCAAAGGCGGGGCGGTTATGTTATACTTTACTATGACAATCTGTCGAATTTCGTAAACGGTGAAACAAAAAGGGCCTGTCCCTTTTCGATAAATGGAAGGAGAACACAATGGACGAACAGAAAATGCCGCGCCGCCCCCGCCGCGCTGCGGAGGACACGCCGAAGAATGAGAGCCTGGTCTACGGCAAGAACCCCGTGACCGAGCTGCTCAAGAGCGGCTCCGGCGTGGACACGGTGCTGCTGGCCGAGGGCATGGCCCCCGCTGTGGCGGCGTACTTCACCGCCATGGCCAAGGAGGCCGGGGCCACCGTCAAGCGGGTCCACCCCAATAAGCTCCGCCTGATGACCGGCACCGAGAGCCACCAGGGCGTGGCTGCGTTTGCCAGCGAGATCGAGTATGCCACGGTGGAAGACCTGCTGGCAGCGGCCAAGGAGAAGGGGGAGCCGCCTTTCCTCGTGCTGAGCGACGGCATCGAAGACCCCCACAATCTGGGTGCGGTGATGCGCAGTGCACTGCTCTGCGGTGCCCACGGCATCGTCATCCCCAAGCGGGGCGGCGCTTCCGTGACCCCCACCGTCATCAAATCCAGCGCCGGTGCTGCGGAGCGCCTGCCCGTGGCCCGTGTGGCCAACATCGGCGAGACCGTCCGCCGCCTGAAGGATCAGGGCGTTTTCGTCTACTGTGCCGATATGGACGGTGTGCCCCTGCGCAAGAATAACCTCACCGGCCCCATCGCGCTGGTGCTGGGCAGCGAGGGCAGCGGCGTCTCGCAGCTGGTGAAAAAGCTCTGCGACGGCGTGGTGCGGCTGGATATGGCCGCACAGGGCACCGGCGTGGACAGCTTCAACGTCTCGGTGGCGGCTGGCATCATTTTGTATGAGATCCAGAGCCAGCGCGCAGGCGAATAAACGCGGACTGCTCCGCAGAGATTGAGCAGGGAGGTACAACGAATGGCGAAGAATGATGCCCGTAAAAACGGCTTTGAAAAAACGAACCCGGAGGACCTCGCAGCCAAGGAAGAAAAATTCCGCACCTTTTTCAGCACCAGTGTGGCGCAGGTGCCCGATGAGATGAAGCACCGGGATGACGAAAAGCAGGAGCCTGCAAAGCAGAAGACCCAGAGCAGCATTCTGGGCCGCATCCTGGGCCGCGCCAAGGAGGAGGCAGAGCCTGCCTCCGAAAAGCCTGCCATGCCGCAGGAACTTCCGCCGACGGGTGAGATCCGGCTGGGCGGGGAGGACGAGGCTGCGGAGCCGAAGGCCGATCTGGAGCTGGCCGCAGATTTCTTTGTGGCAGAGGAGCCGGAACCGCCGGTGCAGCCTGCCCCGGCCGAGCGGAAGTCGGCTGCCGAGAAGCAGCCCGCCCCGCAGCCGCAGCAGCCGAAATATGAGAAGAACTATGTGCGCGGTCCGCTGACCCCGCAGGAGCAGAAGGAACATGCCGAGATGCAGGAACTCAAGGCCCTGCTCTTCCCGGCCCCGAAACCGGCCCGGCCCGAAGCGGACACGCCCGCCCCGCAGGAGGTGCTGGGCGTCGAGACCGCCGCATTGGAGGCCGAGGAAAAGGCCTGCGCGGCCATGCCGAAGATGGTCTTCGCCGAGGACCGGACCCGCAGGCCGGAGCCGGAAGAGGCCCGACCGGAGCCGACCCAGCCCTTCCGCTTCTTTGGGGAAGGCGACGACGAAGCCGCGCCTGCGGCCCCCACGCGTGAGACGCCACCCAGCATGGACGACAGCATGAGCATCCCGTTGGTGGGCCTTGAGGAGGAACCGGAAGCGCCGGTCTCCGCATCGGATGCTGCGCCCGCCGAAGCTGCCCAGCCTGCGGAAGCGGCTGCAAAAGCCGCGCCCGGCGAAGCATCCGCAGCCGAGACGCCTGCGGCCCCGGCAGAGGAAGCTGCCGCAGAGCCTGCCGAAGAATCTACCCCCGAAACCGTGGACGAGAAGCTGCATAAGATGAGCGCAGAACTCACGCTGCGCTGTGTGCTCAGCGGCATCCTGGCCGTGGTGCTGCTCCACTTCGGGCTGACGGCGGCGGGCCTGCTGGCACCCATTGCCTCGCTGGACCCGGTCGTCGCTCCGGCGGCATTCTACGCCGCCAACCTGCTGGTGCTGGCCGCAGCGCTGGCCGTGGCCTACCCCGTCCTGCGGGACGGTCTGAGCGGCCTGAAAAAAGACCGCCGCCCCAGTGCGGACACCATGCCTGCGCTGGCCGCCTGCGGTGCGGCGCTGGAAGCCGCCATCGCCCTGCTCAACGCCAGGAGCTACCAGACGTCCAGCTGGACGCTGCTGTCCGGCATCGCGGCGCTGGGGCTGTTCATGGCCCTGCTGGGCAGCCGGGTGCAGCTGGCCGCTGTGAAAAACGGCTACGACCTGGCCACCAAAGACCCGGCCGGGCTGCAGGGGGCGTTCCGGGTCAAGGACAAAGACCTGATTCGGATGCTTGCCCGCAGTCTGGACGAAAAGGACCCCTGGGTCCTGCTCAGCCGCCCGGTCCAGTGGGACGACGCCCTGCTGGAACAGAGCTTTGGCGAGCGCACCAGTGAGCGCCGCGCCCGCAAGACGTCGTACATCCTGCTGGGGGCTGCGGTGCTCAGCGGTCTGGCGTTCCTGCTGTTCGGCGGCGGGCTCAACGGCATGGCTGCGGCCATGACCGCCATGCTCTGCATGGGCGCTCCGCTCTCCTCCACGCTGGTGGCCGGTCTGGCCACCCTGCGGCTGCAAAAGAGCGCCGCCGCTGCCGGTGCGGTCATTCCCGGCTGGGCCGCGATCGAAGAACTGGGCGGTGTGGATACTGTGCAGGTGGACGCCGACGAGCTTTTCACTGCGGACAGCGTGAATCTGGAGGACATCCGCATCTTCAAGGGGGGCCGCATCGACCGCGCTATCCTCTATGCGGCCAGCATCCTGAACCAGAGCTGCGAGACTCTGCGCGGCCTGTTCCGCCAGATCATTGAGGACCGCACCGACATCCTCTACCCCGTCAAGGATCTGGAGACCCACTACGGTCTCGGCTTTGCGGCCTGGTGCGATAACAACCGTGTCCTGATCGGCAACCGCGCCTATATGGAAAAGGAGGGCGTTCCCGTGCCCGAAACGGAGTACGAGGAAGAGCACTCCCAGCATGGGACCTTGCAGATCTTGTATCTGGCGGTTTCGGGCAATCTCCACGCCATGTTCGTGCTGCGCTCCACAGGCGGGCGGAATGCGGCCCGCGGGCTGGAAGTGCTGCAGAAGGAGAACATCCGCCTTCTGGTCACCTGCAAAGACCCCAGCCTGACCGCCAGGCACATCACCGACGCCTACCATCTGCCGGAGGGCATGATCACCCTGCTGGAACAGGACCAGTGCGACGCCCTGAACGCTGCCCCGGCGCAGCCGGAGAACGCTGCCCGCTGCTGTATGCTGCACGATGTGGGCTTCGTCAGTCTCATCGGCGGTCTCCGCGCTGCCGAGCAGGCCCAGAACGCTGAGACGGCTGCCACCACGGTGCAGCTGGTGTCGGTCTGGTTCTCGGTGGCCATCGGTGTGCTGCTGACCTATGCGGGCAGCATCGGCACCCTGTCCGTTGCCGCCGTGCTGATGTATCAGGCTGCGTGGAGCGCCCTCAGCCTGGCTGTCTGCGCGCTGAAGCAGCACTAATTGAAAATGATTCTCAAAATAAATAGGAATTATTCTTGATTTTGAGCTCGAATTCTGTTATAATACTCTCAGAAGGAACGCCCCGGTTGCAGCCGGAGGCGAGCACATACACACAACAATAAAGGAGAGCATGGATTATGGAACTCAAGGGCACCAAGACCGAGAAAAACCTGTGGGAAGCATTTGCAGGCGAGAGCCAGGCCCGCAACAAGTACACCTTCTTCGCCAGCGTAGCCAAGAAGGAAGGCTACGAGCAGTTGGCCGCGATCTTTGAGGAGACGGCCGCCAACGAAAAGGAACACGCCAAGATGTGGTTCAAAGCCCTGCACGGCGGCTCCATCCCCGACACCATGACCTGCCTGGAAATGGCAGCGGGCGGCGAGCACGACGAGTGGACCGAGATGTACCCCCGCATGGCGAAAGAGGCCAAGGAAGAGGGTTTCCCCCAGTTGGCTGCTCTCTTCACCATGGTGGCACAGATCGAAAAGGAGCACGAGGAGCGCTACCGCGAGCTGGCCGAGAACCTGAAGAACAATCAGGTTTTTGCCCGCGAGGAGCAGCAGGTCTGGCAGTGCCGGAACTGCGGCTACACCTACATCGGTAAGTCTGCACCCCTGAAGTGCCCCGTCTGCGCACATCCCCAGAGCTATTTTGAGCTGAAGAAGCACAACTACTAAGAACCAGCCGAAGAGGCTGCGATACTCCTTCCGTCATCGCTTGCGCGATGATACCTCCCTCAAAGAGGGAGGCTTTTCCGGCCTACCGCCACGCCAAGACCCCCTCTCCGAGGGGGCTGGCACGGCAGCGCCGTGACTGGGGGAGTGTTGCAGCCTCTTTTTTTGTTGCAATTCCACAAGAAATGTGTCATAATCGGAAAAAAGATAACAGAGGGGAGAGAACAGGATGGCGTATCGGGCAGCGGTCTGCGACGACAGCGCAGCGGATGCGGACTATGTGCGAGGCATCGTGGCGCACTGGGCAGAGCAGCGGGGCATCGCGCTGGAATGCCGGGCCTTTTCCTCGGCGGAACAGTTCCTGTTCTGCTACGCAGAGGATAAAAACTTTGATTTATTACTATTGGATGTAGAAATGCCCGGCGCAGACGGTGTCACGCTGGCCAAAACGGTCCGGCAGGAGAACGAAGCCGTGCAGATCGTCTTCATCACCGGCTACTCGGATTACATCGCCGAGGGCTACGATGTGGCCGCGCTCCATTACCTGATGAAGCCGGTCCGCCCCGAAAAGCTCTGTGCCGTGCTTGACCGCGCGTGGGAGAAGCACCGCCGGAACGAGCGCTGCCTGAACCTCGAACGTTCCGGCGAGATGATCCGTCTGCCGCTGTATGAGGTGCGGTATCTGGATGTGCACCAGAACTATGTGACCGTCCACGCCAGACAGGACTATACCCTCAAGCGGACGCTGGCCGAGTTCGAGGCAGAGCTGGACGAGCAGTTCTTCCGGGTGGGGCGGGGGATGATCCTGAACCTGAAGCAGATCCGCCGCGTGACCAAAAAGGAGGTCGTTCTGGCAGACGGCACAGTGCTGCCCCTGCCGCGCGGCAGCTATGAGCCCCTGAACCGGGCTATCATCGAGAGGACATGAGGCAGAGGAGGGGAAAACAGATGCTGAAACTTTTTTCAAGGCTTTTGGATCACCGCATCGAAGCCTACCAGCGGGAGCTTATCGAGACGCATTACAAAGAGGTGGACAACATGTACCGCCAGATGCGGGGCTGGCGGCACGATTACCGCGGCCACATCCAGACCATGAAGGTCCTGGCGGCGCAGGGGGATCTGGAAGGCATCCGGGCCTACCTTGACCAGCTGGACACCGACCTGAACACCGTGGACCTTGCGGTCAAGACGGGCAACGCCATGGCGGATGCCATCCTCAACAGCAAGATCTCCCTCGCGAAGAGCCGGAACATTCCGGTGCAGATCGATGCCCATATCCCGGTCCGGCTGAAGATGAGCGAGCTGGACCTCTGCTGCATCCTCGGCAACCTGTTCGACAACGCCATGGATGCCAGCGCCGCTCTGCCCGAAGCCGAACGCCTCATCCGGGTGTATATGGATATGAAGGGCACCCAGCTCTACATCTCGTTCACCAACTTCACGGCCAGCCAGAAGCAGACAAAACTTGCCGGGCGGTTCGCCACCACCAAGGGCGCGGGCCACGGCTTCGGTCTGGTGCGCATCGACGCCATCGTCGAAAAGCTGGACGGCTACCTCAGCCGCAACAGCGAGGATGGAGCCTTCACGACGGAGATCTTGATCCCGCAAGTATGAAATTGGAAGGTGTTCCGTTGTACCAAGGAAACCATTGCAATTCATCCCCCAAAATGAACCGTTCGTCCCCGATCTGTGCCGGGGACGATTTTTTGTGGTAGGATAGGCCCAGACGAACGAAAGGGGAATCCCACATGGAAACGGGAACGAACAAAACGAAGCAAAAACCAAAATACGACCTCTGGCAGATCACGGCCTATATGCTGGGCGTGGCATGGCGGGGCAGACATTGGACGGTGTTCACGGTCGGCCTCTCGCTGGCGCTGGTCACGGCGGGCAGGACCATCGCGGAGCTGCTGTTTGCCCCGGCGGTGCTCCGGGTGCTGGAACAGGGGATGGCGCTGGGCCGTCTGCTGGCGGTCATTGGCGGCTTTTCCGTGCTGCTGGTCGCACTGACCTTCCTGCAAAGTTATCTGAGCGAACGGAATCTCTTTGGAAAAATGAACGTCCGGGTCGATATCCTGGACCTCTCGGCCCGCAAGCGGGCCGGCACCTCCTACCCGAACCTGCTGGACAAGCGCTTCCTGGATCTGAGCGCCAAGGCCGACCGGGCCGGATGCACCAACAATGAATCCGTCGAAGCATTCTGGGTGAGCTGGGGCGAGATCCTGACCAACCTCTTCGGCTTCGGGGCCTACCTGCTGCTGTTGTCTGGCCTGAACGCCTGGCTCTGCCTGCTGGTCTGCGCCACATCGGTCGTCAGTTATCTGGCGTCCCGGCGGATCAACGAGTGGGGCTACCGCCACCGCGAGGAGGAAGCCGGGTATGTGAAGCGGCTGGCCTATGTGCAGAAGGTCGCCACCGACCGGCAGTACGGCAAGGATATCCGCATCTTCGGCCTGCGGGAGTGGGTGGAAGAACTCTGGGAGAGCACGATGCGGCTCTACCACGGCTTCCTGCTCCGGCGGGAGACGGCCTACCTCTGGGCCAATGTCATCGACCTGGCCCTGCTGCTGGTGCGCAACGGCGCGGCCTATGCCTACCTGATCTGGCTGACACTGGAACAGGGTCTGCCGGTCTCGCAATTCCTGCTCTATTTCGGCGCGGCCACCGGTTTTGCCCAGTGGGTCAGCGGCATTCTGGAAAAGTTTGCAAAACTGCACAAGCAGTGTCTCGACATCTCTACCGTGCGGGAATTTCTCGAATATCCGGAACCGTTCCGCTTTGAGGACGGCCTCCCGCTGGAAAAGCGGCTGGACACCCCCTATGAGCTGCGGCTCGAAGGGGTCAGCTACCGGTACCCCGGCGCGGAGAAGGACACCATCCACAAGCTCGACCTGACCGTCCGCCCCGGCGAGAACCTCGCCATCGTGGGCCTGAACGGTGCGGGCAAGACCACGCTGGTCAAGCTGCTCTGCGGCTTCCTCGATCCCACCGAGGGCCGTGTCCTGCTCAATGGGCAGGACATCCGCCCGTATAACCGCCGGGATTATTACAAGCTGTTCGCGGCGGTGTTCCAGGATTTCTCGGTTTTGTCGGCCACCGTGGCCGAGAACGTGGCCCAGTGCCGCACCGGCATCGACGAGGCCCGCGTCTGGCACTGCCTGGACGAAGCGGGCCTGACCGAAAAGGTGCAGAGCCTGCCCAAACAGCTGGAAACGCAGATCGGCCGGGAGGTCTACGAAGACGGCATCGAGCTGTCCGGCGGGCAGACCCAGCGGCTGATGCTGGCCCGTGCGCTGTACAAGGACGCGCCTGTGCTGGTGCTGGATGAACCCACCGCCGCGCTCGACCCCATCGCCGAGAACGACATCTACCAGAAATACAACGAGATGACGGCAGGCAAGACCAGCCTGTTCATCTCGCACCGGCTGGCCTCCACCCGCTTCTGCGACCGCATCCTCTATCTGAAGGACGGCCGGGTGGCCGAGGAGGGCACCCACGAAGAGCTGCTGAAACGGGGCGGCGGCTACGCCGACCTGTTTGAGGTGCAGAGCCAGTATTACCGGGAGGAGAACGAAGCATGAGCGCATCGAACAAAACGATCACCATCCGGCAGGGGTGCCGGTACGCCTGGCGGGAGTGGAATATCTTCTGGAAGCTGTCGCCGAAGTTTTTCTATGCCACGTTTGCCAGTGCCGCCCTCACGGCGCTGAGCCCTTATGCCACGGTCTGGCTGTCGGCCCAGCTGGTGGGCGAACTGTCCGGCGGGCGGGACCCGCACCGGCTGATGGTCTGGGTGCTCTGGACCCTGGGCACGACCGCCGTGCTGACCCTTCTGCGCGCGGCGGCGTTCCACTGGAAGGAAGCGGAAACGGACGACCTCTGGCAGCGGCAGACCCGAACGTATATGGACAAACAGATGTCCCTCGACTACGTGGATGAGGACAGCCAGCGGGTCTATGACATGTACAGCCAGATCCAGCAGGACGCCAGGCTCTCAGGTGCGGGCGGCACGATCTGCATTTTGCTGGTGGAAAAGATCGCCACGGCACTGTTCCAGATCTTGGGCGGCGTGGTGCTTTGCTGGGGGCTGTTCACCGCGGCGGTGCCGGATGGGCGGCTGGCCTTTCTGGGGCACCCGCTGTTTCTGGCGGCGTTCTGGGCCGTGATGGTCTGCACCGCCTGCCTGTCGCCCGTGTTCGCGGGGCAGGCGGCCAAATATATGCCGCTGCTGCAGGAGTCCGGGAAGCTGGGCAACCGGATGTTCCACGTCCAGCTCACCCTGCCGGAAGAGCCGAAGAACGCCCCCGACCTGCGGATGTACGACCAGTACCAGAATGTCGTCAGCGGCTATATGGTGGGTCTGTGGGATGCCTTCGCGAGGCTGCGCCGGGGCGCGATGGGGATCTTCCGGTCGGCCTCCTCGGCGGTGCCGGCGCTGCTGATGGGGCTGGTCTATCTCTTCGTCTGCCTCAAGGGCTGCGGCGGGGCGTTCGGCCTGGATGCCGTGACGCAGTACCTCGGTGCGGCCGCCAACCTGTTCCAGGGCGTTGTCACCCTTGTGGAGATGCTGGCCGAGATGGAGATCAACGGCGTCTATATGAAAAACATCTTCGATTACCTGGACCTGCCCAACAACATGTATCAGGGCAGCCTGACCACCGAAAAGCGGAGCGACCGCCAGTATACGGTGGAGTTCCGGGATGTCTCCTTCCGCTACCCCGGCAGTGCGCAGTACGCCCTGCGCCACCTGAACATGAAGTTCAAAGTCGGCGGACGGCTGGCCGTGGTGGGGATGAACGGCAGCGGCAAAACGACCTTCATCAAGCTGCTTTGCCGCCTGTACGACCCCACCGAGGGAGTCATCCTGCTGAATGGGATCGACATCCGGAAGTACCGCTACGACGAGTACATGGACATCTTCTCGGTCGTCTTTCAGGATTTCCGGCTGCTGGCCCTCCCGCTGGGCCAGAATGTCGCGGCCCGCACCGGATACGATGCCGCCCGCGTGACCGACTGCCTGCAAAAGGCAGGCTTCCGCGACCGGCTGGCGGCGATGCCGCAGGGGCTGGACACGGCGCTGTATCAGGAGCTGGACGAGAACGGCGTGACCGTCTCCGGCGGTGAGGCGCAGAAGATCGCCATCGCGCGGGCTTTGTACAAGGATGCGCCCTTCATCATCCTGGATGAACCCACTGCCGCGCTCGACCCCGTGGCCGAGGCGGAGATCTACGCCAAATTCAACGAGATCGCAGGGGACAAAACGGCTATCTACATCAGCCACCGGCTGTCCTCCTGCAAGTTCTGCGATGAGATCGCTGTCTTCGACCACGGCGAGGTCATCCAGCAGGGCACCCACGAGCGCCTGCTGGCCGACACCGCCGGAAAATACTATGAGCTGTGGAACGCGCAGGCCCAATATTACACGGAGGAACCGGCATAAAAGACACGGTCCGGATGGGATTTTTTGCACAGTTTTTGCTGCAAAAAACTATGCGTTTCCACAAAAAGCGGCTCGAATTGTGAACTCTTAGGGCGAACGGCTTGAAAAGAATTTGCATCCTGTGTACAATGAAACGAAAGTGAGAACGATCATGACGCGGAAAAAGTACCTGTGTGCGGCAATTCAATTCTTTGAAGCGAAAAAGGAGGGACGTTCGACCCTATGAAACATTCTTTTCACCCGATGGGACGGGCGCTCTGTGCCCTGCTGCTGGGGGCAGCGCTGACCCTCTCGCCGCTGGCGGCGCAGGCAGCGCCCCGCGCGGAGAACCGTTCCGCAAAGCTTGCGCTGGAAGTGACCGAGATGGAGCTGGAGATCACGGCGGACGACCCGCGCCCCAAAGCCTACCTTTACACCGGCGGGCAGAGCGATTATTACTTCATCGTCTGGATGAGCAGCAACCCCAGTGTGGCCACCGTGGACGGCGACGGCAAGGTGACGGCCCGCAGTGTGGGCAAGGCCACCATCACCGCCATCTCGGACCACGGCGACCGCGCCGCCTGCGAAGTCACCGTTACCCGCAAGGGGGAGGCGGCTGAGGCGCAGAAACCCACCCTCAGCGAGACCAGTCTGGAGCTGGTGCAGCAGTACGATGCCCTGCACCCTACACAGCAGCTCACGCTGACCAACAGCGACCATTCCTTTATTTATGTGTACCAGTGGCGCAGCAGCGACCCCAACATCGCCTCGGTCGATGACAAAGGCGTCGTGACGGCCCAGAAGCCGGGCAGCGCCACCATCACGGCGTTTGCTTCCAACGGGCAGGCGCTGCGGTGCGCCGTCACGGTCACATCCGAGGTCGGCAAGGTCACACTGAACAAGGCGGACCTGCTGTTCAAAACGGTGGGCAGTCAGGAGGCCCTGTGCGCCACGGTGGCCGTGGAGAGCGGCGGCAGTGTGCCCATCACCTGGGTCACCAGCAATCCGGGCGTTGCCACGGTGGACGCCAACGGCGTCGTGACGGCTGTGGCCGACGGCGAGGCAAAGATCACCGCCCTTTCGCCCAGCGGCCGATACGCGGTGTGCAGTGTGGTCGTCGGCTTGGCCGGGGACAAGTACGACACCGAAGAGGACCTGGCCGACGAGCTCAAGCTCCCGGACCCGTATGTGGCCGTCCGGCTGAATCGGCTTTCCTGAGCATAAAAATAAGCCGCGCCTTCGCAGGTGCGGCTTATTTTTATGCGGTCAGATCTCGTTGCCGGAGTCAAGAGAAGATCTGAAATTTCACGAAAAATTTTTTACACCCCCGGCAGGAACAGCATCGTCCCGCGGGAGGCCATCATGGGCTGGAACGCGCAGCTGAACAGCCCGCCCGCCACGGCCAGCACCAGGGCGAAGAGCAACAGCAGCATCAGACGGGGAGCGTGGGAAGACCTGCGGGGACCTTGCTTGCGCTGCATGGCGCATCCTCCTTTCCGGAACATCATCTGCCCCAGCCTATGCACCCGCTGCGCCGATTGTGCACCGGGGCGAAGTGTGGTACACTAAAGGGGAACGATACGGAGGACTTTTTATGCTGACCATTACTCTGCTGGGCACAGCGGCCACCATGCCACTGCCCGACCGCGCCCTGACGGCGGCGGTGGCTGAATGCGGCGGGCACAGCCTGCTGTTCGACTGCGGCGAGGGCACCCAGACCGCTGCCCGCCGCGCCGGGGTCAACCTGATGAAGCTGGACGCCATCTGCCTGACCCACTACCACGGTGACCATATCTTCGGCCTGCCCGGCCTGCTGCAAACGCTGGGCTGTCAGGGCCGCACCCGGCCGCTGACGATCTTTGGCCCGGCCGAGGGGATGGAGCCGGTCTGGGGGGCCATCCGCACCCTGACCGGCCCCCAGCCCTATGCCATCCGGGCTGTGCCGCTGGGCACCGACCCCGTCCGGCTGGAAACGCTGGCCCCCGGCTGGCCGGTGGGGGCCGAACTGCTGCCCTTCCGGACGAAGCACCGGGTCCCCAGCCGGGGCTACCGGCTGGACCTGCCCCGCGCAGGCCGCTTTGACCCAGCCAGAGCCAGAGCGCTGGGGGTGCCGGTGCAGCAGTGGAGATCGTTGCAGCGCGGGGAGCCGGTCACCTTGGAAGATGGGACGGCCATTGCACCCGGACAGGTGCTGGGCGCACCCCGCAGAGGGCTGCGGTTCGTGTTTTCCGGCGATACGGCCCCCTGCGCCGCGCTGGAACAGGCCGCACAGGATGCGGACCTGCTCCTCTGCGATGCCACCTACCCGGACGATGCGCAGCAGGCCCAGGCGAAACAGTATGGGCACAGCACCTTCCGGCAGGACGCTGAACTGGCGGCGCGGGCCGGGGCACGGCGGCTCTGGCTCATGCACTATTCGCCCATCATCACCGACCCGGAAGCAGCCCGCCCGGCGGCGGAAGCGGCCTTCCCGGCGGTGGAATGCGGCGTGGACGGACAACAGATCATTCTGCGATACGACGAGGAACCTTTATGACAGCTGAGACCATTTCCTTTCCGCTGGACCCCGGTGCAGCGGCCCTGCTGACGCGCCTCCATGCGGCGGGCCATGCCGCTTATGCGGTGGGCGGCTGTGTGCGGGACAGTCTGCTTGGCCAGACCCCGCACGACTGGGACCTCTGCACCAGCGCGACCCCCGAACAGGTGCTGGAGTTGTTCGGGAAAGCGCACTGCATCCCGACGGGATTGCAGCACGGCACCGTGACCGTCAAACACGGCGGAGAATTGTACGAGATCACGACCTTCCGCACCGAGGGGGCGTATTCTGACGGCCGCCACCCGGACCACGTCGCCTTTGTGCCGGATGTGAAAGAGGACCTGGCCCGGCGGGATTTCACCATCAACGCCATGGCCTATAACGCCGAAGAAGGGCTCATCGACCCGTTCGGCGGGCAGAACGATCTTGCCGTCGGCATCGTGCGGGCGGTGGGGGAGCCGCAGCGCCGGTTCGAGGAAGACGCCCTGCGCATCCTGCGGCTCTACCGGTTCGCGGCCCGGTTCCGCTTTGCCATCGACCCGGCCACCGGGCAGGCGGCCAGAGCGCTCTGCCGCCATCTGGACTGCGTGTCCGAAGAGCGCATCGCGGAGGAGCTGAGCCGTCTGCTGTCAGCTCCGGCACCGGGGGCCTATCTGGAAGCGGAGGTGCTGGCGGTCATCTTCCCGGAACTGGATGCGGCAGAGCTTCCGGAAAGCCGACGCATCCTCGACGCGCTGGAGCCGGGCATGGAACACGTCCCGGTCCGGCTGGCGGCGCTGCTGTGCCCGCTGGGCGAAGCCGGTGCAAGAGCGGCGCTCAAGCGGCTCAAGTGCTCCAACGCCCTGACCGGCACGGTGGCGACGCTGGTGGGGGAGAGTCGGGAGCTTCTTCCTCAGACACGAATCGGGCCATTCCATTGCCCGCCCCATTGCCTGCGGCAACAGGGCCCCACCCACCGGACGGTCTTCGGAAGGACTTCCGACTCTCCTTTGGAAGAGACACGGATTCAGACGAAGCGCCTTCTGGGAAAGTATGGTCTGCACATGGTAGAGCAGTTGGATGCGCTCTGTGGGGCAATCGCGCCGGACCGGGTGGCGGAGTTTGCTGCGCAAGCCGAGCTGGCCCGTCAGTTGGAAGCGGACGGTGCTTGCTGCCGCATCAACCAGCTGGCCGTGAATGGCCGGGACCTGATGGACGCAGGCATCCGGCCGGGGCCGGGGCTGCGCCGGGTGCTGGATGCTCTGCTGGAACAGGTGCTCACCGGGCAGCTCCCCAATGAGAAAGCGGCACTTCTGGCCGCAGCGGCGCAGGTCGCTGCGTCTTGACAAGCGAACGGGCGTGCGGTAGTATAATACTACTGCTTTTGTATGTTATAACATGAGGAACAAAATGACAGAAACACAGAATGCAAACCGCCCCGGTGCGCTCATTGCGATGAGCGGCGGCGTAGACAGCTCGGTTGCAGCCTGGCTGATGCAGCAGAAGGGCTATGCCTGCACCGGTATTACGATGCGGCTCACCCGCAACGAGACGCTGGGCCAGTCCGGCTTTCACACCTGCTGCTCGGAAAAGGACATCGAAGATGCCGCCGAGGTGGCGTATGCGATGGATATCCCCTATGAGGTGCTGGATTTCACCGCCGACTTCCGGGAAAAGATCATCGAAAAATTTATCCGGGTCTATGAGGCGGGCGGTACCCCGAATCCCTGCATCGACTGCAACCGGTATATGAAGTTCGACCACCTTCTCTCCTGGGCGCGGGAGCATGGGATGGAGTATGTGGTCACAGGCCACTATGCCCGCGTGGAGCAGGACGAGGCCACCGGCCGCTGGCTGCTGAAGAAGGGTCTGGATGAAGGAAAAGATCAGAGCTATGTGCTTTACAACCTGACGCAGGAGCAGCTGGCCCATGTCCGCCTGCCGCTGGGGGCACTGCACAAGAGCGAGGTGCGTGAGATCGCGGAGCAGCAGCATTTCATCAACGCCCGCAAGCACGACAGCCAGGACATCTGCTTTGTGCCGGATGGCGACTACGAAAAGTTCATGGAAGATTTCACCGGCAAGCGCTACCCAGCAGGCGATTTCCTCGACGAGGCGGGCCGCAAAGTGGGCACCCACAAGGGGGCCGTGCGGTATACCATCGGCCAGCGGAAGGGTCTGGGCCTTGCCATGGGCGCACCGGTCTACGTCTGCGCCAAGGATATGCAGGCCAATACGGTCACGGTCGGCCCGGAGAAAAGCCTGTTCGACCGCATCGTCTACGCCGAGGAGGTCAACTGGATCGCCATCCCGGCGCTGACGGCCCCGCTGCGGGTCACGGCCCGCACCCGGTATCATCAGGTCGAGCAGGCCGCGACCGTCTACCCGGCGGGCAAGGATCGGTTCCGGCTGGAATTTGACGAGCCGCAGCGCGCGCCTACGCCGGGGCAGGCGGTGGTGCTGTATCAGGGCGATGTAGTCCTGGGCGGCGGCACCATCGTGCGGGTGGAAAAGTGACCCGCTCCCCGGTGGGAGCGCATGATGAAGCAACCGAAAACCGGCTGCGCCGGGCAGGCGCGGCAGGACCAGAGAAGTGGAGAGTATGGATATGCAAGATCAGTATTCCCGCACCCAGCTGCTGCTGGGCAAGGAAGCCATGGAAACGCTGCACCATTCCCGCGTGGCAGTGTTCGGCATTGGCGGCGTGGGTGGCTATACCGTTGAGGCACTGGCCCGCAGCGGCGTGGGTGCGCTGGACCTCATCGACGACGATAAGGTCTGCCTGACCAACCTGAACCGCCAGATCGTGGCCACCCGCAAGACGGTGGGGCAGTATAAGGTGGATGTGGCGGAACAGCGCATCCACGAGATCGACCCCAACATCAAGGTCACGACCTACAAGACCTTCTTTACCCCGGAGACGCAGGACCAGTTCGATTTCACCCAGTACGACTATGTGGTGGATGCCATCGACACCGTCACCGGCAAGATCGCGCTGGTGGTCAAGGCCAAGGAGGCGGGTACGCCCATCATCTGTGCCATGGGCGCAGGCAACAAGATGGACCCCACCCGCTTTGAGGTGACGGATATCTACAAAACTTCCGTCTGCCCGCTGGCCAAGGTCATGCGCACCGAGTGCCGCAAGCGGAAGATCAAGCACCTGAAGGTCGTCTACTCCAAGGAGCCTGCCATGACGCCCATCGAGGATGATTCCATCAGCTGCGAGAATCACTGCATCTGCCCGCCGGGCACCCAGCGCAAGTGTACCATCCGCCGCTCCGTCCCCGGCTCCAATGCCTTTGTGCCGTCGGTCGCCGGCCTCATCATCGGCGGCGAGGTCGTCAAGGACCTCGTCGGCTTCGTGCCTCTGAAGGGGTAAACCCTCTCAGTCTCGCAACCATGCTCGACAGCTCCCCCGAAAGGGGGAGCTTTTGCTTTATAAAAAGTGCGCGAAGCAATGACGAAGAGGGGAAAATCTTTGCATAAAACAAATTTGCAAATAAATTGCAAATTCCTCTTGCAATTTGCGCCGAAACCATGTATAATCTCCCTTGCACGAAAACGCAATCAATTTGCAATTTACAAAACTGAAGCGCCGTTCCGGTGCAAGGAGAACCCCGTATGGAACTGTTTTTGGATGTTTTGGGCGAGAGCCTGGTCGATACGGCCAAGATGCTGCCCTTTCTGTTTTTGGCCTATCTGTTCATTGAATACGTCGAGCACCGCCACGGCGAGAAGATCGAGGCCGTGCTGGAACGCAGCGGCCGCTGGGGGGCCATCCCGGCGTCGCTGCTGGGCTGTGTGCCGCAGTGCGGCTTTTCGGCCATTGCATCGAACTTTTATGCCTCCCGCGTCATCTCGCTGGGCACCCTCATCGCGGTGTTCATCGCCACCAGCGACGAGGCAGTGCCGCTGCTGATCTCGATGCCGGCGTACTGGGATAAGCTCGTGCTGCTGATGGTCATCAAGGTGCTGTACGCCATTGCAGTGGGTCTGGTGCTGGACTTTGTGCTCCGCAGCATCCTGCCCAAGTCCCTGCAGGGCGGCTACACCGGCAGCGCCGATGAGATCGACTGCCACGAGACCCACGACGATGAGGAGGGGCATGAACGCCCCATCTGGCAGGCCGCGCTCCGCCATACGCTGGAGATCTTTGTTTTCATCTTCGGGTTCAGCCTGCTCTTCGGCCTCATCGTCGAGGGCGTGGGCGAGGATGTGTTCGCGGACGTTCTGGGCCAGATGGGCTTCTTCCAGCCGGTGTTCTCGGCGCTGGTGGGCCTCATCCCCAACTGTGCGGCCAGCGTTCTGCTGACCCAGCTCTACGTCGAAGGCGCCCTCCGCTTTTCCAGCCTGGTGGCGGGCCTGTGCACCGGCGCAGGCGTGGGCCTGGCGGTGCTCTGGCGGGCGAACCCCTCCTGGAAGCAGAACCTCTTCATCACCGGCCTGACCTGGGCCTCCGGCGCTGCCGTGGGCGTGGGCATCCAGCTCGTGGTCGCGCTGGCGGGCTGAGCCGGATTTCTTATTTGATCTGCCGTCCTGAAATTGCTCAGGGCGGCTTTTTGTGGTATACTGGAACATATTATAAAAGCAAGGGAGAACACCATGCAATATCAACTTCTGGCAAGTGATTTCGATAACACGCTGGTCCCCTTCGGGGAGCCGAAGCCCCACCCGGCGGTGGTCCGGGCCGTGAAAAAGATGCAGGCAGCGGGCGGCAGGTTCGTGCTCAGCACCGGGCGCGGGTACTGTGTCGTCAGCAAAGAGCAGCTGGGCGGCATCCGCTTCGATTACGCCATCACCTGCAACGGGGCCTGTGTCGTGGACAAAAACGGCACCGTCGTGGCCGAACATCCGCTGACCAACGAGGAAATGTACGCCCTCGTGGATTTCTGCGAGGATTACAACTACCCATTGCAATTCAACTACCGGGATGCCTATTATGCCTACTGCGAGTACGATGCGCTGAAGAGCTTCTACGATTCCCTGCCGAAAAGCGGCCTGACCTGCCTGGATGGTGAGGACCAGGACCGCCACCTCATCGACATGCCCCACGCGGCCTTCGTGGTCATGCCGCCGCAGGAGCTGTCCCGCTTCCACGAAAAGTTCGGCCACCTGGGCCTGCACTTCATGCAGACGGGCGGCGTCGGCCGAGACGGCTGGTGCTGCTACGACGTCGTGCGCGGCGGCATGGATAAAGGCGTGGGGCTTTCGGACCTGTGCGAGAAGATGGGCCTGACCCTGGCCGACGCCGTGGCGGCGGGCGATTCCGCCAACGATGTGGGGATGCTGAAGGCAGCGGGCCTCGGCTGTTGCATGGCCAACGGCACCGCCGACGCAAAGGCTGCGGCCGACCGCGTCATCGGCGATGTGCGGGAGGACGGCCTGGCCGCTCTCATCGAGGAACTCTGGTTCGATGGCCCGCAGGCTGTGCCCTCCGGCCGCGACCTCGGCTCGGCCTGGGACGCAATGGAAAAGGCAGGCGTGGCGGAATGAGCTTTGCGCCGGTCTACAGCGAGCACAGCCGCGCCCTCATCCTCGGCACCTGGCCCAGCCCGAAAAGCCGCGAGATGGCGTTCTATTACGGCCACCCGCAGAACCGCTTCTGGCCCATGCTGGCCGCGCTGACCGGGGAAGCCGTGCCCGCGCGGGAGGACATCGAGGCCAAAAAGCAGATCATCCTCCGCCATGGGCTGGCGTTGTGGGACACGCTGGAGCGCTGCACCATCACCGGGGCGTCGGATGCGTCCATCCGGGATGTGGTCCCCAACGACATCGCAGGGCTGCTGGAAAAAGCGCCCATCGAGGCGGTGTTCTGCAACGGGGCGACGGCCTATAAAATTTATACCAACTATCTGGAACCCATCAGCGGCATCCCGGCGGTCAAGCTGCCCAGCACCAGCCCCGCCAACGCCGCCTGCCGCCCCGACCAGCTGAAAGAGATCTGGGGGAACGCTTTGGAACGCTGGATCTTGCCTTGAGCGCGAAGCCCGGCTGTGCAGGAGCCGCAGGCGACAACGCACAGACCTGCCCGGCCTGCCAAGGGCTCGCCCTATGAGGAAAGACTCTCCCCGGCCGGGGAGAGATGTCGCGTCAGCGACAGAGTGGGGAATCTGGCATCGCGGAGCGATGACTGAGAGGGCAAGCCATGAAATCTTGATTTCAAAGCTGTAAATTATTCGTGAAACGCTTGCGTTTTTCCCAAAAGGCTTTATTATGGAACCATACAGGGAGCCGCAGGCTCCCGGACAAGGAGTTCGAAACATGAGCAAGATCATTCGCACCTCAAAGCCCAGCGTTCTGCCGTGGTATGCGGCGGCGCTGGTGTTCGTGGTGCTCTGCGCGGTGCTGCCGGTGTATCAGCTCTGGGCGCTGCTGGTGTCGCTGGGCGGTGCCTGCGCGGCGTTCGGCGCGGCAAAAAAAATCTGCCCGCCCCGCGTGGTGGAGCATGAAGTGCCCTTCCACACCGGCGTGGACGATGTGGACGCCATGCTCACCGGGATGCAGAAGCAGCTGGATACTCTCCACGCCCTGAACGAGGCCCTGCCGGACCCGAACCTCTCGGCGGCGATGACCCGGATGGAAAAAGCGGGCCGCTCCATCGTGGAGACGGTGGAGGCCAGCCCCGCCAAAGCCAAACAGGTGCGTCGGTTCGCCAACTACTACCTGCCCGATGCCGTGAACGTGCTGCAGCAATACGCCAGGCTGGCCCGACAGGGCGTCAAGGGCGAGAACGCCGCTTCCATCCGCGCGGAAGTGGAGCACAATGCGGCGTCCATTGCCACGGCATTTGAAAACCAGCTCGATGCCCTCTATGCGGCGGAGAGCATGGACCTCTCGGCAGACCTGACCGTGCTGCAGAACATGCTCAAGGGTCAGGGCTTATAACGGAAGACCGGCGCAGGCCGCCGTGCGGCAGGCGCTGTTGGAACTGGAAAGGACGGAATCAACAATGGCTGACAACAATACCCTGAATTTTGACCTCGATGCCCCCGCAGTACCCACTCTGACGCTGGACCCCGCTCCCGCTGCTGCGCCGGTGGAGGAGAAGAAGGAAGCTCCCGCCCCCGCCGCACCGGAAGTCCGGCTGACCCCGGAGGAGCAGGCGATGGTGGATTCCTTCGCAGAAAAGATCGACATCACCAACAGCCAGCAGGTGCTGCAGTATGGCTCCGCCTGCCAGAAAAAGATCGGCGACTTCTCCGAAGCCGCCCTCTCCAAGGTCTCCACCAAAGACCTGGGCGAGGTGGGCAACATGATCACCGACCTCATCGGGGAGCTGAAGAGCTTCGACGCCAACGAAGAACAGCAGAAGGGCATTCTGGGTTTCTTCAAGAAGAAGGGCGACCAGCTGGACAACCTCAAGACCAAGTACAGCAAGGCCGAGACGAATGTGGAGAACATCCAGTCCATGCTGGAGGGCCATCAGGTCCAGCTGCTCAAGGATATCGCGATGCTGGATAAGATGTACGACCTGAACATGGCCTACTTCAAGGAGCTGAGCATGTATATCCTGGCCGGCAAAAAGAAGCTGTCCGAGGTCCGCGCCAACGAGCTGCAGCAGGCCATGGACAAGGCGAAGACCTCCGGCCTGCCCGAAGATGCCCAGGCCGCCCGCGACCTGGCCGACCAGTGCGAGCGCTTTGAAAAGAAGCTCTACGATCTGGAGCTGACCCGGAACATCAGCCTGCAGATGGGCCCGCAGATCCGCCTGCTGCAGAACAACAACACCATGATGGCCGAAAAGATCCAGTCCACCATCGTGAACACCATCCCCCTGTGGAAGAACCAGATGGTGCTGGCACTGGGTCTGGCCCACACCCAGAAGGCCATGCAGGCCGAGCGCGCCGTCACCGACATGACCAACGACCTGCTCAAGAAAAACGCCGAGGCCCTCAAGATGGGCACCATCGAGACGGCCAGGGAGTCCCAGCGCGGCGTGGTCGATATCGAGACGCTGCAGCAGACGAACAAGAGCCTCATCGAGACCCTCGACGAGCTGAACAAGATCCAGAACGAGGGCCGCGCAAAGCGGGTGGCGGCCGAGCAGGAGCTGACCCGCATCGAGGACGAACTCAAGACCAAGATGATGGAGATCCGGAGCTAAGATGGCGAACGCAGATTTTTCCCAGAATCAGAATCCCAACCCCGGCGGCTTTGACGCAGGCAGCTACCGCGAGGCGGCACCAAAGACCGAAACGGCCCGCCTGACCCCGGCACAGCAGAAGCTGGCCGGGCTGGAAGCGGCCCTTCCGGCGGCGCTGCGCACCCAGGGCGCGGCCCTTGCGCTGAGCGTGGTGGTCATGCTGGCGGCATTCTTCGGCTTTGGCGGAGCCAAGCTCAAGGCCAAGGCCAACGAAGCCGCCCGGTGGTACACCGTCGGTGTTTCGGCCGATGGCGGCTACAGCCTGAGCGAAGAGCTGACCACCCGCGCCAACACGGCGGCGAACATCCTCACCACCGGCAGCAACACGCTGGGAGCCGACAACGCCGAGGTGCTGGCCGCGCAGGACGCGCTGAGCGATTTCAACGCCTGCCTGGAAGCCGTGCAGAACGGCGGCAAAAAACAGTCCCTGACGGCGCTGCCCTATTATCAGGGCAGCACGATGCAGGCACTCTATCAGGCCGATGCCGCCCTGGGCGCGGCCATCGACCAGCTCTATGCAAAATTGCAGGAGCAGGCCGCCGACCCCATGAAGATGGGCGCGGTGCAGGGCCAGTACGGCCAGTTCAACAGCGCGGCCACCATCATCGGCAACCTGACCTATAACGAAAAGGTCTACGCGTATCAGAAGGACACCGACGGCTTTCCGGCCAGTGTGCTGAAAAGCCTGTTCGGCGTCAAGGAGGTGGAACCTTTCGCATGAAAACAATGAAACGATTTGCTTCCCGGCTGTGTGCCGTGCTGCTGGTTTTGACGGTCGGCGTCACGGCGCTGGTGCCTGCTGCCTTTGCGGCCAAGGCCCAGCTGCCCAGCCTGCCCAGCGACCAGTGCGTCGTGGACGATGCCAATGTCCTGAGCGACAGCACCACCACGACGATCGAGAACCTCAACGCCCAGCTGACCGAACAGTGCAGCGGGGCACAGATCGGTGTGCTGACCGTGGAGTACACGGGCAGCGTCTCCACCGAGGACTACGCTGTGCAGGCCGCCAACGCCTGGGGGCTGGGCAGCTCCAGCAACAACAACGGTGTGCTCATCCTTCTGGTGATGCAGTCCCAACAGTATGCGGACGGCGACTATTATCTGGCGACAGGCGACGGCTTCCGCAACACCACGCTGGAAAAGCAGGCCAGCGCCATTGCGCAGACCATGGAGGACAGCTTTGCGGCGGGCGACTATGACGCCGCCGTGACCACCTGTGCCCAGAATGTGGCCAGCACCATTGCCGACATCTACGGCGTGACCTTGAGCGGAACGACCGGCAGCACCGGCACGGTGGGCAATGGCAATCCGGGCAGTTACAATGATTCCTATTACGATGCCCCGGCGGCATCCTATCAATCGCCCTTCGTGACGCTTCTGTCCGTTCTGGTCATCCTGTTTGCCCTGAAGGTGATCTTCAGCGGCATCCGGCATGGCATGGGCGGTGGCGGCTTTGGCCCCTTCTTCGGCTTTGGCCTGGGCTACGGCCTGGGCAGCCGGCGCCGCCGCAGACCGCCGTATGACGACTGGGGCCCCGGCGGCCCGCGCGGCCCCAGAGGCCCCCGCCCGCCGCGTCCTCCCCGTGGGGGCGGCGGTTCCTTTGGCGGCGGCATGGGCGGCGGACGCTCCGGCGGCAGTTTTGGCGGCGGGAGCTTCCACGCAGGAGGCGGCTCGTTCCATGGCGGCGGCGGCGGCCGCGGCAGATAAGCAAAAAAATGGCTGTGCAGCCGGGCTGCACAGCCATTTTTCGTTCGGTTGAGATTACTTGGTGCCGTAGATACGGTCGCCTGCGTCACCCAGGCCGGGCACGATGTAACCGTTCTCGTTCAGGTGGTCGTCCTTGGCACCCAGATAGATATCGACATCGGGGTGTGCCTTGTGCAGGGCCTCAATGCCTTCCGGGGCAGCGATCAGGCCGATGAACTTGATCCGCTTTGCGCCGTGCTTCTTGATCTGGCTGATGGCGTCGATGGCGCTGCCGCCGGTGGCCAGCATCGGGTCCAGGACCAGGACGTCGCGCTCGGCGATATCCTGGGGCAGCTTGCAGAAGTACTCCACAGGCTGCAGGGTGGTCTCGTCGCGGTACAGGCCGATGAAGCCGACCTTTGCGGCGGGCAGCAGGGTCAGCATACCGTCCAGCATACCCATGCCTGCGCGCAGGATGGGCACCAGAGCCAGCTTGCGGCCAGCCAGGACCTTGGTCTTTGCCATGGTGATGGGCGTCTCGATCTCGACCTCTTCCAGAGGCAGGTCACGGGTGGCTTCGTAGCACAGCAGGGTCGCGATCTCGCCAACGAGGTCACGGAACTCCTTGGTGCCGGTCTGCTTGTTGCGAAGCAGGCTGATCTTGTGCTGCAGCAGGGGATGCTCAACGATCATAGGGGTCATAATAAACGCTCCTTTTTTATTGGATAAAACCTCTCTGTCTCGCCTTCGGCTCGCCAGCGATGACGGAGAGGTCGAACGGACAGGTTTACCGGTTCTCGATCGCCATCAGCTTGGCGATGCGGTTGGCGTGGCGGCCGCCCTCGAACGGGGTGTTCAGGAACAGGTCCACCAGCTGGCAGGCCAGGCCGGGGCCGACGACGCGGCCGCCCATGCACAGGGCATTGGCATCGTTGTGGCGGCGGGTGTACTCACAGCTGAAGCTGTCGGAGCAGCAGCAGGCGCGGATGCCCTTGACCTTGTTGGCGGCCATGCTGATGCCGACACCGGTGCCGCAGAACAGCAGGGCCTTGCTGCACTGGCCGCTCACGACGGCGTCGCAGGCGGGCAGGGCCATATCGGGATAATCCACGCTGGCGGTGCTGTGGGTGCCGAAGTCGATGTACTCCAGCCCCAGCTCGTCCAGATGAGCCTTGACGGCTTCTTTCAGTTCAAATCCGCCGTGGTCAGCGGCGAGAGCAATGGGTTTTGCCATGGTCTTAGTCCTTTCCATTATCCGTTTTGACGTTCTGGGCGGCTTCGGCGGCAAGGCGCTCGGCGCGTTCCCGCTCGGCCTGGCTCAGCCGGTGGTAATCCGGCAGAAGGGCTTCGGGCAGGACGGCTTCGCCCCGCTCGGCCATCTGCTTTGCCACCAGCGCGACGGCTGCGGCCCGCCCGCCCCGCAGGGCAGGCGGCACACAGAGCACACCCGGAACATTGCTGTATTTATTATAGCACAGAGATGCGCCATCACCAACAAAAAACAGGGGCTTTTTACAATTTTCTACAAATTGGGCAAGGTCGGCCACGGCGCGGGCGTCGTCGTCCAGCAGCCGCGCGTGGGTGGCCAGGTCGAACGCAGCGCTGTATACCTGTGCGCGGCGGGCATCCAGTGCGCAGAGCACGGTGCCCTCGCCGGTGTGGGCAGCGGCCAGCGCTTCCAGCGTCGAGACCGGGGCGCAGAGCGTTTCGCGCGGGAAGGCAAGGCCCTTGACCGCAGCCAGCCCGATGCGCAGGCCGGTGAAGCTGCCGGGGCCGGCATTGACGCCGAACAGGTCGACGTCCTTGCAGGTCAGGCCGCAGAGCCGGAGGCAGCCGTCGATGAGGGGCATCAGCGTCTCGCTGTGGGTCATCCCGGCATCCAGATAGCACTCATACAGCAGGCGGTCGCCCTGCATCAGGGCCACGCCGACGGTCTTTCCGGCGGTGTCCACGGCTAAAATGTTCATAGTTCGACCCCCTCGATGGTGATGCGGCGGGTGGTATCGTCCAGCCGCTCGATGTGGATGCGGATCGGGTCTTCCAGCGCCAGCAGGTCAGCGAAGTTCTCGCTCCACTCGGCGGCGACGATGGCCCCCTGATCCAGATAATCGTAGAACCCAGCCGCGCACAGGTCATTCTCGGTGGAGATGCGGTAGAGGTCAAAATGTGCGAACGGGCGCGGGCCGCGGTAATAGTTCACGATGGCAAAAGTGGGGCTGCTGACCGGGTCGGTGCAGCCAAGGCCCTCGGCCAGGCCCTCGCAGAAAGCGGTCTTGCCTGCGCCGAGACCGCCGGTAAACGCGATGAGGGAGCCGTCCGGCAGGGCAGCGGCCAGCCGCCTGCCCAGTGCCACGGTCTCCTCCCGCGAAGTCGTGATGAATTGAGACATAAGATGCACTCCCATCTGGAGGCTCAATCCGCCCCGGCGGACCGGAGGCAGGACTGAGGGGTTTGAAAAAGAGGATGGCAGATTTCTGCCATCCCCCAGTATACTATAAATTGCCTCAAAGTGCAACGCTTACGCGGCCTGCTGCACGGGCGTCTCGTCGGCAGACTCTTCGATGATGGGCAGGGCCGCATCGGCATCGCCCAGCAGCATGGTGTAGGCCGCCGCCGCATGGGGGCGCTTGCCGCCCTGCGCGGTGTACCAGACGAGGTCGTCTGCGCCATAGGTCGCCTGCGCGTGTGCTACGGCCTGCCCGATGCTCTGCCCCAGGATGAGGTAGTTGACCGTGTCCCACAGCATGCTGCGGGAGTAAACGGTGTAGACATTGTTGACATAGCCCACCACAGCGGAGGCTCCGCCTGCCAGCAGAGCGTTTGCCATCGAGAGGTCGATGCTGCCATCCACACCCAGGAACTCGCAGGTCTCGGAGTAGATGAGGGTGTCCTTCAGCTGGCCGAAGCGGTAGGCATTCTTGAAGAAGCCCGCCGTGACGCAGTACCGGCCGTTGATCTTGATGACCCGGTGGGTCAGCAGGTCAAAACCATAGAAGAGATCCCGCGTCATGCTGGATTCCTCCGTCAGCAGGATGACCGGTTCGGTGCGCAGCTTCCGGAACAGGCCGCGCGCGTAGGTGTAGTAGGCACCATGGGCGCTCAGGATGCACAGGTCGTACCGGTCCATCCGGCGCAGGTCTGCCACTGTGACCATCGTGTCGATGCGGGTGTTCAGGCCCATGGCCGTCCAGAAGCCTTTCATATAAGAGTAATAAGGATAGCGGGAGCTGTTGACCGTGTTGTCGAAGGCATAGTAGATCATGGCCGAACCAAGATTTCCGCGGGGGGCATTGGACATCTCCTGCAGATCGACCGAGGGCATCTGGGAGAGGGTCACAGCGGCGTTTTCCTCCTCCGGGTCATCCACGAGGATGCCGCCCTGCACACCGCAGCTGTAGGAGAAGCTGACCATGCCGTTCGCTTCGTCTATGTAGATCGAGCGCGCCGAAACAAGGCCCTGTTCCGCCAGCTGCCGGAGCTGGGCCTGTGCGGCGGCAAAGCGCTCGGCGCGGGAGAGCGCAGCAAAATCGCCGCTGTCCGTCAGGGCCGCAACGGCGCTGTCCGCCTCCTGCATCTGGGCCGCATCCTCGCGGGTCAGGGTGTTGGAAACGGCCAGGTCGTCCGCACCGGCTGCCAGTGCGGCAGTGGGGAAGAGGGCGACGAGCAAAAAGCTCAATGCGCAGAGCGCAGATAAAAATCGTTGAACGGGTGCTTTCATGCAAAAAGTCCTCCAGAGGGCCTGCCGGTCGGCAGGGCTTCCACGTCCATTGTAGAGGGTCTGTTCTGCTTTGTCAAGGCCGGTCGGCAGGATTTTGCAAAGCTGTCACAGCCGCACGAAAAATCTGTGAAAAATACACCCCGTCTTGCGCAGAATCACGCATTGCTGTATAATACACTAAAATGGGGGAGCAGCGGAAAAAGCTCCCCCTGCTGGAACACGAAAGGGCGGTGCTTCTTTGGAGAGCATTCAACGATATTTCAAACGAACGGATAAAGTGTACCTGCTGCTGTGCATTTTCAGCAGCGTGATGGCCTGTGTGGCGCTGTCGTCCTGGGCGGCGAAGCAGGGCAATGGATTTGCCGTGGATGAGCTTACGGGCCAGATCACCGGCATCGGCGACTACCGCCGCGCGCTGGTGCAGGGCGTTTCGGCCCTCATCGGCATCGTGGTGGCGCTGCTGCTGTCCAACATCGACTACCGCAGCCTCGTCAAGGTGTGGCCGGTGCATGTGGCCCTGACCTGGGGCCTGGTGCTGCCGACGCTGTTCATCCGGAACGTGACCGTCGGCCCGCTGACCATTGGCTACAATGCAGGCGACACCGACAACTATTCCTGGTACAAGCTGGGCGGCTTCACCCTGCAGCCCACCGAGCTGGCCAAGATCAGCTTCATCCTGACCTTTGCGATGCACCTGAACAATGTGCGGGGGCGCATCAACGAGCCGAAGGAGCTGGGCAAGCTGCTGCTGCATCTGGCCGTCCCCATCCTCATCATCCATGTGCAGGGCGACGACGGCACGGCCATCATCTATGCCATCATCGGGTGCAGCATGATGTTTGCGGCGGGCCTGAGCTGGAAGTATATCATCGGGGCGCTGGCGGCAGCGGGCATGGCAATGGCGGCGGCCTTTGCCTTTTTCAGCGATAAGATCGGCAAGGGCTACCAGTGGTACCGCATCCTGGCTGTGCTGGACCCGGAGAACAAGACCGGCTGGGCCCCCAGCGAGGCCGTCTGGAAGAACATCATCTACCAGCAGCAGCGCGGCGAGATCGCGCTGGGCAGCGGCGGCATCTTCGGCAACGGCCTCTTTGGAGGCGGTTATTACAGTGTGCCCAACGCCCACAACGACTTTATCTTCAGCTGGATCGGCAACGTGACCGGCTTTGTGGGCTGCTGCGTGGTGCTGGGGGTGCTGTTCGCCATCGTCATCAAGACCTTTCTGACTGGTGCCCGCAGCGAAGATCTGCTGGGTACCTTCATCTGCGCCGGCATCGGCGGGGCGCTCATGGCCCAGATCGCGGTCAATGTGGGGATGAACCTGCGCGTCCTGCCCGTCATCGGCGTCACCCTGCCGTTCTATTCGGCGGGCGGCAGCTCGGTGATGATGCTGTATATCTGTGTCGGGCTGGTGCTGTCGGTCTATATCCACAATACGAAAAAACTGTTTGGTTGATCAGGAAAAAGGAAAAGAGAGTTTATGGAAACATCTGCGGAAATGACCCTGCGGGAAAAGGGGATGAAGTACGTCAAGCAGTACGTCCTCATCACACTGAGCATCTCCATCATGTCGGTGGGCGTGTACTTCTTCAAGTTCCCCAACAACTTCGTCTTTGGCGGCGTGACCGGTACGGCGGCTCTGGTGGCCAAGCTGACCCCGATGTCGGCCTCGGCTTTCTCCTCGGCGGCGAACCTCGTGCTGCTGGTGGTGGGCCTCATCTTTCTGGGCAAAGAGTTCGCCATGACCACGGGCTATGCGACCTTTGTGATGTCGGCGGAGCTGATGGCTTTTGAAAAGATTTGCCCCCTCAGCGGCCCGCTGTCCGACCAGCCCATGCTGGACCTGCTCTTCGCCATTGCGCTGCCGGCCATCGCCTCGGCACTGCTGTTCAATGTGGGCGCGTCGTCCGGCGGCACCGACATCATCGCCCTCATCGTGGAGAAATACACCCACATCCACAGCATCGCGGTCGCGCTGTTCATCACCGACCTGTTCATGGTCATCGCGGCCTGCTTCGTCTTCGACCTGTACACGGCGCTCTATTCCTTCGTGGGTCTGACGGTCAAATCGCTGGTCATCGACGCTGTGCTGGAAAAGATCAAGATGTGCAAGGCCATCCTCATCGTCTGTGATGAAAAGCAACCCATCTGCGATTTCGTCATGCGCAAGCTGATGCGCGGCGCGACCTATACGCCCTGCTTCGGTGCCTACACCGATAAGCCCCACTACATCATCTACACCACCCTCACCCGCCACGAGGCCGACCAGCTGCAGGACTTTATCCACAAAGAGCATCTGAACGCCTTCATGTCCATGCTGAGCACCACCGAGGTCTTCGGCAAGGGCTTCAACCACGCATAAGAGAACATGATCCTCCGGACGCTGATGCAGTGCGCTGCATCGGCGTCTTTTTTTGGCCGCGATCCGGTGGGCCGCTGAATCGGAATATACCACATCGAGGATGGAAGCGTAGAGTTTCTATAAGGACCAGACAAGGGGAGGGCCATGCGCCTTCCCCTTGCTTGTTTTTGCCGGTTATAGTATACTGACCCTGAAATCAAAACAGCGGAGGGGACAACGATGGTACAGGTAGATCTCATCACCGGCTTTCTGGGAGCCGGAAAGACCACATTTCTGCGCCGGTACGCGGCATATCTGGTGGAACAGGGGCACAATGTCTGCATTCTGGAAAACGACTTCGGCGCCGTGAACGTGGACGCCATGCTGGTGCAGGACCTTCTGGGCGACCACTGCGAGATCGAGACGATCAGCGGCGGGTGCGACTGCGACACCCACCAGCGCCGGATGCGCACCAAGCTCATCTCCATGGCGATGCGCGGCTTTGACCGGGTGCTCGTGGAGCCGAGCGGCATTTTTGACGTGGATGAGTTCTTCGATGTCCTGCGGGACGACCCGCTGGACCGGTGGTATCAGCTGGGCAATGTCATCGCCATCGTGGATGCGCTGCTGCCGGAGACCCTCTCGGCGCAGGCCGATTATATCCTGGCGTCCGAGGCGGCTAACGCAGGGAGGGTGGTGTTCAGCCGGAGCCAGCTGGCCGACGCTGCGGACATGCAGGCCGCACAGGAACATCTGCGCCGTGCATTGACCGCCTGTAAGTGCAGCCGGAGCTTCCAGCCCGGTGAGTTTCTGACCAAAGACTGGGCCGATCTGACGGATGCCGACTTCGCGGCCCTCGACTGCTGCGGCTATCGGCAGGCCAGCTGCGAAAAGCTGCATTTTGACGAGCACAGGGCCTTTGGTTCGGCCTATTTTCTGGAATTGGGCCTGCCGCGGGAGCAGCTGGAACGGAATATCCCGTCGCTGTTCACCGACCCCGCCTGCGGCCATGTGCTGCGGGTGAAGGGCTTCGTGCGGGATGCAGGCGGCTGGGTGGAGCTGAACGCCACCGCCGACGGCCTGACCGCTGCGGGCATTCCCAATGGGCAGGAGGTGCTCATCGTCATTGGTGAGGGGCTGGAGAAGGAGAAGATCGAAGAAAAGCTGAGACGGTGAGGTATGGCCCTCTCAGGCGCTTCGCGTCAGCTCCCCCAGCGGGAGGCGGATGACCGCTCTGGCTCCATGGGGGTGGCTCTGTTCGAACACGGCAGTTCCGCCGTGAGCGGCGGCGATCTGCTCCACGACATGCAGGCCGAGGATGTGGGGAGCATCCTCAGAGGATTCCGGCTCTTTGAGCGCGGCCAGCACGGCGGGCGGGTAGCCGACGCCGTCGTCGGTGAAGGTCAGGCAGAGCTGACGGCTGCGGACCTCGGCACACAGGCAGACGGTCACCGGCTGCGGGTTGTGCCGGACGCTGTTGCTGAGCAGGTTTTCCACCAGCCGCCCCAGAAGGGCGGGGTCTGCAGAGATTTGGGCCTGTTCGGCATCGAGGGTCTGGGTCAGCGAGAGGTCGCACTGGTCGGCCATGGGGCTGTCGCAGAACTGGGCCACCAGCTGCCGCAGCAGCGGGCCGACGGTCAACAGCTCCCGCCGGAGGGGCTGGGCTCCATATTGGAGCTTGCTGGTCAGGTTCAGATCGTCGATGAGGGTGCGCAGCCGCTCGCTCTGGGTGCGGATGCCACCGGCTTTCTGCCGCGCCGGGGCGGGCAGGGCTGCATCCTGCTCCAGTTGCTCTGCCCAGCCTAAGATCAGCGCCAGCGGGGTGCGCACATCGTGGCTGACGCCCGCGATCCACTGGGTGCGGGCATTGTCCCGCCGGGCAAGGGCCAGCAGCTCTCTGGCACCCCGCCAGCTGAGCAGAAAGCAGACGGCCAGTCCGGCCGCCAGCATCCCAAGCAGGCAGGGGAGGAGGAACCCGGCAATGTCGGTCAGCATCCCCGGCGAGGTGTAGGCCGTGTACTTCCACATGCTGCCCGGCTCCGTACCGGCCACGAACAGCCCGTAGTCCTCCGTCCAGCAGAAGACCGGGTAGTCGTCCAGATACCAGCGCGAGAACCGGGCCACATCGCTGGAGGTGTAGCGGCGGTCGAGCGTCCGGGGCAGTGCATAGCTCCAGATCACCCGGCCGTCGGCGTCCAGCACCATGGCCCAGGAGTAGCCGTCCATCCATTCTTCGGGGGTGTGCTGCGGGCCGAAGGCAAGGCCGTCGGCAGTCTGCACCATGGAATCGGCAATGTTGCTGTAAGAGTATTCCCGCTGGGGGCGCTGCCCTTCCCGCCAGAGCACCCAGCCCAAAAAGCTGGTGCCCAGCACGAACATCAGCAGCACGATGCCCACCGCCGCCAGCAGATACCGCCGGAGAAGGCGCGAAAAGGTTTTCATGAGCGTACCTCCCCGGCCAGTTTGTAGCCGATGCCCCGCACGGTGCGCAGAAACTGCGGCCTGCCGGGCAGGGGCTCCAGCTTTTCGCGCAGGTGGCGGATGTGGACGTTCAAACTGTTTTCACAGCCGTAGTAATCCGCGCCCCAGACGGCTTCGCACAGGGCGTCATAGGTCACGATGTGGCCCCGATTCTCGGCCAGCTTGCGCAGCAGAGCCAGTTCGGTGGCGGTCAGGGGCAGGGCGGAACCGTCCGGAAGCTGGACCAGCGCATCGTTGAGCTGGACGATACGGTCCCCCAGTGTCAGCTGCTGCGAAGCGCCCCGCGCCAGCTCGGTGCGGTAGACCCGCTGCAAAATGTGCTGTACCCGCAAGAGAAGCTCCTGCATGAGGAAGGGTTTGGTCAGATAATCGTCTGCGCCAAGGCCCAGCCCGAACAGCCGGTCTGCATCGGCATCCCGTGCGGAGAGGAACAGCGCCGGGACATCCGCTCTGGCCCGCAGCGCCCGGAACAGCGAAAAACCGTCGCCGTCCGGCAGGTTGATGTCCAGCACCATCAAGTGGGGCGGTGCGGCGTCGAAGGCAGCCCGCGCAGCGGCACAGGTGGCTGCGGTGCGGATGTGGTGATACCCGGCTCCGCTCAGCTGTTCGCAGAGCAGGCGGAGCAGGTCCGGGTTGTCGTCCACCAGAAGAAGTTCGGCATCATAGATGGAAGTCATAGCGTTCGTGTTCCTTTGTGCGTTTTTTCTTCACTATACCACAAATGGCCCGGCAGAGCAGCGCTTTGCCGAAAATTTAAGGCCAAATTAAGCTTGGCTTCCGGGTGGATTAAGGCAGCGGGTGTATCCTGAACGTGTTCCGAACAACAGGAAACACGAAAAGGAGCGGATAGCATGAAATCTGTGATCGAAACGCACGACCTTTGCAAAAGCTACCATGGCCACCCGGTGGTGGATCATTTGAACCTGACCGTCCCGCAAGGATGCGTCTACGGCTTTTTAGGCCCCAACGGTGCGGGCAAATCCACCACCATGAAGATGCTGCTGGGGCTTGTGCACCCCACCGGCGGAAGCGTGGAGCTGCTGGGGCACACCCTGAACGAATCGAGCCGCATTGCCCTGCTGCGGCAGACCGGCAGCCTGATCGAATCACCGTCCGGCTATCTCCACCTGACGGCGTGGGAGAATCTGGCCATCGTGGCCGACCTGAAGGAGGTGGAGCGCCGGGACATCGACCGGGTGCTGGACATCGTGCACCTGACCAAAGACGCTGACCGGAAGGTGGGGCAATATTCCCTTGGCATGAAGCAGCGGCTGGGCATTGCCATGGCGCTGCTGGGCAGCCCCAAACTGCTGATTTTAGACGAGCCCACCAACGGTCTGGACCCGGCGGGCATTCAGGAGATGCGCAGTCTGATTGCCTCCATGCCGCAGACCACCGGAGCCACCGTGCTGATCTCCAGCCACCTGCTGGGCGAGATCGAGCAGATGGTGGATCAGGTGGGCATCCTGAACCACGGCAAGCTGCTGTTCGAGGGTTCCTTGCAGCAACTGCAAAAACACAGCCGGGGCGGCATTCTGCTGCGGGTGCTGGATGTGTCAAAGGCCCTTGCCGTGCTGAACGAGCAGGGGATGCAGGCAGCAGCCCGGACGGAGGAGCCGGACGTCGTTCTGCTGCCGCCGCAGGACGATGCCGCGCTGGCGGCGCTGGTCTGTGCGCTTGCCGAACGCGGGGCAGGTGTCGTGGGGCTGACGGCCCAGACAAAGAGCCTTGAGGAGATCTTCCTCAGCCTGACCCAGACCAGCGGGGAGGTGGCGTAAAATGGCAGCTTTCCGTGCAGAACTGCAAAAAGCCCACCGTAGGCATGACCTTGCTCTCTGCCTGCTCATCCCCGGCATCGTCGTGCTGTGGGTGGGCGGCCTTGCCCCGGCAGACCCGGAGGAGCTTGCCAATGGTTACAGCGCCCTGCTTTACAGCCTGCCCGTCATTGAAGCCATTCTGATGCCGGTGATGATGGCAGTGCTGGCCTCCCGGCTGTGGGATATGGAGATCAAAGGAAACACCGCCAAGCTGCTCTACACCCTGCAGAGCCGCCGCAGCCTGTTTGCAGGCAAGGCGGTCTTTGGAGTGCTGGAAGTTTTGCTGGTCACGGTGCTGGAGCTGGCCTGTGTTCCGGTGCTGGGGCGCATTCATGGTTATACCGAAGCCTTTCCCACCGGGCAGCTATGCTATCTGTTCATCTGCACATTGGCGGTGGACGCAATGCTCTTCTTTGGAGAATTTCTGCTGATGTTGTGGGTAGGCAATCCCCTGCCGGCGCTCTGCGTGGGTATCGTAGGGGCGCTGGTGGGGCTGTTCTCTGCTTTTATGCCGCCGCTTGCCAGTTACTTTGTACCCTTTGGGTACTACATCCCTCTGAGCGCCTACGAAGTGGCGAACTGGGACAAGGCTACCCACACTGTCACCTACGGCACCCGCCCCTTCAACTGGGGACTGTTGGCCTTCACCCTTGCGTTGGGCGTTGTGCTGTTTGCCCTTGCGTGGCGCAAGGTACAGGACGAGGAGGTATAAAACCATGCTGAAACGCTGTATTCTTGCGGAGAACCGCAAGCTCCACGCATCCCCCATCTGGGCAATGTTCTTTGTGCTGCCCATTCTTTCCGCCACCTATGGCACGTTCAATTATCTGCAAAATCTTGAGATCCTCACCGACGGCTGGTACAGCCTGTGGACCCAGCACACCCTGTTTTATTCCATGCTCTTCTTCCCTGCCATGGTAGCCACCTATGCTGCCTACTTGTGGCGGCTGGAGCATCTGGGGCACAACTGGAACCTGATCATGGCAAGCCCTGTACCGCCGCTGGACCTGTTTGCAGCAAAGTTTGCGGTGGTGATAAAGCTGGCGCTGCTGACCCACGGTTTTGTGTTCGCGCTGTTTGTGTTCTGCGGCAAGGTATTTGCCCATCTGCCCGGCTGGCCGCCGGTTCGGCTGCCGCTCTTTCTGCTGCGGGGGTTGCTGGGCGCACTGGCTGTCATTGCCGCACAGCTGGTGCTGGCCATGGTCATCCGCAGCTTTGCCGTGCCCATTTTTCTGGGGCTGCTGGGCGGCATTACCGGCATCTTTATCAGTTCCAAGGGTCATGGGCTGTTGTGGCCCTATTCCCTGATGCAGCTCGGCATGAACTCCAACAAAAGTGCGGATGCTCTGGCTGGCAGCTACGGGCTGTTTGCGGCCAGCTGTCTGGGGTGGCTGGCGGTGTTCTTTCTGCTGGCACATCTTCTGCTGCGCAGAGGCGATGTCCGGGCCTGAGCGGTCTGCGGCGGAATGTTCACAAAATCTGCTTGAAAAGAACGGTGAAATCGGGTAGGATAATACCATTCAGAAGGTGAAAGGAGCGAACGCGATGCGGACACTGAAGGATCTCCTCAAACGGCTGCTGTGCTGGGCGCTGCTGCTGGCACTGCTGGTGCTGGCTGCGGCGGGGGCTGTGCTGGGGGTACAGGGATGGAAACTCTACCGTGCCACCCAGCCCGAACTCCCGGCGGCGCAGCTGTACGAGACCCTCTCGGCCCGCCCTGGATTCACCACCTGCGATGCCATCCCCCAGACCTACATCGACGCCGTCATCGCCGTGGAGGACAGCCGGTTCGAGCTGCACCACGGCGTGGACCCGGTGGCCATCGTCCGGGCGCTGTGGACAGACCTGCGGACCCGCTCGCTGGCCGAAGGCGGCAGCACCCTGACCCAGCAGCTGGCAAAGAACATCTACTTCACGCAGGAGAAGCACTTTGCCCGCAAGGCGGCGGAACTTTTCGCGGCGCTGGACATCGAAAAGCACTGCTCCAAGCAGCAAATCTTTGAGATGTACGTGAATACGATCTATTTCGGCAGCGGATGCTACGGCATCGCCGAGGCGGCGGAAGGCTACTTCGGCAAGACGCCTGCGGAGCTGACCTCCGCCGAATGCGTCCTGCTGGCGGGCCTGCCCAATGCGCCGTCCGCCTACTCGCCCCATTCCAGCCCGGAGCTGGCGCTCAAGCGCTCGCAGGTGGTGCTGGACCGGATGGTCTCCTGCAAAAAACTCACAAAGACCCAGGCCAGAGAGCTGCAGGATGAGATCGCCGCGCTGCCGGTGCTGGCAGGAACCTGACAAACTACAAAAACTCCCCTCAGCCGTCCACGGCCGAGGGGAGTTTTTTGCGGAGATGCTTTCTTATTCCGGTGCCTTCATGCTTTCGACCATGCTGATGTTCCGGACATGGCGGCGCATGAGGCGGCAGACGACGACGGTGAAGAAGAGGGTGAGGGCTACGCTGAACAGGTAGCTGCGGGGTGCGATGGAGCGGATGAACATCATCTGGTCCATCTCCACGGTGCGGATGATGAACTGATGCAGCGGCACACCCAGCGCAAGGCCCGCCAGCGACCCGATGAGGGCCAGCAGGTCGATCTCGCGGAAGATGTAGCGGTAGACCTCGTTGTCGAAGAAGCCCAGCACCTTGATGGTGGCCAGCTCTTTTTTGCGCTCGCCAAGGTTCACGCTGATGAGGTTGTAGAGCACCACGGCGGCCAGCGCAGCGGCACAGACGATGATCAGGATGACCACATAGTTCAGGCAGCCGATGAGGTTGTCGAACATTTCGGTCGTGTCCTCCATGAAGGAGACGCCGCTGACGTAATTGCAGGCCAGCAGGTCGGTGCGCAGGGTGTTGCGGTCGTCCGAGGTGGGGCAGTCGGTCTGGCCGTAAACGGTGTTCCACTCCGGCAGGGTGCCGCCCGTCAGCGTCCGGAGCTGCGCCTGCGAGAGGTACAGCCGGGTGAAGACGTAGTTCTCGGTGATGCCGGTCAGGGTCAACGTTTTGCGGCTGCCGTTGCTGGTCTCCACCTCAAAGGTGTCGCCCACCGCAAGGCCCAGGCTCTCGGCGGTCTTCTCGGTCAGAATGGCACTGCTGTCGTCAAAGGGGATGGTCTTGTGCCCCTGCCGGGAGCGGAAGGTGAAATATGCGGTCATCTGGCTCTCGTCTTCCGCCGTCACGATGCTTACAGTCTGCTTGTCGCCGCTGGCATTGTAGATGGTCACGCTCTTGTTGTAGAAACGGCCCCAGCTGGTCACATCGGCGCTGGAATCCAGCACATCGCCCAGACCGTGTTCCACGGAAAAGGCTCGGACGTCGCTGTACGAGATGGTCAGGTCGCTGTGGTTCAGCTCGGTGGTCTGGCGGTTGAGCATGGGCAGGATGGAATCCTGGATGCCAAAGCCGATGAGCAGCAGGGCCGTGCAGCCCGCCACGCCCAGCACGGTCATGAAGAAGCGCTTCTTATACCGGAACAGGTTGCGAGCCGTGGTCTTCTGGGAAAAGCTCATGTGCTTCCACAGCGGGGTGATGTATTCGAGGAAGATGCGCTTGCCGGCCACCGGTGCGCGGGGCAGGAGCAGGGCGGCGGTCTTCTCGCGCAGGCTGGCGCGGCAGGCCTCCCAGGTGGTGATGCCGATGACGGCCGCACTGAGCAGGACGCTTCCCGCAGCCATGCCGGGGTAGAATTGCAGGGTGAAGGTGGGCAGGCTGAACACCATGGTCTGATAGGCCTGCCAGATGATGGTGGGGAAGACGACGAAGCCCACCGCCATGCCAAGGATGCTGCCCAGGATGCTGGAGGCCAGGCCGTAGAACAGGTACTTGCCCGCAATGGCTGTGTTGGAGTAGCCCAGCGCTTTCAGGGTGCCCATCTGCAGGCGGTTTTCGTCCACCATGCGGGTCATGGTGGTGGAGGCCACCAGTGCCGCCACCAGGAAGAAGAACACCGGGAAGACCCGTGCGATGGCGTCCATCCGGTCGGCATACTGCTCAAAGGTGACGAAGCTCATGGTGCTGTTCCGGTCGAGGACGTACCACTCGCCGTTCTGGATGTCAGAGATCTGCTCTTCGGCATCGTCGATCTGCTTCTGGCCGTCCGCGAGCTTCTGCTCCGCCTCGGCTTTCTGCGCTGCGTATTCGGTGCGGGAGGCGTCCAGCTGCTCTTTGCCGGTATCGTATTCAGCCCAGCCGTCATCCAGCCGGGTGCGGGCATCGGCGAGCTGCTGCTCGGCGGCGGCAAAGGCGGAATAGGCAGAGGCGGTGCCGGTGGAAAGCCCAAGCTGGCCTTGCATCAGTTCCAGCTTCATCTTCCGCAGAGCAGCTTTGGCCTCGGTGACGAGTTCGGTGTTCGACAGGCTGGGCGAGGAGAGGAGCCCCTGGGCATACATCTGCCGCTTGCCCTCGTCCAGCTGCTGCTGGTAGCCGTTGAGCTGGGCGTAGATGCTGTCGTAGGCGGCCTGTGCCTTGGCGAGGGCATCCCGCAGCTCAGTGTATTCTTCGTCGGCGGGTTCGGCCTCGTCGAGCGCTTTCTGTGCGTTGTGGAGCGCGGCTTCGGCATAGGTCAGCAGCGGGTCGGCCACCTGCTTCAGGTTGACCAGAAGCTCGATCTGCTGGAGCTGGTCTTCAAATTCTAGGATCTGCTCCTCGCCGTCCAGCACCTTGTCCGCACCGCTCTGCATGGTGTCGGGCAGGGCGGCTTTCTGCTGGGCCAGCTGCGCTTTGCCGGAGGTGTACTCCGCTTCGCCCTGCTCCAGCTGCGCTTTGGCAGCGGTGAGCTGGGCTTCGGCCTCGTCGAGCTTCTGTTTGGCCTGTGCAAACTGGCGTTCGGCCGCCGCTTTCTGCTCGTCGTAGGTCTGCTTGGCATCGGCCAGTTTGGCAGTGGCGTCGTCGATGAGGGTTTCTCGGCGGGTGGTGCACTGTGCGCCGCTGATGGCGGTCAGCCGGTCGGCGACGGCGTCCACAGCAGTCTGGTATTCATCGGAATAATTGTCATACTGGTCGGCGTTTTCAGCCTTGATATAACAGATGGTGTAATAATCGGCGGTCAGCTGACCGTCCGAAACGTAGACGATGGCGTCCAGAACGCCATCGCCGGCGGTGGAAGTCTCCTGGTCGGAGGAAAAATGCAGCGGGTCCTGCACATGCCCCACCACGGTATAAGAGGTGCGGGCGAGGCCGTCGGTACCGTCCGGCAAGGTCAGCGTGGTGCCGATGGGGATCTCTTCCCCGTGGCCCATGACATGCACGACGCATTCGTCGGCGGCTTCGGGTATCCGGCCGGCCAGCAGCAGCGGGCGGTTCATATTCTCGGCCGTGTCGGCATCGGGGTCTGCCGGGAGCTGCTGGATGCGCAGGACAGCGGGCTGGTCGGTGCTGGACCAGCGGCCTTCGGTGTCCAGATACTTCACCGGCTGGACTGCTGTGACGCCCTCGGTCGCGGCAATGGCGTCGATGTCGTCCTCGGAAAGGCCGAGGGTGGAGAGGACGCGAAGGTCGAATACGTTCTGCTGTACGTAATATTTCTGCCCGGCGATCCGCATACTGGGCGCAAAGCTGGCAAGGCCCGTCAGGATCATCACGCCCAGCGCCACGATGCCGAACAGGGACAAAAACCGGCTCAGGTTGCCCCTGAGATCCCGGAGGATGTTTTTTTGATAACTTTTCTGCACAAGAATCACCACTCGATCTGTTCCACGGGCACAGGGTGCTCGTTGACCTGGTTGGACAGGATCTGCCCGCTCTTCACCTGGATGATGCGGTCGGCCATGGCCGTCAGGGCTGTGTTGTGGGTGATGACGATGACGGTGCGGCCCGTCTCGCGGCAGGTGCGCTGCAGCAGGGCCAGCACCTGTTTGCCGGTCTTGTAGTCCAGCGCACCGGTCGGCTCATCGCAGAGCAGGAGCTTCGGATTTTTGGCGAGGGCGCGCGCAATGGAGACGCGCTGCTGTTCGCCGCCCGAAAGCTGGGCCGGGAAGTTGTTCAGCCGCTCGCCGAGGCCAACGCTTTCCAGCGTGGCTTTGGGGTCCAGCGGGTCGCGGCAGATCTCGCTGGCCAGTTCTACGTTTTCCAGCGCCGTCAGGTTCTGCACGAGGTTGTAGAACTGGAAGACGAATCCGACGTCATACCGCCGGTATTGGGTCAGCTCTTTCTCGGAGAACCGACTTACATCCTGCCCGTCGAGCCAGACGTGGCCCTCGTCGCAGGTGTCCATGCCGCCGAGGATGTTCAGCAGGGTGGTCTTGCCTGCACCGGACGGCCCGACGATGATGCAGAACTCGCCCTTGTCCACGTAAAAATTCAGGCGGTCCGCTGCGGCGATGCGGACACTGCCTGTCTGGTAGTATTTGGAAACATTTTCAAATTCCACGAAGTGTTCCATAATGCTTCTCCTTGCCTTGGGAAATCAAGTTTATTCCAATATAACTATACCATAATTCCCACAGGTTGGCGGGAAAAATCGCCGCAAATTTTCAAAAACTTCATAAATTTGTAGTATCCCAGAGGAGGTCAGCCAGCGCTTCGATGCGGCACTGCGCAAAGTAGGCCTCTTCCAGAGGAATCCACCGACGGACAAAGTTTTCGTAGCGTTCGCCTTCCCGCGTCTGCAAACGGCGGGCCTGCTCTTCTTTGGAACAGGTGACGAACACTTTGAGGTCATAAAAGCCTGCAAGAATCGGGTGGTGGCTGTAGCTGCCCTCCAGTATATAGAGCGGTGCGGGCGGCACGCAATGTTCCGGCAGATAGGCACCCTCCCGGCAGGAGTACGCCCGGCTGTGCACCGCGGCCCCGGCCTGCGCCGGAACGAGCACTTCCTCCCGCAGGCGGGTCAGATCCATATTGGCGCAGGGCGTTTCGGCCCAGTTCGGGATGCGCTGTGCCGGGGGAAGATAGTAGTCGTCGGTATGGAAGACGGCGCTGCCCGGAAACTGTTCTGCCAGCTGTGCCGCCAGCGTCGTTTTGCCGCTGCCGCAGCGGCCGTCCAGCGCGATGAGCACGGGCTGCTCCGGGTGGGCCTCCAGCAGGGAGGCGATGGTCTGGGTAAGAGATGAAAAATCCGAAGGGATCAAACGCATACCGAAATGCTCTCCTTGACAAATCGTAAAAAATTGACTATACTACAAATAGAAAAGGCGCTGTCTGCAAAGTGGTCAGCTCCTTTACCGGCAAGTGTTAAAAAGTAACGACCGCTCTAGTTGGGGAACTGTGAGGCGGTCGTTACTTTTTATTGCGTTTGGAATAGTGTTTGGCCTTGGGCTTGTCCCGAAAGACATCCTTTGAGATCATCCAGGTTACCTGCGTAACGCCGATGACAACGTCTGCAATCAAATGCAGTATGTTCACAACAGTATTCAAAACATCCATGTTGGACTCCTCCGTTCAGGTTGGGTGTGGTTGACATGCAAACATCCCGGAGAAGATAAAAAGCAGACCTCCTCCGGATTTGACACCGGAAAGAAGCCCGACCACCTGCAATGCAGACAGCGCACCACTATTTCTAGTGGATGGTATCATTATAACACGGATTTCGACGCTTTTCAACGAGCGCGGCGCTCCGGCAGGGCGGTGCGAAAAGAGGAAACGAAAAACTTTTCAAAAACCCTTGACACCTCTCCGAAGCTATGGTAAGATAATGCCACGTTAGAAATAACTAACCACAAGGCGGTCCGCAACAGGAACCGCGTTCTTTTTGAACTTGAGGTTAGATAAATCTAACCATGAAGCTCTGCATAGTCTGGATGCACAGCGGGAATGCTTTTCTTAAACCAAGCAACGGAGGAAAACCGGCCATGGAGCGTAATTTTGAGACCGTGATGATCGAACAGTGCTCGCCGGTGCTGGCAGGCCTGAAAGCCGCCGGGCTCTTCCGCTATGAGACGCAGGACTGCAAAGACCTTGCCGAGCGGGTGTGCGGCTGGAACGCGCGGCTGGGTGAGAAGGGCCTCCGGGTCCGGGTTCTCAAGGGCTGCACCCGCACCCACCGGTATCTGGTCTATGTCTACCGGGAGAACCGCCTGCGCGAAGTGCTTTCGGATGAGGATGTCCGCACATTTCTGGTGCAGGAAGGCTACCGTCTGCCCGAAGGGTCGGACGACTGCGAACCGCTGCTGCGGCAGCTGTCGCGGCGGTTGTGCTGCGAGACAGAGTTTCCGCATGAGATCGGCGTATTTCTGGGCTACCCGCTCACCGATGTGGTGGGCTTCATCGAGAATCAGGGCCGCAACTTTACCTGCTGCGGCTGCTGGAAGGCCTATGGCGACCGCGATGCCGCCGAGCGCCTGTTTGCCCAGCTGAACAAGTGCACCAGAGTATATCTGCGCCTGTTCCACAGCGGCACCCCGATCTTCCGCCTTGCCGTGGCGGCCTGAAACTGACATTTCCTACCAATACTCTCTTTTTATCCTGGCGCCTGCCGGAGACACCACGCCCCGGCGGGAAAGATCCTCCTTTTGACACGCGGCCGCCCGTTGCAGTCTGACCCCTGCATCGGGCGGCTGTGTCATATCCGGACAAGTGCGTCGGATGGGCGGTGGTACGTTGATTGCGGAGAGAACCTGACGCTCCGAAGAAACACGAACGGCTGGAATGTTCGCGAGCGTTCTTGTTCAAAATAGCAAAAATTGAACAAAACAGAAGGAAACAATCTGTTTGTTCCTACGAACTAACTGTGAATTGTGAAAAAATTATTGACAAGAAAGGTTAGTAAGCGTAAACTATCTATGCTGATAGTCACGACTGACTAACCGGCATCGAAACTTCCCCCGACCGGAGGAACCTCACAGAACGCTGTGCGGGATGTGAAATATTGTGACATAAGGGAGTGGACGAAAGATGATGCCTTTGACGATGGCCAAGGCGGGCGAAACCGTCACCATTCAAAAGATCACCGGTAAGGACGAGGTGCGTCTGCATCTGGCAGAACTCGGCTTTGTGGTGGGCAGCGATGTGACTGTGGTCAACGAGATCGCGGGCAACCTGATCGTGCAGGTCAAGGAAAGCCGCCTGGCGCTCGATAAGACGATGGCCAACCGCATTCTGATCGGCTAAACAGCGGCAGCGCTGTTTGGGACCTGCTCCGACACTGGAATGGTCTCTGAATAAAAGACAAGTAGAGGAGGATTTACATGAAGACTTTGAAAGACGTCAAGGTCGGCGAAACGGCCACCGTGGCACGCCTGCACGGCGAAGGCCCGGTCAAGCGCCGCATCATGGACATGGGCATCACCAAGGGGGTCGAGATCTATGTCCGCAAGGTGGCACCTCTGGGTGACCCCATGGAACTGACCGTGCGCAACTACGAACTGAGTGTGCGCAAGGCCGACGCTGAAATGATCGAAGTGGTTTGATCCGAACAGAGAGGAAAGGAACACAATGAGCATTAAGATCGCATTGGCCGGCAACCCGAACTGTGGCAAAACGACCCTGTTCAACAATCTGACCGGCTCCAACCAGTACGTCGGCAACTGGCCCGGTGTTACTGTCGAAAAGAAGGAAGGCAAGCTGAAGGGCGAGAAAGACGTCATCATTCAGGACCTGCCCGGTATCTATTCGCTGTCTCCCTACACCCTGGAAGAGGTCGTCTCCCGTACCTATCTGGTCAAGGAGAAGCCCGACGCCATCCTGAACATCATTGATGGCACCAACATCGAGCGCAACCTCTACCTGACCACCCAGCTGATCGAGCTGGGTATCCCGGTGGTCATGGCGGTCAATATGATCGACCTGGTGCGCAAGAACGGTGACAAGATCGACCTGAAGAAGCTGAGCAAAGAGCTGGGCTGCCAGGCCGTCGAGATCAGCGCGCTGAAGGGCGAGGGCACCGAGGCAGCTGCCAAGGCTGCCATCGCCGCAGCCAAGGCGGGCAAGGCCTCCGAGGAGCTGCCTCATGTCTTCACCGGCAGCGTGGAGCACGCCATCGCACACATCGAGGAGTCCATTCAGGGCAAGGTCGATGACCACTTCCTGCGCTGGTATGCTGTCAAGCTGTTTGAGCGCGACGACAAGGTCCAGGACGAGCTGAAGATCGACAAGAGCCTGCTGGCTCACATTGATGACCACATCAAGGATTGCGAGAACGAGATGGACGATGACGCCGAGAGCATCATCACCAACCAGCGCTATGCCTATATCAACACCGTGGTCGAAAAGGCCGTCAAGAAGAAGGCCCGCGTGGAGCACCTGACCGTTTCCGATAAGATCGACCAGATCGTGACCAACCGTGTGCTGGCTCTGCCCATCTTCGCACTGGTCATGTATCTGATGTACTCCCTGTCCATGGGCACCTCCATCGCGGATGGCGGTTGGGCTATCGGTACCTTTGCGACCGACTGGACCAACGATGTGCTGTTCGGTGAGATCGTGCCCAACGCACTGGGCGGCTTCCTGGAGAGCATCGGCGTGGCAGGCTGGCTGTACGGCCTGATCATGGACGGCATCGTCGCCGGTGTCGGCGCAGTTCTGGGCTTCGTTCCCCAGATGCTGGTGCTGTTCTTCCTGCTGTCCATCCTGGAGGATGTCGGCTATATGTCCCGTGTCGCCTTCATCATGGACCGCATCTTCCGCAAGTTCGGCCTGTCCGGTAAGAGCTTCATCCCCGTGCTGGTCGGCACCGGCTGCGGCGTTCCGGGCGTCATGGCTTCCCGTACCATCGAGAACGAGCGTGACCGCCGCATGACCATCATGACCACCTGCTTCATCCCCTGTGGCGCAAAGATGCCCATCATCGGCCTGATCGCAGGTGCTATGTTCGGCGGCTCTTCTCTGGTGGCTGTTTCTGCTTACTTCATTGGTATGGCTGCCATCATCTGCTCCGGTGTCATCCTGAAAAAGACGAAGCTGTTTGCCGGTGATCCCGCTCCCTTCGTTATGGAGCTGCCCGCCTACCATGTGCCTGCATGGGGCAACGTGTTGCGGGCAACGTGGGAGCGCGGCTGGTCCTTCATCAAGCGTGCTGGTTCCGTCATTCTGATTGCAACCGTCGCCATCTGGTTCCTGCAGGGCTTCGGCTTCGAGAACGGTGCGTTCGGCATGGTTGAGGATCAGGACAACTCCGTTCTGGCGGCAATCGCCACCAAGATCGCATGGATCTTTGCACCTCTGGGCTTTGGCAACTGGAAGGCGACCGTCGCTTCCGTGTCCGGCCTGATCGCCAAGGAGAACGTCGTCGGCACCTTCGGTGTTCTGTATCACTTCGGCGGCGAGCTGTCTGAGAACGGCGATGAGATCTGGGCTGCTGTGGCGCAGGATTACACTACTCTGTCGGCTTACGCTTTCATGATCTTCAACCTGCTGTGTGCTCCCTGCTTCGCGGCAATGGGTGCCATCAAGCGCGAGATGAACAACGGTAGATGGACCGCCATCGCCATCGGCTACATGTGCGCTCTGGCTTACTGCGTTGCGCTGGTCGTGTATCAGCTGGGCGGCATCATTTCCGGTGAGATCGGTTTCAACTTCTTCACCATCGTTGCAGTCGTCATCCTGGTGGCCTTCATCTATCTGCTGGTCCGCCCCAACAAGTACACGGGCATCAATGAGGTCAGCATCGACACCAAGAAGCTCACGGCAAACAAGTAAATTGGTTCTGTTTTGAAAGGAGTGCATTGTTATGATGGAATTTCTGGCAGCAAACTTCAATCTGCCGACCATTATCGTAGCGGCGATCGTGTTCGGCTGTGTGGGCTGGATCACCTGGCACTCCCACAAGCACGGCGGCGGCTGCGGCGGGTGCTCCGGTGATTGTGGGCACTGCAACGGCGGCTGTCACTGAGGAAACCGCAGGGCGCGGGTCGAAAAGCAAATCGGCCCGCGCCCTTTTTTAGAAAAATAAAAGTTAGCTTTGGATAACATTTCCAGGCCTCTCCGGCAATGCGCTGCCGTGCCGGAAAGGTTGAAAATCCCGATGAAAAGAGTGTGATAAGCATGGAACTGACACCGGCGCATCTGCGGTATCTGCTGGCGATCTATGAGGTGTCGCAGACCCATCTGGACATCTGCTCCCGCAGCATTGCGGAAAAGCTGAATGTGACCAAGCCCTCGGTGGTGCGGATCATGAACCTGCTGATGGACCACGGCATGATCGTCAAGGAGCACTACGGCAAGATCTACCTGACCGACCGCGGCATCTTTGTGGCCAGAGCAGTGAAAGAACAGCTGGAAACGGTGCTGGCAAACTTCCCGCCCGTGAAGATCGACCTGACCGAGGAGGAGCGCTGCACGGCCGCGCTGGCCCTGACCTCGGCACTGCCGGAGCGGGCCTTTACCGGCGCATACGACCGCATGTTCGGCCCGGACGCCAGCGAAGACACGGAGGCGGTATCGTGATCAACAAAAAGCTGATCGCCTTTGACCGGGGCGCCATGCGCTTTGTGGGCGCAAATGTGGCGTTCCAGTGGCTGGGGATGCTCTGCAACATCATCTTTGTGCGGGTCATTGCCCAACTGGTGGGAGCCGTCTTTGCGGGCGGGCTGACCCACGAGATGCTGCGGCAGGACTTTGTGCTCTGTCTGTTCACCATCCCGCTGCGGGATGTCTTCACCCTGCTGGCATCCAGCATGAGCGACTGCGCCTCCAAGGATGTCAAGCGCACCCTGCGCAGCAAAATTTATGAAAAACTCACCCGCCTGGGTGCGGGCTACAGCGAGACCATCGCCACCAGTGAGGCCGTCATGCTGGCCAGCGAGGGCGTGGAGCAGATCGACACCTACTTTGCGAAGTACCTGCCCCAGCTGTTCTACAGCCTGCTGGCCCCGGTCACCCTCTTCGTGCTGCTGGTGGGCGTCCATGCGCGGTCGGCCATCATCCTGCTGTGCTGTGTGCCGCTGATCCCCATGTCCATCGTGGCGGTACAGAAATTCGCCAAAAAGCTGTTGGACAAATACTGGGGCGAATACACCACCCTTGGCGACAGCTTTCTGGAAAACATCCAGGGCCTGACCACCCTGAAGATCTACCAGGCCGACGGCTGGAAGCATGAGGAGATGAACCGGCAGGCCGAGCGCTTCCGGAAGATCACGATGAAAGTGCTGACCATGCAGCTGAACTCCGTCACCCTCATGGACCTGATGGCCTATGGCGGCGCAGGGCTGGGTATCATCAGTGCGGTGGCGGCGTTTGCCAAAGGGCAGATCACCCTGACGGCGGCGCTGACCATCCTTCTGCTGGCGGCAGATTTCTTCCTGCCGCTCCGCTTGCTGGGCAGCTACTTCCACATCGCGATGAACGGAGCAGCCTCGGCAGAGAAGATCTTCCGTCTGCTGGCGGCGGACGAGCCTGCCGACGGCACACAGGAGGCAGGGGAGGATACCACCCTGAAGCTGGACCATGTGACCTTTGGCTACGAAAATGACCGCACCATCCTCCACGATGTCTCGCTGTGCATCCCGCAGGGCAGCTTCGTCTCGCTGGTGGGCGAGTCCGGCTGCGGCAAAAGCACCATTGCGGCCATTCTGTCCGGTGCCCGCACCGGGTACACGGGCAGCGTGACGCTGGGCGGTGTGCCGGTGCAGACGCTCCGGGAAGAGAGCCGCCTGCGCACCTTGACGGTCGTGCCGCACAATGCGGCCATCTTCAAGGGAACGGTCGGTTCCAATCTGCGGATGGCAGCGCCCGCTGCCGATGATGCCGCACTCTGGGCCGCGCTGGAAGAGGTGAACCTTGCCGCATTCTGCCGCAGCCAGCAGGGACTGGACACCCCGCTGCATGAGGGCGGCTCGAACCTGTCCGGCGGGCAGCGCCAGCGTCTGGCCATGGCCCGTGCGCTGCTGCACGACTCGCCCATCTACCTCTTCGACGAAGCCACCTCCAATGTGGACGCCGAGAGTGAAAACGACATCATGGCGGCCATCCGCAAGCTGGCGGGGAAGAAAACGGTCATCCTCATCTCCCACCGCCTGGCCAATGTGGTGGACAGCGACTGCATCTGCGTCATGGACGGCGGCCGCATCGCCGAGCAGGGGAAACACGAGGCTCTGCTGGCCGCAGGCGGCGTCTACAGCCGCCTGTACAACGCCCAGAAACAGCTGGAAGACCTTGGGGAGGTGAGCGCATGAACGCACCGAAAAAACGCAGTCCGTTTGCGATCGTCCGGCGGCTCATCGTGCTGGTCCGGCCGATGCTGCCTGTGATGCTGGCCGCCATCGCGATGGGTGTGGCGGGATACTTCTGCGCCACCTTCATCACCATCTTCGGCGGCTTCGGCCTGCTGGCTGCCGCCGGGCTGGCAAGCCCCATCTCCTCGGTGGGCACCGTCTTTGCCTGCATCCTGGTGTTTGCGCTGCTGCGCGGTGTGCTGCGGTATGCCGAGCAGGCATCCAACCATTATATCGCCTTCAAGCTGCTGGCCCTCATCCGCGATCGGGTCTTTGGAGCGCTCCGCCGCCTGACCCCCGCTAAGCTGGAGGGCCGCGACCGCGGCGACCTCATCAGCCTGATCACCGCCGACATCGAGCAGCTGGAAGTTTTTTATGCCCACACGATCTCGCCGGTCTGCATCGCGGTGGTCTGCGTTGTCGGCATGACCTGCTTCACGGCCCGGTATCATCTGCTGCCGGCACTGGTGCTGCTGGCGGGCTATCTGCTGGTGGGTGCGGCCCTGCCTGTGTGGTCGGCCAGACGCGGTGACAAAGCCGCCCACGCCTACCGCCAGACCCTCGCCGACACCAACAGCTATCTGCTGGAAAACCTGCGCGGCCTGCGGGATACGCTGCAATATCAGGACACCGCCAACCGTGCCGAGGGCATTGCGGCCCACAGCGAGGCGCTGGGGGAAAAGCAGAAGGCGCTGAAGTACCGCGAGGGCGTGACGGTGGGTGCCACCAACACCCTCATCCTGCTGACCGTCCTGGCCGTGCTGGGGGTCAGCCTCCATCTGGAACAGAGCGGTGCGCTGGATGCCAGCGGGGTGCTGGTCTGCACGCTGGCTGCACTGAGCTCCTTCGGCCCGGTGGTGGCGCTGGCCAACCTCGGCGCGAGCCTGACCCAGGTGTTTGCCAGCGCCGACCGTGTGCTGGACCTGCTGGACGAAGAACCGGTCACGGCCGACGTGACCGATGGGGCCGACACGGCCTTTGCCGGTGCCGAGGCCCGGAAGGTCCGCTTCGCTTACGCGGACGAGGAAGTCCTGCACGACCTGAGCCTGACCATCCCCGAACGGAAGATCGTGGGCATCACGGGCCGCTCCGGCAGCGGAAAATCCACCTTCCTGCGGCTGTTGCTCCGCTTCTGGGATGTTTCCAGCGGCAGCATCCGCTTTGGTGCGGAGGACATCCGCCGCGTGAATACCGCTGCGCTGCGGGTGCAGGAGAGCCTTGTGACGCAGGAGACGGAACTGTTCGACGACACCATCGAGAACAATATCAAAATTGCCCGGCGCGATGCCACCCGTGCCGAGGTGGAAGCGGCCTGCAAGAAGGCGGCGCTGGACGGCTTCATCCGGAAGCTGCCCAAGGGCTACGATACCCCGGTGGGCGAGCTGGGCGGTGCCCTCTCCGGCGGCGAGCGCCAGCGCATCGGCGTGGCCCGCGCCTTCCTCCACGATGCACCCTTCCTCCTGCTGGACGAGCCGACCTCCAACCTCGACAGCCTGAATGAGGGCATCATCCTCAAGGCTGTGCGGGACGAGTGCAGGGAAAAGACCGTTCTGCTGGTCTCCCACCGCAAGTCCACCATGGCCGTGGCCGATGTCAGCTTCTCGGTCGAGAGCGGCCGGCTGAGCTGAAGAATAGCATGAAAAAACGCCCCGAACCGTGTGTTCGGGGCGTTTTTATGTTCGGGATCAGCCGTTCTGGATGGCCTTCACGATCTTCTTGGCAATGTACTTGTGGCCGGAGACGGTGGGGTGGCCGTCCAGCTCCGTCTGAGCGTAGGGCACCGCCACGTAGTCGATGTCATAGACCTCAGCGAGCTGCTTCTGGAACTTGTTAAGCTTGTTGAAATAATTGCTCCAGCTGGGCAGCAGGGGAACGGGGTTGGTGGCACCGATGAGCAGGATCTGTGCGTCCGGGTTCAGGGCGCGGACGGTCTCGACAACGGAGCGGATGTTCGCAGTGCTGACGGGGTAGGCGTTGGTGCAGATCTTGTTCATGCCGGAGGTGACGAGGTTCCACACCGCGTCCGTCTCACTTTTGGTGAGCCTGAGCTTCTTCATGCTGGCCTGGAAGGCGGCCCTGGTCTCCGGGTCCTTGCTGCGCAGGTTGCCGCTCAGCACGATGGAGGCGAGGTCTTCGCTCTTCCAGTTGGTGGCGTTGCCGATGGCAACGACCGTGGGCACGAAGGCATCATTGGAGCCCATCTGGATGGAGATGATGTCGGCCTCCTTGAGGTACTCCACGATCTCCGGGTAATCGTACTGGCAGCCGGAGAGCGTGTTCATCTCACTCATCTTGCCGGTCTTGACCAGCTCGACGAGGTCGGCGCTCATCAGGCCGGGCAGGCCGAGGTTGATGGCGTGGTCGCGGTCCAGACCGAGGGTCTGGGCGACCTGGCCCACGTAGCAGGCATCCGGGTATCCCTTGAAGTTGTAGGAGACGTCCACACCCATCAGGTTGTGGGAGTACTGCACGCTGGTCAGGCCGACACCGGCGCAGATGCTGTCGCCCAGTGCGACATACAGGGGCTGCTTTTCCTCTTCGGGTTCCGCCGTTTCGTCGGCGGCTTCGCCCTCGGTGGTCTCAGGCTTCTGTTCTGCGGCGGGCTTGCGGAAGAGGGAGTTCTCCTCTTCTTCCACAGCCTCCGCGGCAGCGGGTTCGGGTTCAGACCCGGTCAGCGGCTCTTCTGCAAAGGCAGAGATGCTGAACCCGGCAAAGAGCATAGCCGCCGAAAGGGCAAGGCTGATGAGTTTTTTCTTCATGGGAACAGGGACTTCCTTTCTATCAGTAATCGCGGGAGGTGATCTCCGTTTCGAGCTTGCGGTAATCGAACTTGCCCACAGGGGTCATGGGCATGGCGTCGAGGAACTTGTAGCCCACGGGCTGGACGTATTCGGGCAGCTCCTCAGTGCACATCTGGCGCAGCTCCTTGATGATCTGGCGCTTTTTGGCGGAAGCAGCGGCCTCCGGCTTCAGCACCACAAAGACGAAGGGCAGGCGGCCCTGCACATGGTCCTTGTCGATGCAGCCCACCACGGAACACTGGTGGACGGCGGGGTGCTGGCTGATGACGTTTTCGATCATCGAGGGGAAGACCTTGAAGCCGTCGTGGCGGATGATGAGACGTTTGATGCGGCTGTCGAGGTAGACGAAACCGTCCTCGTCCATGTAGCCCACGTCGCCGGTGTGGGCCCACACCGTGCCGTCTTCGTGGGTGCGCAGGATGTTCGCGGTCTCTTCGGGCTTGCCGTAGTAGCCCTTCATCATGGAGGGGCTGCAGATGCACAGTTCGCCCCGCTCGCCGATGGGCAGTTCCTTGGTGGTGCCTGGCTCAAACACCGACACAAGGGTGTTCACCATGGGGATGCCCACGCTGCCGGGCTTAGTGATGGTGCCGGCGGCGATGGTGGCAGCGGAGGAGACCTCCGTCATGCCGTAGCCCTTGGCAAGGGGGTACTCCACGTTGTGGGCAGCAAGGAAGTCGTTCACCGTCTTTTCTGCGCCGATGGAGATGGAGTCGCCGCCGGCGGCGTAGTTGCGGATGAAGGACAGATCCTTGTTTTTCAGCTTGGGGTCAGCGGCCATCTGCTGGTAGTGAGAAGGCACACCGAACATGTGTTCGGGCTTGTGCTTCAACAGAAGGCTGCCGAGCTTGGCGGGGTCCAGATTCGGGACGATGACGACCTTCAGCCCCAGGGCCAGCGGCATGTGGACGCCGCAGGCGTAGCCATAGGCGATGAAGGGAGGCATGACGTTCATGAGCGTCTGTCCCTTCCGGAACAGGGCATGCCATGCGGCAAACTGCTGCGCGATGGCGTTGAAGTTCCGGTCCGTCAGCATGACGCCCTTGGGGGAGCCGGTGGTGCCGCCGGTGTGGACCACCACACAGGCATGGTCGGGGTCATAGGGCTCGCCGGATGTGCTGGCGTCCTGCCCGTTTGCGATGAACTGCTTCCACATCAGGGTATTGGAGTCGTACTTGTTGCGGTCGGGATTGGAGACCTTGTAGCCGATGGCCAGCGGCAGGGGCAGCGAGTCGGCCGGGGAAAGCACAATGACCCGCTCCACATGGGTGCGCCGGGCGGCCTGACGGCAGCGGTCATACACCACGTTCAGGCAGATCAGCAGATGAGAATCCACTTCCTCGATGTACTCATGGATGCCGTCGGCGCTGTACCGGGGGTCCACCAGATTCAGGGTCGCACCGATGCGGTCGGCGGCGTAGAACGCATAGATGACCTCAGGGGTCATCACGCTGACCACGGTGATGATATCACCCTTTCGGACGCCTGCCGCCCGGAAGGCAGCAGCGGTCTTCTTGGTGTTCACGATGAGGTCTGCATAGGTGAACTTCCGGCCATAATATTCAAGGGCCGTTTCCGACAGGCGGTTCTTGTTCTGCTGCCGGACAAAGTCGAAAGCAGAACATTCCGGCATCGGCTGGTCGATGTAATTGGGGTCGTAATATTTGAGCCACGGGCGAGCCTGTGACGCATAGAGAACCTTGCTGGTCGTTGTCATAAAACCTATCCTTTTGTTAAAAATTGTACAATGCGTTCGTTGCTATTGTAGTAAAGACACCGGCAAAAGTCAAGAAACAAAGGGTGAACAATGCCCCGACAGCCTAAAAGATTTGAGAGAGTTTACAATGCGCGGGTCCACTGTGCGGCTTCGGCCGCATTGCAGAGCACGAAGTGATTGGGCCGCAGCTCCTGCCACTGCGGGGGCTCGGCGGTGTAATCGTGCATGGCGGGGTCGTAGACCAGCAGCTTTTTTTTCCGCTCCAGCCGGGGATTCGGCATGGGGATGGCCGAAAGCAGGCTGCGTGTATAGGGATGGATGGCGTGATTCACCAGCTCTTCGGCATCGGCCAGCTCCACGATGTCGCCCTTGTGGATGACGGCGATGCGGTCCGAGATGTACCGCATGACGGACAGGTCGTGCGCGATGAACAGGTAGGTGATGCCGCGCTCCTTTTGCAGATGGCGCAGCAGGTTGAGCACCTGGGCGCGGATGGACATATCCAGTGCAGAGATGGGCTCATCGGCGATGATGAACTCCGGCTCCACGATGAGGGCGCGGGCGATGCCGATGCGCTGGCGCTGGCCGCCGGAGAACTCGTGCGGGAAGCGGGAGGCAAATTCGGGCAGCAGGCCGACATCCAGCAGCGCCTGGCGGACTTTTTCTTCCCGCTGGGCAGCAGTCAGGTCGGGCCGGACGTTCATCAGGCCCTCGCCGACGATGTAGCTCACCTTGGCGCGCTCGTTCAGGGAGGACTGCGGGTCCTGGAAGATCATCTGGATCTCCTTGATGACCTGCTGGTCCAGCGCGTGGGAGATCTTGCCGTTGATCTTCTGACCCTTGTACAGGATCTCACCGCCGGAAGTGGGCAGGATGCGCATGATGGCACGGCCGATGGTGGTCTTGCCGGAACCGGACTCGCCCACCAGGCCGAACGTCTCGCCCTTGTAGATCTTGAAATTGGCGCGGTTCACGGCGCGGTAGGCTTTTTTGCCGGAACCATAGGTCACTTCGAGGTCTTTGACCTCCAGAAGCGTTTCACGTTCCTCTGCCATTTTACATCCCCTCCTCTCTCAGCAGGCGGACCGCCAGCGGCGGCTCCACCTTGGGTGCCCGCGGGTCCAGCAGCCAGGTCTTGGCCTTGTGGGTGGGGCTGATCTCAAAATACGGCGGGCGTTTGACGAAGTCGATCTTGAGCGCCTGCGGGTTGCGGGGCGCAAAGGCGTCGCCGTGGATCTCGGTGAACAGGTTCGGCGGGGTGCCCTGGATATTGAACAGGTCCTCGCCCTTGATGCCCATCTGGGGCATACTGGACAGCAGTGCCCAGGTGTAGGGGTGGCGGGGGTCGTAATAGATCTCGTCCGAGGTGCCGATCTCGACGATGTCGCCTGCATACATGACGGCTACCCGGTCGGCGATGTTGGCCACGACACCGAGGTCGTGGGTGATGAGAACGATGGTCAGGTTGTACTTGACCTGCATCTCCTTGAGCAGCTGCAAGATCTGCGCCTGGATGGTCACGTCCAGCGCGGTGGTCGGCTCATCGCAGATCAGGATCTGCGGGTTGCAGGCCACCGCAATGGCGATGACGACGCGCTGGCGCATACCGCCGGAGAACTCGTGCGGGTACTGGCCGAAGCGGACCTCCGGGTCGGCGATGCCGACATCCCGCAGGTATTCCAGCGTCTTCTCCTTGGCGGCCTTGCCGCGCAGGCCCTGATGCAGCTCCACGGCTTCCATGATCTGGTCGCCGATGGTCTTCAGCGGGTTCAGGCTGGTCATGGGGTCCTGCATGATCATGGCGATCTCGTGGCCGCGCACCCGGAGCCAGTCCTTTTCCTTTTTCAGGTCGGACAGGCGGATGGGCTTTCCGTCGTCGGCACCGAAGTAGTCGATGGTGCCGCTGGAAATGGAGCCGTTGGCATCCAGCAGGCCCATGAAGCTCTTGGTGAACACGCTCTTGCCCGAACCGGACTCGCCCACGATGGCGAGGACCTCGCCGTGGTAGATGTCCAGGTCGATGCCGCGGATGGCGTGGAGCACTTTTCCACGCAGGTTGAATTGGATGTTCAAATCCTTGACCGAAAGGATCAGCTGATTCTTTTCCATCTTCTGTCCCTCCTTACTGCATGTGGTTCTTCGGGTCGGCAGCGTCCGAGAAGGCGTTGCCGATGAGGTAGAACGCGATGGTGACAAAGCTCAGGATGATGGTGGGGTAGAGCAGCTGATACCGCAGGCCCGCCTGCATCATGACCTTGCGGCCGTCGTTGATGAGGTTGCCCAGCGAGGGTGTCTCCACCGACAGGCCCAGACCGATGTAGGTGATGAACACCTCGCTGCCAATGGCGGCGGGGATGGTCAGCGCCATGCGCAGCATGATGACCGACACCAGATAGGGCAGCAGGTTGCGCAGCACGATGCGGGAGGTGGGGGTGCCGATGCAGCGGGAGGCAACGTTGTAGTCGCGGTCGCGGATGATCAGGATCTGGTTGCGGATGAAGCGCGCCATGGCGATCCAGCCCGTGAGCGACATGCCCAAAATCAGCGTCTGGATGCTGGGGGAAGCCACGTAGGAGATCAGGATCAGGATGATGGTGGAGGGGATGTTGTCGCAGATGTTGTACAGCTCGGTGAAGAAGAAGTCGAGCTGGCGGACATAGCCCCACAGCACACCCACGGTGATGCCCACCACGGCCTCGATCATGGTCACGAAGAAGGCAATGGTCAGGCTGGTGCGGGCACCAGCCCAGATGCGGGCCCACAGGTCCTGGCCGATGGCGTTGGAACCCCAGATGAAGCCCTGCTGGCCGGGGGCGATGTTGCGGTACTGGATTCCGGTGGCGGGGTCCACCTCACAGAGGTTGGGGTCCACCTGGCCGGGCAGATGGGGCTGCACGAAGGCAAAAGCCACCACGGCCACCAGCGCGATGAGGAGCGCCACAGCCATCTTGTTCTTGAAGAAGGCGCGGAATGTGCTGCCCCAGTAGCTGTAGTTGGAGTAGGCCGTTGCCTCGGCCTGCTCTTCGCTGAAGCCGGCAGGGGTGAACAGCTCGTCTTCCGGCAGGCTGGCCCAGACAGCGGGGCCGTCCTTTTGCAGCTTGTTCAGGTCGTTTTCCAGCACAGCTGCCTTCTGGTCTTTCATGTGGAACAGCATTATCGGCCACCTTCTTTCTTGCCAAAGCTGATGCGGGGATCGATGAGCACCATGAGCAGATCGCCCAGGATGAGGCCGATAATGCCCACGCAGGCGTAGAGCAGCACGATGCCCTGCACCATGGTGTTGTCGTGCCGCTGCACACAGGTCACCAGCAGGCCGCCCATGCCGGGGATGCTGTACAGGCTCTCGATGTAGATGGAGCCGACGACGGTGTTCAGGAAGGCCGACGGAATGTACTGCACCAGCGGGACCATGGCGTTGCGGAAGATGTGGTGCAGTGCGATGTTGCTTTCGCTCACGCCCTTGGCCAGTGCCAGGCGGACGTAGTCCTTGTTGCTCTCATCCACCATGTAGCGGCGCAGCCACATGCCGTAGAAGGCCACGTTGCCCAGGCTCATGGAGCAGATGGGCAGCACCCAGTATTTCCAGTTGGAGGCATCGAACAGCAGGCCGACGCCCAGCGCGGTGGTGCCGTACATCTGAATGTACAGATAATACACGGCGGCAGGCACGGCCTGGATGAGCACGATGATGGCCGTGCCGATCTTATCCGGCCAGCGGTTCTTGAACCGGCCCATGAACAGGCCCATCGGGATGCCGACGACCAGGCTCAGCAGCATGGAGAAAACACCCATCTGCACCGAGATGGGCAGCTTTTTGGCCAAGATGCTGGTCACAGACGCATTGACCTTATAAATATGGCTGACGCCGAGGTCGCCGTGCAGTGCATTCCACCAGAACCGCCCGATCTGCACCGGCAGCGGGTCCAGCAGGCCCATGGACTGGAGGCCCGCCTGGATCTGGGCCTCGGTCATTTTTTCGTAGTTTGCAAAGTAGCCTTCCACGGGCATCAGCCGCAGCAGGCAGAAAACGAGCGTCACGATGATGAACAGGGTCAGGATCGAGCGCCCGATGCGTTTTGCCAGATATTTCAGCATATCTGTGCGCACCCCTCTTTCGTTTTTAGCGTTCCGTCTGCGTGGCAGACACACAGCGGATAGGAATAGAATACATCAAAAAACCACTTTTGGAAAGTGATTTGGAGGGATTTTGAAAAAACTTTTTGCACAGAGTGCCCATTTGACCCAGTTTGCGGAAGAAAATAAAACACCGCGCCCCAAAACAGAGCGCGGCGAAAGCGGGAACGCGGCCAGAGTTATGCGGCCAGCGCCGTTTTGATGGCGGACAGGACGGCGTCGCTGTTCTCGCAGCAGACGAGCACGACCTCACCGGAGGGCAGGACTTCCACTTTGGCCGCCTTGGCGATCTGGTACTGGTCTTCCAGATAGTGCTCCATGGACATCTGCTCATGGGTGACGAAATCCTGCAGCGCCTGCTTCACGGCGTCGGCCTTGCCCTCGGCGGGCTTGACGATGGCGATGCCGTAGCTCTGCACCATCATGCCGGAAACGGAGGCGGCAAAGTCGGTGTACATGTCCTCTTCGAGGTTCAGCAGGGGGAGCAGCATGTTGCGGATCTCTTCATCCAGCTGGGCAGCGTCGTAGCTGTCGCTGTAGCCGTACTGGGCGGTGAACTTGCCGTCTTCGCCGGGGGAGAAGATCATATCGTATTCGTTGTCTTCGTCCGGGCGGGCGTCGTGGAGGATCTTCGTATAGTCTTTGGGGGCAGCGTCGGCCTTGTCGGACTTGCTGCAGCCCGCCAGAGCGAACAGAGCGGCCACAGCCAGCAGGGCGGCGAGGAGGCGTTTGGTCATGGACTTCATAGGCTGGATTCCTTTCGTTGCAAAACAGTGTGCGGGGAGTCCCCGCGCGTATCATTAGGATGCCCGCCCCGCGCCAGTCTATGCGGGCGGCGGAGGGGCCTTGTACTGGATATACGAACCGCCGGGGCAAAAAATTGCATTCGGCCCCGGCGGCGGATGAAATATTTTATGGGGTGGGTGGTCTTACAGCATCATTGCTTCCAGGTCGCCGTGGTTGACGGGGGTGGAAAGGATGATCTGGGTACTGGTAGTGCCCAGCTTCTGGAACTGTAAAATGAGGTGCTCCAGCTGGGGCATGCTGCCGCAGCTGACTTTGATGAGGAAGGTGTAGGCACCGGTGACGTGATAGCATTGCAGCACTTCCTTGCTGTTCTGCATCAGTTCCACCAGCTCGTCCCGGTGGCTGGGCGTCACGGATAGGCTGATGAGGGCGTCCACGTAGACCCGGTCGGCCGGGCGGTTGAGCACTACGGTATAGCCGCTGATGATGCCGTCGGTCTCCAGTTTGTGGATACGGCTGGAAACGGCGGGGCTGGTCAATGCGACCTGCTCGGCGATCTCCTTGACCGGCATCCGGGCATTTTTGGCGAGCAGGGAGAGGATCTTGCGGTCTAAATCATCCATGGGGAAGGTCTCCTTTTTTGAAATATGTTGGAATCCATAAAAATTTTTGAAAGTAAAGTTTTAATGTTGTAAAAATAGCACAAACATCGAAAAAACGCAGAAAAAATCTGACTGCATTAATTATATAAAGTTTTGACCAAAATGTAAAGTGCAAAATTAAAGCAAACGGCAAAAAATTTGTTTGACAAGAAAAGAAAAATGGGTATAATACATATCGCAGGGGGAAAACGGCAAGAATACTGTGCTCCTGCCACTGAAGATGCGATTCCCAACTTTATATACTTTCCCACCCCTCTATACACAAAAACCCGCTGCCAGGCGGGTTTTTGTGTTTCTGGGGCTTTTTTTGCGTTCCGGGAACAAAAGAATGCGGGTGCAGTTTTTCAATGCGTCTCTTCCGGGCTGGTCAGCAGCTTCTGGAACTTGCGCGCGGCGGTGTTCAGCGGGCGGTGGTGGTCGTAGACCAGGCAGATGGAGCGCTGGGGGATGATCTCCCGCAGATGGAGCTGGACGATCTCGCCTCGCGCCAGCGGCTCGGCCGCCATGGATTCCGGCACAAAGGCAAGGCCCAACTCGCTTTTGACCAGCGTGAGCATCTGGTCGGTGGTGGCGGCCTCGGTGTCGGGCCGGAGCACCGCGTCGTGGTCGAGGAAGAACTGCCGGTAGAAGCTGCGGGTCATGCTCTCGTCGCTCAGGGAGATGAGCGGGTAATTTTCCAGTTCCTTTAAGGAGAGGTTCTGGCTGGCCAGGGCCGTGAAGGTCCTGCCGCCCACCAGCACTTCGTAAAACGGCTTCAGCTCCACCCGCTTCAGCCCCGGTTCCACCTCGGCCGGGGTAGAGACGATGGCAAAATCCACTTCGCCGTTTTTCACGGCCTGCACCGCCTGCGGGGTGGAGTGGTTCGAGATGCGCAGCCGGATGCCGGGGTACTCGGTGTGGAAGTCCCGCAGCTTTTCGGAGAGGTAGATGTTCAGGGCCGTCTCGGTGGCGCTGATGCTGATGGCACCGTGCTCCAGCGTGGCGCTGGCGCTCAGCTCCTCCTCGGCGTCCTGAATCTGCACCGCCGCCGATGCAATGCGGGAATAGAGCATCTCGCCCTCCGGCGTCAGGGTCACGCCCCGGTTGGAGCGGATGAACAGCACACAGTTCAGCTGGCTTTCCAGCCGGTTCATCGAGTGGGTGATGTTGGGCTGGTTGTTGCCCAGCACCCGCGCCGCCTTGGTGAAATTCTGGTATTTTGCAACATAATAGAAGATCTTGTAGTATTCCCAGTCCACGTACATGAGATGTTACCCTCCTCCATGTAAAAATCATATTGCAGCCATGTGCAGGATACGTTTTACACATTCTTTTCCTGCTCGTATAATAGCACTGCGATGGAAAATTGCAAGAGGAAATCTGAAAAAACTACGGTCTGCCCATCAGGGCGCAGATCATTGGGAAGAACGAAAAGAAGGTTATAACAAATCATGCTGACCGCTGTTACTGGAATCAATTGGGGCGATGAGGGCAAAGGCCGCGTCATCGACCTGCTGGCCGAAAACGCCGATGTCGTTGCCCGCTATCAGGGCGGCAACAATGCCGGGCACACCGTCGTCACCGAAAAGGGCAAGTTCATCCTGAACCTTCTGCCCTCCGGCATCCTGCACCCGGATGTCACCTGTGTGCTGGGCACCGGTATGGTCATCGACCTCGACCACCTCTCGAACGAGATGCAGGCCATCGAGGCCCGCGGCGTGGAGATCGGCCCCAAAAACCTGAAGCTCTCCGACAAGGCCACCATCTCGATGCCCTGGCACAAGGTGCAGGATGGTCTGGAAGAAGACCGCCTGGCCAAAAAGGGGAGCGCCTTCGGCTCCACCCGGCGCGGCATCGCCTACGCCTACAGCGACAAATACCGCAAGAAGACCCTGCGTCTGGGCGACCTGCTCCATCTGGACGAAGAGCGCACCCAGAACCGCCTGCACATGATCCTGGATTCCAAGAACATGGAGCTGGCAGGCTGCTATCATCAGGAAAAGATGTCCTACGACGCGCTGCTGGACTGGTGCAGGACCCAGGCCGAGCGATTCGCACCGTTCATCTGCGACGTGGGCGCCTTTTTGCAGCAGGCCCACGACAGCGGCAAGCGCATCGTGCTGGAAGCTCAGCTGGGTGCCATGCGGGACATCGACTACGGCATCTTCCCCTTCACGTCCAGCTCCAATACGCTGGCTGCCTATGCGCCGCTGGGGGCCGGCATCCCGAATTGCCGGCTCGACCATGTGGTCGGTGTGCTGAAAGCCTACTCCACCTGTGTCGGCGCAGGCCCCTTCGCCGCAGAACATGCCATGGACGAGGACTGGAACGAGCAGCTGCGGAAGGCAGGCGGCGAATACGGTGCGGCCACCGGTCGCCCCCGCCGCGTCGGCCCCTTTGACTGCGTGGCCAGCCGCTACGGTCTGGCCTGCCAGGGAGCGGACAAGATCGCCCTGACCAAGCTGGACGTTCTGAGCAACATGAACGAGATCCCGGTCATCACCGGCTACAGGCTGGACGGTGTGGAAGTCCCCCGCTTCGACACGCTGTCCGACCTGGACCGGATGGAGCCGGTCGTCACGATGCTGCCTGGCTGGAACACCGACCTCTCCGGCTGCAAGAGCTGGGACGAGCTGCCCAAAGAGGCAAAAGGCTATGTGGCGTTCCTCGAAAAGCAGCTGGATCATGAGATCCAGTTCATCTCCACCGGTGCCGAGCGTGAGAAGTTCGTGCTGAAAGGAGAATGGCTGTGAGACATTTCATTGAGCCGAACAGCTTTTCTCTGGACGAGCAGCTGGCCCTCCTCGACCTTGCCGACCGGATGGAGGCAGACCCCGCACCCTATGCCCATCTCTGCGACGGGCGCATTCTGGCAACGCTGTTCTATGAGCCGTCCACCCGCACCCGGCTCTCGTTCGAGTCGGCCATGCTGCGGCTGGGCGGCAAGACGTTGGGCTTTGCCGGGGCGCAGCTGTCCAGCGCCAGCAAGGGCGAAACGGTGGCCGATACGGCCCGCGTCGTGAGCAACTACGCCGACATCATCGCGATGCGCCACCCCAAAGAGGGCGCGCCCCTGCGCGCATCCCTGTATGCGCGGGTGCCCGTCATCAATGCAGGCGACGGCGGGCACGCCCACCCCTCCCAGACCATGATCGACCTGATGACCATCCGCCAGCGCAAAGGGCGGCTGGACCATCTGACCATCGGCTTCTGCGGCGACCTCAAATTCGGCCGGACGGTCCACTCCCTGACCGCTGCGCTGAGCCAGTTTGAGGGAAACCGGTTCGTCTTCATCTCGCCGGAAGAACTGCGCATCCCGCAGTACGTCAAGGACGAGACGCTGACGCCGCTCCACCAGACCTACAAGGAGACCGCCGACCTCGAAGCCGAGCTGCCCACCCTCGATGTTCTCTACATGACCCGCATCCAGCAGGAGCGCTTCTTCAACGAGGAGGATTACCTCCGGCTGAAAGGCTGCTACTCCCTGAATGCAAAGCTGCTGGAGCAGGCTCCGGCTGATATGCCGGTGCTCCACCCGCTGCCCCGCATCGACGAGATCAAGCTCGATGTGGACAACGACCCCCGCGCCGCCTACTTTGACCAGGTGCACAACGGCGTGTATATCCGCATGGCCATCATCCTGGCCCTGCTGGGCATCCCGGACCCTCTGACGGGAAAATCGGTGCTGAATGCCTGAGCAGGCAGCAGGAAACAAAAAAATCTCCGCGCAGCTGCGCGGAGATTTTTTTGTTGAAAGCAATGTTACAGCATCTTGGACAGGAACGCCTTCAGGCGGGGATGCTTGGGGTTGGCAAACAGTTCCTGCGGGGGCTCGTCCTCCTGGACTTTGCCGTCGTCGATGAAGATGACGCGGTTGGAGACCTCGCGCGCAAAGCCCATCTCATGGGTGACGACCAGCATGGTGATGCCGGTGTGGGCCAGCTCCTTCATCAGCTCCAGGACCTCGCCGACCATTTCGGGGTCCAGCGCGGAGGTGGGCTCATCGAAGAGGATGACGTCCGGGTCCATGGCCAGGGCGCGGGCAATGGCGATGCGCTGCTGCTGGCCGCCGGACAGGCTCTTGGGGTAGGCGTCGGCCTTGTCGGACAGGCCGACGCGGGCCAGCAGCTCTTCGACGCGCTTGTCGGCTTCCTGCTGGTTCTTCAGCTTCAGCAAGGTGGGGGCCAGGCAGAGGTTCTGCTTGACCGTCAGGTGCGGGAAGAGGTTGAAGTGCTGGAACACCATCCCCATCTTCTGGCGGACGGCATCAATGTGGCTGTCATCGACCTCGACGCCCTCAAACTTGATGGAGCCGCCGGTGGGGATCTCCAGCCGGTTCAGGCAGCGCAGAAAGGTGGATTTGCCGCAGCCGGAAGGGCCGATCAGGCAGACCACGTCGCCGCGGTAGATGTCGATGTCGATGCCCTTCAGGACATCGAGGGTGGGGGTGGGCTGTTTTGCGCCCTTTTTCTTGTCGCCGCCGTAGGTCTTGGTCAGACCGCGGACTTCCAGAATCTTATCGGTCACCTTGAGCCATCCTCCTCTCAAACTTCGTCAGCAGCCAGGTAAACAGCATGACGAGGAACAAATAAACAAGTGCAACGCCGCACAACGGGAACATGGCCTCGTAGGTGCGGTTCATGATGCCCTGGGCCGCATACAGCACCTCCTTGCCGCCGATGACGGTGATGAGCGAGGTATCCTTGAGCAGGATGATGAACTCATTGCCCAGAGCCGGCAGCACGGCGCGGATGGCCTGCGGGATGATGATGACCACCATGGTGGTCATGTAGTTCAGGCCCAGGCTGCGGCCGGCTTCCATCTGGCCGGGGTCCACAGCCATCAGGCCGCCGCGGATGATCTCGGATACATAAGCGCCGGAGTTGATGCCCAGCGCCAGCGCACCGACCATGGTGAAGTTGCGGCTGTTGGCAAAGATGACCATGCTCATGATGAGCAGCTGGACCATCATGGGGGTGCCGCGGATGATGGTGGTGTACACCTTGCAGATGGCGTTGAAGAAGCCCAGCACCGGGTTCCTGCGGCCGGAGCGCTGCTGGTCGTGGGCCACACGGATCAGTGCGACCACGCTGCCCAGCACCACACCCATTGCCAGTGCGATGGCCGTGACCAGAAGCGTGGTGCCCACGCCCTGAACGTACTGCACCCAGCGGTCCTTCAGGATAAATGCCTGATAAAATTTGTAGAAGAATTCCTGCCCGAAGCTGAGCTTCGTGCCGCTGTTGAGCAGCTCTTTCAGCAGTTCATATTGTGCGGCCATTCGCATCCTCACTTTCCTGTTTTGTCAGATTTTTGTAACCTTCTTTTTCCAAAAAAGGGGAGGGGCTCCCTTAGAGCTTCCTCCCCGTGGTGCACGGTCGCGCGGATCACTCAGCGGTGATGTACTTGTCCACGATGGACTGCAGGGTGCCGTCAGCCTTCAGCTCTTCCAGAGCAGCGTTGATGGCATCTTCCAGAGCAGAACCCTTTGCCATGCCGATGGCGTAGTCTTCCTCAGCATAGCTGGTGTCCAGGATGACCAGACCGGGGTTGGCAGCAACGTACTCCTTGGCGGGTGCGTTGTCGATGACGACAGCGTCCACCTGGCCGTTGTTCAGAGCCTGTACAGCGGTCAGGCCGCTGTCGTAAGCCACGACGTTCTCATCGCCGAAATCATCGGAGCAGTAGATGTAGCCGGTGGTGCCGCGCTGGGTGCCGATCTTCTTGCCGGCCAGATCGTCGGGGGTAGCGATGTCAGAGCCTTCGGGAACGATGATGGACTGGATGCCAGTAGCATAGCTGCCGGAGAAGTCCATGACGGCCTTGCGCTCGTCGGTGACGGTGACGCCAGCCATGACGATGTCGGCCTTGCCCTGCTGGACGCTCAGAAGCGCAGCGTCGAACTCCATGTCGTCGATCTGAAGCTCCAGACCCAGCTTCTCAGCAATGGCCTGTGCGGTGTCCACGTCGATGCCCTCGAACGCACCGGTGTCGGTGGTCATCTCATACGGAGGGAAAGTAGCGTTGGTGGCCATGGTCAGCTTGCCGGTCTCAACGGTGGTCAGCTCAGCAGCAGCGCTGGAAGAAGCTGCCTCGGAGGAAGCAGCGGCAGAGCTTGCGGTAGAAGAAGCAGTGCTGGAAGAGGAACCACCGCAGGCGGTCAGAGCCAGAGCGGCAGCGGTCAGACCAGCAGCAGCCAGAAAGCTGCGACGGGTAATCTTTTTCATATTCAAACACTCCTCGATTGATTGTATAATCTTTCATCTCTCTGCGGCGATGCGATTCATCGAAACATCAGAGAACGGGTCTAGTATAGATTGCACAAAGAAAAAAGTCAAGCGTTGTGCAAAAATTCGATAAAAATGAAACCGTTTTGAGAACACTTATGCAATCATACCGGGAAAATGAATGAATATATGCAAAAACCTCTCTGTCATGGCTCCGAGCCGGCAGGCTCAACGGAGAGGTTGTACGAAGAGAGACCTTACAAATACCGTGCGATCTCCTCAGCACTCCGCTTCGGTACACAGTAGTCCTTCTGGCCGTCCAGATAATACTTCACGCCGGTCTCCCCGGTCAGGGGGACGATGTGGGCTTCGTGGGTGGGGTAGCCGAACGCCACCATAAAGGCCAGCTTTTCCGGCTCCTTGATGTGGAGCAGCTCGGTGAGGGCGGGCTTGTTGATGGCACCCATGATGCAGCTGCCCACGCCCTTGTCCCACGCGGCCAGCGTCATGTTGGCCAGCGCGATCCCGGTGTCGGTGTTCAGGTCACCGGGGATGGCGGTGTCCTGCACGACGGCTACATATAAAGTGGGCAGCTCGTCGGCTTTTGGGGTGCCCTGCTCCGGGGGCAGATAGGCGGCCCACTTGACCAGCGGCTGGACTTCGGCCACATCTTCGGGTTTGTTCACGACCACCAGACGCACGGCCTGACGGTTGGCTCCGCAGGAGGAGAGGCGGACGGCTTCGATGATGTCCTCCACCACATCCTGCGGGACGACTTTCTGTGCAAAGCGGCGGTAGGTGCGGCGGGTGAGAAGTTTTTCCATAACAGACATGAGAGCGTCTCCTTTCGATCGTTCTGAGAACAGTATAGCGCGAACGGCCCGCCTGCGCAAGCACCGGTTAAAAAGGAACAATTGACAGTGTTTTCCACCAAATGGTATAATGAAGATACGAAAAACAGCGTGAAAGCGAAAAAACAGACCGCATTTCACCGCGCAGCTCTGCCAGACCGGCAGGGAGAAAGGAACTGCTATGAGAAAACGGATCATGAAAACGCTCGCCATGCTGGGGCTTTCTGTCTGCATCCTGGTGGGCGGGGCTGTATCCGGCGTTGCAGAGGAACCGGCCCGGAAGGAGTGCAAGGAGAACGAGCATAAGTGGAAGACCTTCGTGGAGTATCGTGAGGACTGTGTGCCCACCGACTTCACGCTGGAGGGAAAGACCTTCACCCTCTGCCCGCACTGCGGCAAAGAGGGCAGAAAAGACCCCGTACAGCGCCTGACCAAGGTGAAGAACACCTTCTCGAACTTCTCCAACCTCGAAATCTATGAGGGCAGCCTGCAGGACGGCCCGAAGATCATGACGGTGGCCTTCTATTACCAGACCTGCATGAACAAGGTCGTCTGCACCAAGTGCGGCAAGGTCAAGAGCAACACGGTCGTCACCGATGCCCGTGTGATGGACTCGGATGTCACGGCGAACATTGAGCTTCCGGCTTCTGCGGTGCAGGGGTACACCCTGCAGCAGGTCCATGCCGATGGAAGCAAGACCCCGGTGCAGGTCAGTTACAGTGAGAACGGCCAGAAGGCGTTCTTCCAGCTGAACATGGCAGGCGGCGCACAGCTGCTGCTGCTCTCCTGATGAACAAAAACGCTCCGGCATTGTGCCGGAGCGTTTTTGTTCATTTCTTGGGGCGGGTCTTGAAGCGGGGCAGCGGAAGCCCCAGCACCAGCGCGATGCCGATGGCAAGGGCCACGGCGATCTTGAACGTCGAGATGCCGTTGGCCAGAGCCAGAGCGTTGTTGCCCTGGATGAAGTAGTAGGCGGTGTAGTAGATGCCGGCACCGGGCACCAGCGGGAAGATGCCGGCCAGCAGGAAGATGGTGACCGGCGTTTTGAGCACGATGGCGAAGATGCGGGCCAGCAGCGTCAGAGGGATGACGGCCAGCAGTGAGGCGGCAAAACTTTCCAGCCCGAAGAGGACGGCCAGCTCGTAAATGAACCAGCCCATCGCGCCGACAAGGCCGCAGTAGGGCAGGGTGCGCTTGGGGGAGGCGAAGAGAACGGCAAAACTCAGGGTGCCCGCCCCGGCGATGAAGAACTGGGCCACCAGCTGGCCGATCTGCTCGCTCGTCAACAGAAGTTCTGTCATGCGGCCACCACCCCCGTCCATGCGGCATAGGCCCCCAGCACCAGACCGGTGCCGATGGCGATGCTGGCTGCGATGAGCAGTGCGTCGATCATCCGGATGGTGCCGGAAAGATAATCGCCCTGCACAAAATCCCGGATGCCCATGGTGAACGCGATGCCGGGCGTGAGGATCATCAGGGTGCCGATGATGGCATGGCTGGCCTCGGTGTGGAGCAGGTGGCAGCCCAGAATGCAGAGGATGGTGATGAGCGAAGCGGTGGAGATGGTGCGGAACCCGCCGCCTATGGGGTGCCGCCCGCAGAACAGCAGATAGGCGTTGGCCGCACAGCCCGCCACCGCAGCGACCAGCGCGGCCTGCAGGGTGCCGCCGAAGATGAGCGCGAAGCAGAACGCGCCCGAAAGCCCGGCCAGAAGCTGCACCCGGCCCTTCGGGAAGGGAATGCTCTGCGCCTGCACCAGGCGGCTCTCGGCTTCGTCGATGGTGGTCACGCTGCCCTCTGCGATCTGACGGGACAGCTGGTTCACCGCAGCCACCCGGCCCAGATGGGTCGTGCGGGTGGGCACGTTGCGCACCTCGCTGATCTCGGCCGTGCCGGCACTGGCAAAAATGCCGTTGGTCAATACATATACATGAAATTCCCGCAGATGGAAGCTGCGCGCCATGATCTCCATGGTCTGCTCCACACGGAAGACCTCCGCGCCGTTTTCCAGCAGCGTCTGCCCGGCCGCCATAATGAAATCCATGATGCGGCGGCGCTCTTCTGCGTCGGGATACAATTCCCTGCCGTTCATTGCGTCTCTCCTTACTGTGCCGCAAAGGGCATACGTTCTTGATTTATAAGATAGCATGTCTTGCCCTCTCAGTCAACGCCTTTGGCGTTGCCAGCTCTCCCGCAGGACGAGCCACTGGCGAACCGGTCTTGGCCGTGCTGACTGCACAGGCCCATGCTGCCGGAAGGCGACGGGCCTTGCTGCTCAGGCAAACGGCTGCTGACAATGAGGACAGGGCCCGGCCGTTCGGGAGCCGCAGGCGGCAGTACGCAGGTCTGCCCGGCCTGCCAAGGGCTCTCCCTTTGGGAGAGCTGGCCGCAAAGCGGCCTGAGAGGGTATTCCCTACCAAAAAACTTCGTTGAAAGGGTTGACAAATGCCGAAAAGGGGATTAGAATAAAATCAATATCACAAAAATGGCTGTGAAGAGAAGAGTAGGTTTTCGCATTGATCCTTCCAGAGAGCCCGGTCGGTGGAAAAGGGCAGGAAACAGGGAACCGAAAATGGTCTCGGAGCTGCGGGGGCGAAGCGCAAGAGTGCTAAGCCCGCGACGGGAGCGCCCGTTACAGCGTCCGGCTGTAAGCAGTGGGAGGAGAAAGCCGCTGCCGCAGCATCGAGGCCGGGCCCGTGAGGGTGCGGTGAACCAAGGTGGTACCACGGAAGTTTTATGCGCTTTCGTCCTTGTGGGCAGTTGCCCGCCGAGGACGGAGGCGCTTTTTTCGTGCTTCCGGCTGCACAAGGCGCAGAAAAATGTGCTGCGCAGTGCAAAAAAATTATGGAACAACAAGAGAGGGAAAACATTATGTCTAAGATTTCGCGTCGTGATTTTCTGAAAGTGACCGGCATCGCTGCCGCTGCAGCTGCCCTGACCGCCTGCGGCGGTTCTTCTTCCGCCGCAAGCTCCGCTGCCGCCTCTTCCGAGGTGGTCAAGAAGCTGGATAAGATCAGCGTGGCCGTGCCCAACGACACCACCAACGAGGCCCGCGCTCTGGCTCTGCTGGAGAAGAACGGCTTCTTCAAGGTCAAGGCGGATGCCGGCCTGACCGCCACCAAGAACGACATCGAGGAGAACCCGTTCAACGTCAACATCGACGAGGTCGAGGCTGCACAGGTGCCCAGCGTTCTGCAGGATGAGGACTACGCCGTCATCAACTCCAACTACGCCATCTCTGCCGGTCTGAACCCCGTAGAGGATGCACTGGCCATCGAGGACGGCTCTTCTGCTTACGTCAACGTTCTGGTCTGCAAGGACGGCAATCAGGAGTCCCCCAAGATCAAGGCTCTGGCCGCTGCTCTGGAGAGCCAGCAGGTCAAGGACTTCATCGATGAGAAGTATGCAGGCTCCGTCGTCTTCGTCGTGGAGAACCCCACCGACGGCTACGACTCTACCGTGGACTACGATGCACTGAACGGCGAGACCGTCAGCTGCGCCGCAACGCCGGCTCCCCACTGCGAGATCCTGGAGATCTGCAAGGACATCCTGGCCCAGAAGGGCATCACTCTGGATGTTCAGGAGTTCGATGACTACATCCAGCCCAACAATGTCGTCGAGGACGGCCAGATCGACACCAACTACTTCCAGCATCAGCCCTACCTGGACGACTTCAACCAGGAGCACGGCACCCATCTGGTCACCGTGGCCGGCATCCACGTCGAGCCCATGGGCATCTACGGCGGCAAGCAGAGCGACCTGTCTCCCATCGAGGGCTAAGCTCTCCATCTGATTCAAAGGAGCATTTCCGTGATCGAGATCAAACATCTTTCCAAGACCTTCCAGATGAAGGACGGCGCGGTCAACGCGCTGAGCGATATCAACCTGACCATTCCGGATGGTTCCATCTACGGCATCATCGGCATGTCCGGTGCGGGCAAATCCACGCTGGTGCGCTGCATCAACCTGCTGGAACGCCCCACCGAGGGCAGCGTCGTCATTGACGGCGTGGAGATGGAAACGCTCTCGCCCGCCGAGCTGCGCGCCCGCCGCCGGGAGATCACGATGATCTTCCAGCAGTTCAATCTGCTGATGCAGCGCAGCTGCCTGAAGAACATCTGCTTCCCCATGGAGCTGGCCGGGGTGAAGAAGGCCGACGCCGAAAAGCGCGCCCGTGAACTGCTGGAGATGGTGGGCCTGCCCGACAAGGCCAACGCCTACCCGGCCCAGCTGTCCGGCGGCCAGAAGCAGCGCATCGCCATTGCCCGTGCACTGGCGACGAATCCCAAAGTCCTGCTCTGCGACGAGGCCACCAGTGCGCTGGACCCCAACACCACCCACTCCATCCTGACCCTCATCAAGGACATCAACCGGAAGCTGGGCATCACGGTGGTGGTCATCACCCACCAGATGAGCGTTGTGGAAGAGATCTGCGATCACGTTGCCATTCTGGACGGCGGCGTGGTGGTCGAGCTGGGCGAGGTGAAGGAGATCTTCGCCAACCCCAGGACCGCTGCGGCCCGGCGTCTGGTGGCACCCAACGGCGGCAGTGCGGCCCGTGACCTGTCGAGCTTTGCGCCCGACGACCATGTGGTCCGCGTGACCTTCAACGGCTCGTCCGCCGCAAAGCCGCTGGTGGCGAGCCTCGCGGCAGAAAAGGGCATCCTGGTCAGTGTGCTCAGCGCCGATACCCGCGACCTGAGCGGCCAGTGCTACGGCAGCATGCTGCTCAAGCTGCCCAAAGACACAGAAGAAGCAAAACAGGCGGCTGCCTACATGCGCAGCCAGCCCGGCGTGACGGTGGAGGAGGTGACCGGCGAATGAGCATTGCAGATTATGGTTTTGCCATCTGGGAGACGTTCTATGTGACGGTGCTCTCCACGGCCTTTTCGCTGGTCATCGGCCTGCCGCTGGGCGTCCTGCTCGTGGCCGGGGATAAGGACGGCGTTCTGCCCCTGCCCGGCTGGCTGATGCACCTGCTGAATATCATCATCAACATCCTGCGCAGCGTCCCGTTCCTGATTTTGATGATCTGCGTCTTCCCGCTGACCCGCCTCATCGTGGGCACGACAGTCGGCACCAAGGCCACCATCGTGCCGCTGGTGGTCGCGGCCTTCCCGTTCGTGGCGCGTCTGGTGGAGACCAGCCTGCGCGAGCTGGACGAGGGCGTGGTGGAAGCGGCCCAGAGCATGGGCGCAACGCCGTTCCAGATCATCACCAAGGTCATGATCCCGGAGTGTCTGCCGGGCCTCATTTCCAGCATGACCACGGCCCTGACCACCATTCTGGGCTACTCGGCCATGTCCGGTGTCATCGGCGGCGGCGGTCTGGGCAAGATCGCGCTGTCCTACGGCTACTACCGCTACCAGACGAACATCATGATCGTCTGCGTCATCCTGCTGGTGCTGCTGGTGCAGGTCTTCCAGACCGCCGGCACCCTGTGGGCCACCCGGAGCGATAAGCGGCTGCGCAAGTAAAAAAGCTGCCCTTCGGCAGGGAAAAATTTAACGTTTCAATTCCCCGCCGGAGGTCTGTCTTCCGGCGGGGAATTGTGCTATTCCGACCAACCCAGTAAAGGAGTATGTAACAATGAACCGTGATACCATCTGTGTGCAGGGCGGTTATACGCCCGGCAACGGCGAGCCCCGCCAGATCCCCATCATCCAGTCCACCACCTTCAAATACGCCACCAGCGAGGATATGGGCAAGCTGTTCGACCTGGAGGCCGACGGCTATTTCTATTCCCGCTTGCAGAACCCCACCTGCGACCTGGTGGCCAAGAAGATCTGCGAGTTAGAGGGCGGCACGGCCGCGATGCTGACCAGCAGCGGTCAGGCTGCCAACTTCTTCGCGCTGTTCAATCTCTGCGAGGCGGGCGACCACATCGTGGCGTCCAGCACCATCTACGGCGGCACCTTCAACCTCATCTCCGTCACCATGAAGAAGATGGGCATCACCGCGACCTTCGTAGACCCGCTGTGCAGCGAGGAAGAGCTGGACGCCGCTTTCCAGCCCAACACCAAAGTCGTCTTTGGAGAGACCATCGCCAACCCTGCCCTGACCGTGCTGGACATTGAAAAGTTTGCAAACGCCGCACACGCGCATGGGGTGCCGCTCATCGTGGACAACACCTTCCCGACCCCGGTCAACTGCCGCCCGTTCGAGTGGGGCGCGGACATCGTGACCCATTCCACCACCAAGTATATGGACGGCCACGGCGCGGTTCTGGGCGGTGCCATCGTGGACAGCGGCAGATTCGACTGGATGGCCCACGCCGAAAAGTTCCCCGGTCTGTGCACCCCGGATGACAGCTATCACGGCATCACCTACGCGGAGCGCTTCGGCAAAGAAGGGGCCTTCATCACCAAGGCCACGGCCCAGCTGATGCGCGACTTCGGCTCCATGCAGTCACCCATGAACGCCTACATGCTGAACCTCGGTCTGGAAAGCCTGCATGTCCGGATGCAGCGCCACTGCGACAACGGCATGGCTGTGGCAAAGTTCCTGGAAGCACACCCCAAGGTGGCGTATGTGAACTACTGCGGTCTGGAGTCCAGCCCCTACCATGCGCTGGCCGAAAAGTACCTGCCAAACGGCAGCTGCGGCGTGGTGTCCTTCGGCCTGGCCGGCGGACGCGAAGCCGCCAGCATCTTTATGAAGTCCCTGCGTCTGGCCGCCATCGAGACCCATGTGGCCGACGCCCGCACCTGCTGCCTGAACCCGGCTTCCAGCACCCATCGCCAGATGACCGACGAGCAGCTGAAGGCTGCCGGTGTGCCGGCCGAGCTGGTCCGGATGAGCTGCGGTCTGGAAAGCAGCGAGGACCTGATCGCGGATATCGCACAGGCACTCGACAAAATCTGATCCTGAAGGAGAAATCGCCATGCCCCTGATCATCCCCAAAACGCTCCCCGCCTACGACGCCCTCTATGAGGAGAATGTCTTTGTCATGCACCGAGAGCGGGCGGCCTCCCAACACATCCGCCCGCTGGAGATCCTGATCCTGAACCTGATGCCGACCAAGATCGCCACCGAGACCCAGATCGCCCGGCTGCTGGCCAACACGCCGCTGCAGGTCCACATGACCCTGCTCCAGACGGCCAGCCATGCGGCCACCCATGTCTCCACGGCGCATCTGGAGGCCTTTTACAAGACCTTCGATGAAGTGAAGAACGACCGCTACGATGGTATGATCATCACCGGCGCACCGGTGGAGACGATGGCGTTTGAACAGGTGGATTACTGGCCGGAGCTGTGTGAGATCATGGACTTCAGCGAGACGAATGTCTACTCCACCCTGCATGTCTGCTGGGGCGCACAGGCGGGCCTGTACTATCACTACGGCGTCCGGAAGGAAATCCTGCCACAGAAGATGTTCGGCGTGTTCGAGCACCGGGTCACCCGCCCGTCGAACCCGCTGGTCCGCGGCTTTGATGAGGTGTTCTACGCCCCCCACAGCCGCCACACCGGCATCTCCCGTGCGGATGTGGACCGCTGCGAGGCACTGCGCATCCTTGCCGAGAGCGACGAGGCCGGGCCGTTCCTCATGAGCACCGAAAACGGGCGGCAGATCTTCGTAACCGGCCACCCGGAGTATGATAAGTACACGCTGGATGCAGAGTACAAGCGGGATGTGGCAAAGGGCCTGCCCATCGCCATCCCGAAGAACTACTACCCCGGCGACGATCCGGAGCAGCCGCCCCTCTTCCGCTGGCGCGCCCATGCGCACCTGCTGTATGAGAACTGGCTGAACTATTATGTCTACCAGAACACGCCGTATGACCTGGGGGCCATGGAGCGGGTGAAACACGAAAAATAAAAGCACTGGTCCAAAGGAGGATGCTGCGATGGGAATCGAAACGAACAAATGGGGCTTCCGGGTCGGCAGACTGCCGCACGGACCCCGGAACAAGATCAGCGATGTGCCGGGCGTGACGGTGGGGCACTGCACACTGGCGGACGGCAATGTCCAGACCGGCGTGACGGCTCTGCTGCCACATCCGGGCGATGTGTTCCACGATAAGGTGCTGGCGGCCAGCCATGTCATCAACGGCTTCGGCAAGACGACCGGCCTGGTCCAGATCGACGAGCTGGGGACGCTGGAAACGCCGATCCTGTTCACCAATACCCTCAGTGTGGGCACCGTGGAGACGGCGCTGGTGAAGTATATGCTGCAGCGTAATCCGGACATCTGCGAGACCACCGGCAGCGTGAACCCGGTCGTCTGCGAGTGCAACGACAGCGGCCTGAACGACATCCGGGGCCTGCATGTGACCGAAGAGCATGTCTTTGCCGCGTTGGCCGACTGCCGGGCCGACTTTGCCGAAGGTGCCGTCGGAGCCGGGCGCGGGATGCGCTGCCACGGCCTGAAAGGCGGCATCGGGTCGGCATCCCGGCAGGTGGAGCTGGACGGGAAGACCTACACCATCGGTGCGCTCGTCCTCTCGAACCATGCCGTCTTCGACGACCTCGTCGTGGCGGGGACGCCCATCCAGACGCTGCTGGATGCGAAGATCCCGCCCCATGAGGACAAAGGCTCCATCATCACGGTGCTGGCTACGGACATCCCGCTCAGCGAGCGCCAGCTGCGGCGGCTCTGCCACCGGGCGCTGGTGGGCCTGTCCCGCACCGGCTCCTACTGCGGCAACGGCAGCGGCGAGATCGTGATCGCCTTTACCACGGCCAACCGGATGCCGCATTACGCCGACACGGCCATCCTGCCCATGGCCATCCTCCACGATGACGCCATCAACCCGCTCTTCCGTGCGGTGGCGGAGTGCGTGGAGGAAAGCGTTCTGAGCAGCCTGCTCCACGCCGAGACCGTGACCGGAAATCATGGCCGGACGGTGCGCTGCCTGACCGAATTGCTGGAACAATAAACAAAAGCGGGAAACGCTTCCGTGTTTCCCGCTTTTGTTGCATCTTGTCGAAATCTATGCTATACTGAATCTGCTGCTTAGGTAGCAAGGCACTGCACATACGGCAGGCGGTTGGCCTACACTTCCCGAAAGGGGGTGAGGCAATGCGTATTACATTCCATATTGGTGAATTTACGATCACCATTATCGTGAAAAAACGCTGAACCGCCACCTCGGCAAAGGCGACGGTTCAATTTTTGAACTAACCTGATAGCAAGAGGTCAACCGCTTGTCGCAGTGCCTTCTTTGATTTTAGTATAGTGCGTTTTATCGTTTTTGTCAAGTGCGGCGGGAGTCATTTCCGCCGCGTTTTCTTTTTCCGCACACTGTAGCCGAAGGTGCCCAGCTTTTTGCCGAGGCTCAGGTACTCGCCGTGGCTGTAGACGATGAGCCGGGCCTTGTCGAGGCAGAGCTTGCCGTTCTCGTCCAGCAGGCTCTCGTCCACATCGCAGGCCACGACCTCCGCCAGAAAGAGGTCATGGCTGCCCAGCGGGATGACCTGCGTGACCCGGCATTCGAGGTTGACCGGGCTTTCTTCGAGGATGGGGCAGTCGGTCAGGACCGTGCCGGGGGCTGCATGGAGCCCGCAGGCGGCGAATTTGTCCACATCCCGGCCGCTTTTGACGCCGCACCAGTCCACCGAGCGGACCAGTGCCTCCGTGGGCAGGTTGATGGCGAACTGCCCGCTCTCCCGGATGAGGTGGTGACTGAACCGCTCCGGCCGGACGCTGATGGATACCATGCTGGGCTGGGTGCAGATGGTGCCCGTCCAGCCGATGGTGATGAGGTTGGGGGTCTCCAGCCCGCCGCAGGAGACCAGCACCGGCGGCTCCGGGTTCAGCAGGGTGCTGCCTTTCCAGCTCTGTTTGCTCATCCGTGATACTTCCTTTCATACGGGGCCCAGGTGCGCTCGCTGATGATGTAGCGGGGGCGCGCCTTGGTCTCCATGTAGATCTTGCCGATGTATTCGCCGATGACGCCCAGGCAGATGAGCTGGACGCCGCCCACGAAGCAGACGATGCAGATGGTGGAGGCCCAGCCCGCCACCACGCTGCCCAGCGCCGCCTGCACGATGGCCCAGATGACGCCGATGAAGCTGATGAGGCTGACAACGATGCCTGCGCCGGTGATGAGCCGGATGGGCTTGTTGGACAGGCTGGTGATGCCGTCAAAGGCCAGTGCCAGCATCTTGCGCAGGGGGTAGTGGCTCTCGCCGGCCAGACGCTCGTGGCGCTCGTAGCTTACGGTCGCACTGGGAAAGCCCACCAGCGGCACCATGCCGCGCAGGAAGATGTTGACCTCTTTATAGTCCGCAAAGCTCTCCAGCACACGGGCGCTGATGAGCCGGTAGTCGGCATGGTTGAAGACGATGTCGGCCCCCAGAGCGTTCATCAGGTGGTAGAACCCCTCGGCGGTGAACCGCTTGAAGAAGGTGTCGGTGTCGCGGCGGCTGCGCACACCGTAGACTACCTCGGCACCGTCCAGATACTTCTGCACCATCTCGTCCATGGCGTTGATGTCGTCCTGCCCGTCGCAGTCGATGGAGATGGTGATGTCGCAGTCGCTGGCTTTCGCCTCCATCAGCCCGGCCAGCACGGCGTTCTGGTGGCCGCGGTTCCGGCTCTGGGAGATGCCGATGAAGTGTTCATCTTCCTTTGCGAACCGGCAGATGAGCTCCCAGGTGGAATCGCGGGAGCCGTCGTTGACGAAGAGCACCCGGCTCTTGTCGCTGACAAGGCCCTTTTCGGCCAGCGACTGGAGCTTCTGCAAAAACATCGGAGCCGTGATGGGCAGGACCTTTTCCTCGTTGTAACAGGGGATGACGATCCAGAGAATGGGTTTGGACATGAAATGTTACCTCGTTTTATGGATTGTACGCAGGAATGGGCCGTCAAAGCACCATCTGCCGCAGCGCATCCGGCTGCAGCAGCTTGAAGCTGGAACGGTAGGTGTCCAGCAGGCCGTCGCGCTGCATCAGGCTCAGCTCCCGCGAGAGGGCGCTGCGGTCGCAGTTGAGGTAGTCGGCCAGCTGGATGCGGGAGAAGGGGATGGAAAAAGTCAGGCTGCCCTGCTGCTCAGCCTCACTGAGCAGGTAGGCGCAGACCTTGGCCCGCAGGCTTTTCAGCACCAGCAGGTCCACCCGGCGGGAGAGCAGGAAATACTTGTCGCTGATGGTGCGCACAAGGTTCTGCAACGCCTGCTGGTGGGCGGCGCTGCCGTCCGAGAGGAGCAGCCGCTCATAGGGGAAGAGCAGCACCTCGCAGCTGGAAGCTGCCACCACGGTGACGGGGCTGTCCAGACTGGAGCCGCCCAGCACATCACCGAAGACGCCGCCCGGCCCCATCCGGGTGATGGGCACACGGGCCCCGCCCGGCGCAGGGCGGTAGGCTTCGATGCTGCCGGTGAGCACGACGCCCACCCGGCGGCTGGGCATCCCCGCCTGCACCAGGGCTTCGCCCTTGCCGTAGCTGCGGATCACCGCACCCAGCTCCCTCAGCAGAACGCGGAGCGCGTCGTCTTCGATGCCGGTGAAAAGAGAGGTCGATCGTAACAAAGGAAGAATGTTTTCCATAGCCGTCCTGTGAGGTTTTCTCCGGGCCCTCACCGCCCACTGGCGATTCCGTTGCGCGTGCAACGGTATTTTTGGCTCTATTATAGTAAACTTGAGCCTGTAAAGCAAATGTTTTTCGAAAAATTTGCAAATTTGTTCACGATTGGAACAGATCAAGAGAGGAAGGAACAACAGAATGATGAAAAAACTGACATCCCTGCTGCTGTCGGCGGCGCTGCTCGTCGGAATGCTGGCCTGCGGGGCATCGGCCAAGACGAACACCACCGTCCGGGTGGCCGGCCTGAAAGGCCCCACCACCATGGGTCTGGTGAATCTGCTGGCCATGGAAAAGAACGGTACGGCTTCCCAGAACTACGACCTGCAGCTCTACGGTGCCGCCGATGAGGTCGTGCCCAAGCTCATCAAGGGCGAAGTGGACATCGCCGCCATCCCGGCCAACCTCGCCGCTACACTCTATCAGAAGACCAGCGGCGGCATCCAGGTCATGGCCGTGAACACGCTGGGCGTGCTGTATGTGGTGGAAAAGGGCGACACCGTCCACAGCTTTGCAGACCTGAAGGGCCGCACCATCCTGTCCACCGGCAAGGGGACTACCCCGGAGTACGTGCTGCGCTATCTGCTCCGGAAGAACGGCATCGACCCCGACAAGGATGTGAAGATCGAATATTACAGCGAGGCATCTGAGGTGACTGCCCAGATGGCTGCCACGAAGAAGGACGCCATCGCCGTGCTGCCCCAGCCCTATGTGACTGCCGCCCAGATGAAGGACAGCAGCCTGCGCGTCGTGCTGGACCTGACCAGGGAGTGGAACAAGGTCTGCGACACCCAGCTCATCACCGGCGTGACGGTGGTGCGCACCGCCTACGCAGAGGAGCACCCGGAGGAGGTCATCAACTTCCTGAAGGACTACCAGAAGAGCGTGGATGCCGCCAACGATGACCTGGACGGCACTGCCGCACTCTGCGAGGAGGTCGGCGTGGTGGCCAAGGCAGCCATCGCGAAGAAGGCGCTGCCCAAGTGCAACATCGTCTACCGCATCGGCGACGAGATGAAGGCAGACGTCAACGCTTATCTGCAGGTGCTCTATGACGCTTCGCCTGCCGCCGTGGGCGGCAAGCTGCCGGGTGCAAACTTCTACTACACCGAGGCCACGGTGGCCAAACGTGTGCAGAAGGCATTCCAGCGCCTGGTCAACTCGCTGAAGTAAACAGGACTTCTATAAAAAAGTGCCGTGCAGCCGCACGGCACTTTTTTATGGGAACAGGAACCCGACCAGCAGCCCCGCCGCTGCCGGGACGACCCAGCCGAAGCCATAGGATCCCAGCGGCAGGGCGGTGACGAAGGCGGCGGTGAACGGCAGGGCCGCAAGGACGCTCTGCACGGCGGTCAGTGCGACGGTGCAGACATAGACGCTCCGCTTCTGGAACGCTTTGGGCAGGAACGACAGCGCGATGAGCACGATGGCCGCCGGATACAGTGCGCCCAGAACCGGGGTGGACAGCCGGATGATGCCCGACAGCCCGATGTTGGAGATGAGCATACTGGCGGCGGCGAAAAAGCCCGCGAGGGCCGGGTAGGGGATGCGGGGGAGCAGGGTGTGGAAATACTGCCCCACGCAGGAGATGAGCCCCACACAGGTGTTGAAGCAGGCGATGAGGAAGATGGCCGCTAAGAGCAGCTGCCCGGCCCGGCCGAACAGGGCGCTGGCAAGGGCAGAGAGGACCTCGGCGCCGGTGGTGCAGTCCGGCGCGGCGGCACCGGTCAGCGCGCCCACATGGCCCAGCATGGCGTAGATGACCAGCAGCAGCCCACCTGCGAGGAAGCCCGCCCGGATGGTGTTCTGACGGATGGCATTTTCCTCAGTGACGCCGAGGGCCTGGATGTTGAGTGCGAGGACAGCCCCGAAGTACAGCCCCGCAAGGGCGTCCATGGTCTGGTAGCCGTCCAGAATGCCTTCGAATGCGGGCAGACGGGCATAGGCGGCGGCAGGGGAGCCGTACTGTGCGGCCACAGGGTGGAGCAGACAGCCCGCGAACAGGACGAAGATCAGTGCGATGAGGGCCGGGCAGAGGACGCGGCCCAGCCGGTCGGTGAGTTTTTCCGGATGGAGCGCCACGAGGAACGCCGCCGCAAAGAAAACGATGGAGTAGCTCAGCTGCAGGCCGCGCCCGCCGCCCACCAGAGGCACCAGCATCTCGAACGAGGTGCTGGCCGTGCGGGGGATGGCGAGGCATGGCCCGATGGAGAGATAGACCAGAATGGTGAACACGAGGGAAAACTTCGGGTGGACCCGGCTGGCCAGCTGGTCGAACCCGCCCGCTCTGGCCACGGCCACCACGCCTGCGATGGGCAGGCCGATGGCGCTGACGGCGAACCCGGCAAAGGCAGGCCAGAAGTTGGAACCGGCCTGTGCGCCGAGATGGGGCGGAAAGATCAGGTTTCCGGCTCCGAAGAACATCGAAAACAGCGTAAAACCGAGGAGCAGGCGCTGCCTGACGGGGAGCTTCTGCATGGGGGAGGGTCTCCTTTCCGGGCGGGATGCCCGATGAACTACTTTACAGTATAGAAGCGAAAACTCCTCACGTCAAGAAAAAGAAAGGTGAAGAATTGTATTCTATCACATGATATGCTATCTTATAAAAGAAAAAACAGGGAACGGGAAGGAGCGGACGAACGCAATGAAACAAACGAAAAAAAGCCGCCTGGCAAAGTGGGCGGCGGCGGGGTTCTGGCTGGCGGTCTGGCAGGCTGCGGCCATGGCCGTGGGGCAGGAGGTCTTTCTGGTGTCGCCGGTGCAGACGCTGGGCACCCTGCTGGAGCTGCTGCCCCAGGCAGAATTCTGGCAGCGCATTGGCTTCAGTGCCGGGCGCATCCTGCTGGGCTTCGGGCTGGGAGCGGTGTCCAGTGTGGTGCTGGCCGTGGCCGCCGGGCGCTGGGCGTGGGTGGAAGCCCTGCTCGCGCCGGTGATGCAGCTGGTGAAGGCGACGCCGGTGGCGAGCTTCATCATTCTGGCACTGGTGTGGGTCAGCGGAAGTTCGCTGTCGGTCCTCATCAGCTTTCTGATGGTGCTGCCGGTGCTCTACAGCGCGGTGCGCACCGGCATCGGGAGCGCGGATGTGCAGCTGCTGGAGATGGCAAAGGTGTTCCGGCTCCCGCTGGGGCGTCGGCTGCGGGCCATCTGGCTCCCGGCTGTGCTGCCGGCGTTCCGGCAGGGGTGCAGCGTGGCACTGGGCATCTGCTGGAAGAGCGGCGTAGCGGCGGAAGTCATCGGCCTGCCCGACGGCAGCATCGGCGATGCGCTGTACCGGGCCAAGATCACCCTGTCCACCGGGGAGCTGTTCGCTTGGACTTTTGTTATCATCCTGCTGAGCGCGGTGTTCGAAAAGCTGTTCCTGGCCCTGCTGGACAGAGCCGTGGCCCGTGTGCTGGGGGAAGAGGGTATGTAAAATGCAATACAAACTGGAAATTTCGAATCTGACAAAACGCTTCGGAGAAAAAATGCTCTTCGAAGCGCTGGACCTGACTGTTACCGGCCCGGTCATCCTCTGGGCACCCAGCGGGTGGGGCAAAACGACCCTGCTCCGCATCCTCATGGGGCTGGAAGTGCCTACCTCCGGCACCGTGACCGGCGTGGGGAAGGTGGGGGCTGTCTTTCAGGAAGACCGGCTCTGCCCCCAGCTGAACGCCATCCAGAACGTGGAACTGGTGCTCCCGGAGGGCAAAACGAAATACAGAGAGCAGATCTACAACGACTTTTTACAGATTGGATTGGATCAAGCCGCCCTCTCGCTCCCGGCACGAAAGCTGTCCGGCGGGCAGAAACGCCGTGCGGCTCTGCTGCGGGCACTCTGGGCCGAGAGCGACACCCTGCTGCTGGACGAGCCGTTCACCGGCATGGACCCCGACACCATGAAAAAAGCCGCAGCGCTGCTGAAGGAGCGCTGCGGCGAAAAGGTCGTTCTGCTGGCCACCCACGATCAGGAGGCCATTCAGGAGCTGGGCTGGCGGGTGATAGAATTATAACAATTCTGCCAGGATGCTGTTTTGCACGATCAGCCCGGCGGGGGTCAGCGCGAGGGTGCGGCCGTCGAAGGACGCATAGCCGTTCTTGACGCAGTTTTTGACAAAGGCAAGCTGCGACGTGGAAAATTCCTTTCCGAAGCGGGCCTTGTACTCCGCCAGGTCCAGCCCCTTGCGCAGGCGCAGCTGTAAAATGAGATAATCCTCTGCGCCGCAGCCGCCGTCCAGAACGGGGGCGGCGGTGTCGTGAAGAAAGGCTTCGGTGTCGGCGGGGTAATAGAACCGCCTGCCGCCCATGCAGGAGTGCGCCGCCGGACCGAGGCCGAGGTAGTCCCCGCAGTCCCAATAGATGAGGTTGTGCTTCCCCTCATAGCCGGGCTTTGCAAAGTTGGAGATCTCGTACTGCTGGTAGCCGTGGTGTTCCAGCTGCTCGACGGCGTAGAGATAAAAGTCCGCCGCTTCGTCCGGGGAGGGCAGCCCCTCCGGCGGATGCCGGCCAAACGCGGAGTCCGGCTCGATCTTGAGCAGATAGGCCGAGATGTGGGTGGCACCGCCGCTTTCGATCAGCTCCAGCGTCTCGTCGAACTCCGCCTGCGTATAATGGGGCAGGGCCAGCATGATGTCGCCGCTGATGTTCTCGAAGCCTGCCCGCCGCGCGGCTGCGAATGCCGCCCGCGCCTGCCGGGCCGTGTGGGGGCGGCCCAGCGTTTTCAGCTGGCTGTCCCGCGCAGACTGGACGCCGAAGGAGATGCGGTTGATGCCGGCTTCCCGGAAGGCGCAGAGCGATGCCTCGGTGACCGTTTCCGGGTTGGCTTCCAGCGTGACCTCGGCACCGGGGAGAGGAGATGCTGCCGCGATCAGCCGGGCGGCATCCTCCGGGGCCAGCAGGCTGGGGGTGCCGCCGCCGAAATAGAGCGTGTCCGGGCGGAGCGGGGCATCCGGCGAAAAGCGGTGCAGCTCCCGCAGCAGGGCGTCCACGTATGCCGAGGGGACGCCCCGCTGGCCGGGTGCAGAATAGAAATCGCAGTACCGGCATTTGGAAAAACAGTAGGGAATGTGGAGATAAAGTCCAAGAGACACGAAATATCACAGCCTTTTTCATGAAACGTTCATTTCTATGCAGTATACTATATTTCGTAGACCGGGGCAAGGCTCCGGAACAAGATGGGAGGACCTTACCATGGATTACAGAAATTATAACCGCGGCTATGCGGAGCCTACGATGAGCGCATCGGACTATATGACCCGCACCTACCGCTGGATGGCCAGCGGGCTGCTCATCACCTTTGCAATGGCCTATATCACCGCGACGACCCCGTTGCTGTATCTGGTCGATTCGCTTTACCTTGTGCTCACCATCGCTGAGCTGGCCCTCGTGTTCGTGCTCAGCTCTCGTGTACAGACCATGTCGGTGCAGGGGGCAAGGGCGACCTTCTTCGGGTACGCGCTGCTCAACGGCATGGTGCTCAGCTACTACTTCCTCGCCTTCTCGGTGGGAACGCTGATCTTAGCCTTTCTTTCCACGGCGCTGTACTTCGGCCTGATGGCCGTCTACGGCACCACCACCCACAAAGACCTGACCGGCTGGGGCCCCCGCCTGATGATGGCACTGGTGGCCATGCTCATCACCGGTTTTGTCGGGATGCTGTTCGGCTTCGGCTTTGGCGGCTCGGTGCTCTACTGCGGCATCGGCCTGGTGGTCTTCATGCTGCTGACCGCCTACGATACCCAGAAGCTGCAGCAGATGTACAGCTACTACGCTGCCGACGCCGAAATGGCGGAAAAAGCTTCCATCTACGGTGCGCTGACCCTGTATCTGGACTTCATCAACATCTTCCTGTATGTCGTCCGTCTGCTGGGCAACAACCGCCGCCGCAGCTGATGATCCTAAAAAATAAGGGATGTGCCCGCCGGGCACATCCCTTATTTTTTATAAGAACAACTGAATAAACCCTGCGCAGCCATCGCACACTACAATCAGAATTTGGACCGTACACAAACGATGATTGGAGTAACGAACCATGGAACAACTCAAAAGATTTCTGCGGGACAAGGGGTTTGCGCTGGCGCTGCTGGCCTGTCTGGTGGCCGCGGCTGCGGCGGGCGTCTGGGCCGTGCGCACCGTCCGGGACGAGCTGAAAGAGAGCCTTGACGGCCTGAACGAGCCGGACAGCACTTCGACCCTGCCCGGCATCGACGAAGACCTGACGATCATCCCGGAGGAGGAATATCCCGAATGGCAGCAGCCTACTACGCCCGCCGCAAACAGTGTGGCCAATGTCCCCAAGGCCGACCCGGCCCCCAGAGCCGGGTCTTCAGCGTCGTCTGCTGCCTCGTCTGGGCAGGCGTCTGGCTCTGGTTCGGTGCGCGAACCCTCCGCCTTGCAAGGCGCATCCTCGCCTGCCAGCAGTTCGGCAGCGCCTGCTTCCACGCAGCCCGTCTTTGGCAGAGTGTTGAACGCCTACAGCGGCGATGAGCTGGTGTACAACAAGACGCTGGGCGACTGGCGCACCCACAACGGCATCGACTATGCAGCCCGCGAAGGCGAAGCAGTTCCTTCCCCGGTGGACGGCAGCGTGGTGCTCGCTGGTGCCGATGGCAGCTGGGGGCCGGTCGTGGCCGTGAAGGACAGCGCGGGCCGTGTCTGGCGGCTCTGCGGTGTGGCCAGCCCCAAGGTGAAGGAAGGCGACACCGTGTCGGCCGGGCAGGTGCTCGGCACCGTGGGCAGCGTGAGCTGCGAGTGCGCCGAGGAGAGCCACCTGCATCTGGAAGTGAAGCAGGGCGACAGCTATCTGGACCCCGCAGCGTGCAGGAACTGAATCAGCGGCCCGCCGGAGGGAAAAAGCCCCCGGCGGGCTTTTTTGTGTGGGGATTTCCAGCAGTTCCGGGCCGGGAAGCGATTGCATTTGGAAGCCGATTCTGGTATGATACAATAGAACAAGTTTCGACAGAGCGTGAACGCAGGAGGAAGCAGGATGGCAAAGGTGTTGATCGTGGGCGGCGGTGCGGCCGGGCTGATGGCGGCGGGTGCCGCTGTGCGGCAGGGGCACGAGGTGACGGTGCTGGAGCACATGGAAAAGCCCGGCCAGAAGATCCTCGTCACCGGCAAGGGCCGCTGCAACGTGACCAACGACTGCACAGCGGAGGAGTTCCTGCGCCATGTGCGGACCAATCCGCGCTTCCTGTTCTCCTCGCTGGGGGCGTTCCCGCCAGCCAGAACGATGGAGCTGTTTGAGGGGCTGGGCGTGGAACTGAAGGTCGAGCGGGGCCGCCGGGTGTTCCCGGTGTCAGATCGGGCCGAGGAGATCCGTCAGGCGCTGCTGCGCTACGCCGAGGAGGCCCGCATCGTCCGCGACAGGGCCCAAAAACTGCTGCTGGAGCCGCTGGCCCCGGTTGAGGCGGCTGCCCCTGCGGTGCCGGAGAACCCGCGCCACCCCAAAAAGAAAAAGCCCGGTGCGGCCTGCCGCTGCGTCGGGGTGCGGGGAACCTCCGGCAGGGAGTACCGCGCCGATGCCGTGCTGGTGGCTACGGGCGGCCTGAGCTACCCGACGACCGGCTCCACCGGCGACGGCTACAAACTGGCCGAGCAGGCCGGGCACACCATCGTGGAGCCGGTGCCCAGCCTGGTGAGTCTGGTCAGCCATGACCCGGACTGCAAGAAGATGATGGGGCTGGCCCTGAAAAATGTGACGCTGACCCTGTTTGAGGACGGCAAGGCCATCTTCGACGAGCAGGGTGAGATGCTGTTCACCCACTTCGGCATCAGCGGCCCGCTGACGCTGAGCGCATCCAGCCACCTCGGCGACATGAAAAAGCACCGCTACCATGCGGAGATCGACCTGAAGCCCGCCCTGAGCGAGGAGCAGCTCTACGACCGCATCACCCGCGATTTTGCCCTGTTGGCGAACCACGCGGCGCAGGGGGCGCTGGTCAAGCTGCTGCCGTCCAGCATGCAGCCGGTCATGGTGGCCCGCTGGGGCATCGACCCGGCCACCAGAGCCAACCAGATCACCCGCGAGCAGAAGCGGGAGCTGGTGCAGCTGTGCAAGCACTGGAAGGTGCCCATTGATGCCCGCGGCGACCTGGCCCATGCGGTCATCACGTCGGGCGGCGTGTCGGTGCGGGAGGTTGACCCCAAGACCATGCAGAGCAAGAAGGCGCTGGGCCTCTATTTTGCAGGCGAGGTGCTGGACGTGGACGCCTACACCGGCGGCTACAATTTGCAGATCGCGTTCTGCACCGCACAGAGTTTTGCAAATAATTTATAATTTATATAGAAGGAGACATACACATGATTTCTGTTGCGATCGATGGGCCTGCAGGTGCGGGCAAATCCACGCTGGCGCGCCGTCTGGCGGCTGAGCTGGGCTACATTTATGTGGATACCGGTGCGATGTTCCGCACCATCGGCCTGTATGCACTGCGCGCGGGCAAAGACCCCAAGGACAACGAGGCCGTCAATGCACTGCTGCCGGAGATCTCGCTGCGGCTGGATTCGGTGGACGGCGAACAGCACATCTACCTGAACGGGGAGGACGTCAGCCGGCTCATCCGCACCGATGAGGTGGGCATGGCGGCTTCGGCTGTGGGGGCCAACCCGGCAGTCCGCGCCTTTTTGCTGGACCAGCAGCGCGATATGACCCGGACCCAGAACGTTCTGATGGACGGCCGCGACATCGGCACGGTGGTGCTGCCCCATGCGACCGTGAAGATCTTCCTGACCGCCGCCCCGGAGGCCCGCGCCAGACGCCGCTGGAAGGAGTATCAGGAGAAGGGCGTGGACATCTCCTTTGAAAAGGTGCTGGAAGATGTGAAGCAGCGCGATTATCAGGACACCCACCGCGAGGCTGCCCCGCTGAAGCAGGCCGACGACGCCGTTCTGTTGGACACCTCTGAGCTCAACTTTGAGCAGAGCCTGGATGCCATGAAACAGATCATCGCATCCAAGGTCTGAGAGGAGCGCAATGGTACTCTATTATATTTTGCTCCCGCTGGCGTGGATCGTGTTCCACATCGGGTTCCGGGTGGAGTGCATCGGCCGGGAGAATCTGAAGAAAGTCCGGACGAGCGGCTGCATCATCGCACCGAACCATGTTTCCGCCATCGACCCGGTGTTCGTGGTCATCACCCGGTTCTGGGGGCGGCGGATGGTGGTCTTCGCCAAGAAGGAACTGTTTGAGATCAACGTGCTGCTGACCTGGTTCTTCCGCTGGATGGGGGCGCTGTGTGTGCGCGGCACCCGCGAAGAGCTGGACGTGATCGACCAGACGGTGGAGGCCTGCCGGAACGGCGGCACACTGCTCATCTTCCCGGAGGGCACCCGCGAAAAAGAGGGAAAGCTCCTGCAGCCCAAGAGCGGTCTGTTCGTCATCGCGGCGCAGGCGGCGGTGGATGTGGTGCCGGTGCGCATCCTTTATGACACACCGGACGGCAGGATGAAGCTGTTCTGCAAGGTGAAGGTCGTCTACGGCGAGCCGATGCCCGCCGCACAGTTCGCCATGGAGAGCCGTCGCGACCTGAAGACCCTGCGGGCCAACAAGCAGGCGCTTCTGGACGCATGGGAAGATTTGGGTCGACCGTGAGTGAAGCCGATCAAGACAGGAGGATAACATGGAGATTCGTTTGGCGAAGACGGCGGGCTTCTGCTTCGGTGTGAACCGGGCGGTGGAGCTGACGTATAACCTGCTGGATGAGGGCCACAAGGTGGCAACGCTGGGTCCGCTCATCCACAACCCGCAGGCTGTGGCCGATATGGAGCGCCGGGGGGCGCTGGTGGCCGACACGGTGGATGACATCCCCACCGGGTACGAAGTCATCATCCGCAGTCACGGTGTGCCCCGCAGCATCTACGACACGCTGGAGCAGCGCGCCCTGGTCTACCACGACGCGACCTGCCCCTTTGTGAAGAAGATCCAGAACATCGCCGCCAGGGCGGAGGCCGAGGGCGCAGTGCTGCTGGTGGCAGGCGACAAGACCCATCCGGAGGTGCAGGGCATCGTCGGACATACCGGGGGAGAGGTATTTGTGTTCAGTGATCTGGACGAGTTGAAGGCCTGGAAAGGCCCTTCGGACCCCTCAAAACCCATTTTTGCGGTTGCACAGACCACATTTCAGGTAACAAAATGGCAAGAAAGTTCGGAGTTTCTCAAAAAAGCCTATACAAACGCCCGAATTTTTGATACAATATGTAATGC
>ENA-UERC01000035-UERC01000035.1-human-gut-metagenome-genome-assembly--contig:-NODE-35-length-93005-cov-25.489820_pt1 | contig 93005 bp, 83 predicted proteins | sample MGYA00242955_ERZ507955 | MGnify/ENA primary metagenome ERZ507955 (study PRJEB26167, sample SAMN06115394) | human gut metagenome | host: Homo sapiens | place: China:Hubei | collected 2016-04-27 | study... | reverse complement strand
CGCGAGAGCGAGTTCCGCGCCTGGCTGCCCATCATGTACGGCTGCGACAACTTCTGCACCTACTGCATCGTGCCCTATGTCCGCGGCCGCGAAAAGAGCCGCAAGCCCGGCGATATCCTGGCCGAGTTCCGGGGCCTTGTGGAAGCGGGCTACAAGGAGATCACCCTGCTGGGCCAGAATGTCAACAGCTACGGCAAGGGCCTGGAAGAGAAGGTGGATTTTTCCGACCTGCTCAACCTGCTCTGCTCGGTGCCCGGCGATTATCAGATCCGCTTCATGACCAGCCACCCGAAGGACGCCAGCCATAAGCTCATTGACACCATCGCCGCGCAGCCGCACCTGTGCAAGCACCTGCATCTGCCGGTGCAGTGCGGCTCGGACCGGATGCTGGCCCAGATGAACCGCCATTACACCGTTGCGCAGTACCTCGAACTCATCGAGTACGCCCGCAGGACTGTGCCCGGCATCACCTTCTCCAGCGACATCATCATCGGATTCCCCGGCGAGACGGAGGAGGATTTCCAGGGCACCCTCGACCTGATCCGGAAGGTCGGTTACATGCAGCTGTTCACCTTCATCTACTCCAAGCGCACCGGGACCAAGGCGGCAGAAATGCCTGACCCCACCCCCCGCAAGGAAAAGACCGACCGGATGAGCCGCCTGCTGAAGATCCAGGACGAGATCGCCATGGGCCTCGTCAAAGCACAGGTGGGCCAGACCGTCCGCGTCCTCGTGGAGAGCTTTGGCCGCAGCGAGGGCACCCTCTCCGGCCGGTTGGACAACAACCTGACCGTCGAGTTCGCCGCCGACCCCGGCTGGATGGGGCGGTATGCCAAGGTGCACCTCACCGGTGCCCGCGTCACCGTCCTGCTGGGCGAGCTGGCAGATTGACCAGGATTTCCCGGAGCGGAACGGCTCCATCAAACGAAAAGAACATTAAAGGAGACTATTCTTATGGATTGCATCGACCTCTTTAAGCGTGCCGCCATGGCACTGCAGACCGACCCCCGCTATCTGGCCCTCGACCAGGCCCGCAAGCTCAACGACAACGATGAGGAGCTGCAGAACATGATCGGCGAGTTCAACCTTGCCCGCATGGACCTGAACAACGAGATCGGCAAGAGCGAGCGCAGCGATGCGCGCATCTCCGAGCTGAACGAGAAGGTCAACGATCTGTACGGCAAGATCATGGCCGATGAGGGCATGGTGGCCTACAACGAGGCCAAGAAGGACTGCGAGAACCTCGTCAACTATATCGACGCCATCATCAACACCGCGATGAACGGCGGCGACCCCATGACCGTGCAGGAACCCAGCGCGTCCTGCACCGGCAGCTGCTCCACCTGCGGCGGCTGCCACTGAGCACATGTGAAACGGAAAACGCGGCTGCGCTTTGCAGGCCGCGTTTTCCTTGCAAAAGCGGTTACTCCCTGCAAACCAGAGCAGACGGCCTCTCGCACACAGGCCGGTCTGCCCGGCATGATGTTTCAAAACTGCGCTAAAACAGGGATTCAATGCAAGAAAGGTGGACTACCATGGCGGAACTGTCGCCCATGATGCAGCAATATCTGGAGATCAAAAAACAACACAAGGACGAGATTCTGTTCTACCGCATCGGCGACTTTTACGAGATGTTCTTCGACGATGCCCGGACGGCCTCGCGGGAGCTGGACCTGACGCTGACCGGAAAGCAGTGCGGTCAGGAGGAGCGCGCCCCCATGTGCGGGGTGCCCTTCCACAGCTACGAAGGCTATGTTGCCCGGCTCATCGCCAAAGGCTACAAGGTCGCCATCTGTGAGCAGGTGGAAGACCCCGCCAAGGCCAAGGGCCTCGTCAAGCGGGATATCATCCGTGTGGTCACGCCCGGCACCATCATCGAGAGCAGTATGCTCCAAGATGATAAAAACAACTACATCGCGAGCATTTTCATCAAGGGAAACACGGCGGGCCTCTGCTTTGCCGACGTTTCCACCGGCACGGCCCACATCACGGAACTCCGGCAGGAAAAGGTCGTCCCGGCTGTCATCACCGAGCTGTGCCGCTACCACCCCAGCGAGGTGCTGATGAACCCCAACACCCTCGACTGCCGGGAGCTGACCACCTACCTGAAGAAAAATATGCAGTGCTCCGTCGAACTTGTCGAAGAGGAGCGCTATGCGCCGGGCCTTGTGGCCATCGCGCTGGAAAATCAGTTCGGCCGCGACTGGCCCGCGAAGACAGGCATCGACGAAAAGGGCAATGTCCGCTTTGCCATGGCGGCGTTGCTGGAATATCTGCACGACACCCAGATCAAGGGCGTCGAACGCCTGAAGACCGTCATCCGCTACAACAAGGCGCAGTTCATGAGGCTGTCGCCGGTCACGCGGGCCAATCTGGAACTGACCGAGACGCTGCGCGGCCGCGAGAAGCGGGGCACCCTGCTCTGGGTGCTGGACAAGACCAGCACCGCCATGGGCAAGCGGATGCTCCGCAGCTGGATCGAACAGCCGCTCGTTTCCAGCGGCATCATCAACCGCCGCCTGAACGAGGTGGAAAGTTTGGTCAACCAGACCGTCCAGCGCGGCGACCTCATGGAAGAGCTGCACTACATCTCCGATCTGGAGCGGATGATGACCCGCACCGTCTACGGCTCGGCCACGCCGAAGGAGATCTACGCCATGGCCCAGACCTGCGACCGCCTGCCGGGGCTGCGTCGGCAGGCCGAAAGCTGCAATTGCCCGGAGCTGGCCGAGCTGGCGGCGCAGATCGACCCGCTGACCGACATCAAGGAAAAGATCTACGCGGCGGTCAGTCCGGACGCACCGTCTACCTTAAAGGATGGCGGTGTCATCGCCAAGGGCTACCACACCGAGGTGGACGAGCTGCGTTCCATCCGCGATAACACCAAGGGCATCCTGGCCCAGCTGGAGACCCGCCTGCGGCAGGAGACCGGCATCCCCAAGCTGAAGATCGGCTACAACCACGTCTTTGGTTACTTCATCGAGGTCAGCAACAGCTACAAAAATCTGGTGCCGGAGACCTACATCCGCAAGCAGACGCTCACCAGCGGCGAGCGCTACATCACCCAGGAACTCAAGGAGCTGGAAAGCAAGATCCTCGGTGCGCATGAGCGCCTCATCGCGCTGGAACACCGCCTTTTTGCGGAGCTGCTGGAGACCATTAGCGCCCAGCTGGACCGCATCCAGCGGACGGCCAATGCCGTCGCCGAGCTGGATGTGCTGGCAGCGCTGGCTCAGGTGGCGGCCGAGAACAACTACTGTCGCCCCGTTGTGGACGACGGCGACGAGCTGACCATTGTGGAGGGCCGTCATCCGGTGGTCGAGCAGATGCTCAAGGGCAGCCTGTTCGTGCCCAACGATACCACCCTCAACTGCTCCACCGACCGCTGCCTCATCATCACCGGCCCCAACATGGCCGGCAAATCGACCTACATGCGTCAAAATGCCCTCATCGCGCTGATGGCGCAGATCGGCTCCTTCGTCCCGGCCAAAGAATGCCATGTGGGCGTTGTGGACGCCATCTTCACCCGCATCGGTGCATCGGACGACCTGTCGGCCGGGCAGTCCACCTTCATGGTGGAGATGACTGAGGTGGCCGAGATCCTGAAGAATGCCACCACAAAGAGTCTGGTCATTCTGGATGAGATCGGCCGCGGCACGTCCACATTTGACGGCATGAGCATTGCCCGCGCCGTGGTCGAGCACATCTCCGACCCGGCCAAAGGGCTTGGCTGCAAGACGCTGTTCGCCACCCACTACCACGAGCTGACCGACCTCGAAGGCATCCTGGAGGGCGTGAAGAACTACAACATCGCGGTCAAAAAGCGCGGCGAAGATATCACGTTCCTTCGCCGGATCGTCCGCGGCCCGGCCGATGACAGCTACGGCATCGAGGTGGCAAAGCTGGCCGGTCTGCCCGGCACCGTGACCCGCCGTGCCCACGAGGTGCTGCGGGCACTGGAAGCCAGCGCCCCCAAGAACAACGTCGAACAGATGGATTTTGACGCCCTGCAGGAGTACAATTCTCCGGCCGTGCCCAGCGAAGTGCTGGAAAAGCTGGAAGCCCTCGATGTGGAGACGCTGACCCCCATTGAAGCGCTGAATTTCCTGTACGAGCTCAAGAAGACCCTGAAGGGCAGCCTGAACGGCTGAAACTGACGCAATACCAACGAAAAGGGGAGGGAACTTATGGCAGTCATCCATGTTTTGGACAAACACACCGCAGAGCTGATCGCCGCCGGTGAGGTCGTAGAGCGGCCGGCTTCGGTGGTCAAAGAGCTGCTCGAAAACGCCATCGACGCCGGTGCCGCCCAGATCACGGTGAGCATCGAGTCCGGCGGCGTCAAGCTGATCGAGATCAGCGACAACGGCACCGGCATCGAAGCCGCCTACATCCCCACGGCGTTCATCCGCCATGCCACCAGCAAGATCCAGACCGAGGAGGACCTGAACCATATCCACACCCTCGGCTTCCGGGGCGAAGCACTGGCCTCCATCGCCAGTGTGGCGCGGGTGGAGGTGCTGACCCGGACCGAAGCGGACGAATGCGCCTCGGTCTACCGCATCGAGGGCGGGGAAGCCTATCCCATCGAACCCGGTGCCCGCAGCGTGGGGACCACCATCCGGGTGAAGGACCTGTTCTACAACACGCCCGCCCGGATGAAGTTCCTGAAAAAGGATTCCAGCGAGGGCACCTTTGTGGCGGATACCGTCGCCCATGTGGCTCTGAGCCACCCGGAGGTCAGCTTCAAGTTCATCCGTGAGGGAAAATTGCAGTACGTCACCCCCGGCGACGGTCAGCTGCGCAGTGCAGCGTATGCCGTGCTGGGCCGGGAGTTCAGCCGGGACCTCATCGAGCTGGACAACCGCGAGGGCGTCTATCGGGTGTGGGGCCTCATCACCCAGCCCAGAAGCTGCCGTGCCAGCCGGAGCATGCAGTATTTCTATATCAATGGGCGCTATGTCCGCAACCGCACCATGATGGCGGGCATGGAAATGGCGTTCAAGGGCACCACGATGCAGGGCAAGTTCCCTGGAGGAATCTTGCTTCTGGAAATGCCGTCGGACCTGGTGGATGTCAACGTGCACCCGGCCAAAACGGAAGTCCGCTTCGCCCGCGAGAATGATATTTTCGACCTTGTGTACCACGCCACCAAGCTGGCGCTGGCTCAACCAGGCACCGGCGAGCGGCTGTTCGCCTTTGAGAAACCCAAAAACGAGAAGAACAACGAAAAATCCAACAGTTCAAAAAAAGACGAAAATCCGAGTGAAAATACTGTAAAGAAAAATAACTTTACAGCACTTTCTGCCGTCATTCCGGGGCAGGCAGAGCCGGGCACGTTGGAACAGCACCCCCAAACGGCCCCTTCCGTGACATCTGCTGCACCGGCGGCCTCGGCTCCGGCTGTTCCCACCCGGCCCGTCCGCCCGGCGGCGGCAGAAGCGGATATCCTGCCGGGGCCGTCCACGGCATCCCCAAGCGAACACAGCTGGACAACGGTTGCACCTTCGGCTCCCCTGAATCCGGATGTCAGCCTGCACAGCCCGAAGCGGCCGGAAGAGGAGACCGACCATTCCGAACCGGTTGCGCCGCGTTTCCGTGCGGCGTCCAGCGAGGCCCAGCTCGACATCGAGCCGGACGCAGACGACCTGCCCGGAGCACAGGACCACATGGCAGCATGGGACCCGGCCCCGCAGCCCAAAACGGCAGAACCGGAACCCGCTGCGGCCGAACCTGCCGAAATAGAAGAGACATCGGCCCCCGCCGGGACGCCCGAACAGATGGGCTTTGATCTTCAGGAGGGGCTGGAGCCGCTCCGCTATGTGGGCGAACTTTTCCGCACCTACATCCTCGCAGAGCGGGGGGACGAGGTGTGCATCATTGATAAACACGCGGCCCACGAGCGCCAGCTCTTTGAAAAACTGGCCGCAGCCTATGGCGATGTGCCCAGCCAGCTGCTGCTGGAACCGGTGGTGGTGGAACTCTCAGCCGAGGAAAAGACGGCGCTGCTGGCCAACATCGACCTGCTGGAACGTGCCGGGCTGGAGATCGACGACTTTGGCGGCAATTCGGTCTTTCTGCGCGCGGTCCCTGCCGATGTGGAGCAGAGCAGCGCCGAAGACCTTCTCGTGGAGCTGGCGGCAAAGCTGGCCCACGGCAGCCGCGACGCCCTGAGCGAAAAGACCGAGTGGGTGCTCCACTCCATCTCCTGCCGTGCGGCCATCAAGGCAGGGGACCACACCTCCCCGCAGGAGCTTATGGCGCTGGCCGAGAAGATCCTGTCCGGCGAAGTGCCGCCCTTCTGCCCGCATGGTCGTCCCTGCGTCCTCAAATTGACCCGAAAGGAGCTGGAAAAGCAGTTTGGCCGAATCGTTTGAGAAAAAACACCCGGTCCTCGCTGTGGTCGGCCCGACCGCGACCGGCAAGACCGCGCTGGGCGTTGCGCTGGCCGAGCAGTTCGGCGGCGAGATCATCAGCGCAGATTCGATGCAGATCTACAAAGGCCTCGATATCGGCACCGCCAAGGTGACGCTGGAAGAGACCCACGGCATCCCGCACCATGCCGTCGATCTTCTGGAGCCGGACCAGACCTTCAGCGTGGCGGATTTCACTACGCTGGCCGGAACGCTGGAAACCGACCTCTCCGCCCGCGGAAAGCTGCCCATCCTGGTGGGCGGCACCGGGCTGTACGTTCAGAGCTTCCTCTACGGCGTCCGCTTCACGGCCGAAAAAGTCCCGGACGGCCTGCGGGAGCAGCTGGCGGCAGAGCTGGCCGAAAAAGGCCCGGCTGCCCTGTACGAAGAGCTGAAACAGGTGGACCCCGAAGCCGCTGCCGCCATCCACCCGAACAATCAGGTGCGGGTGCTGCGGGCGCTGGAGCACTACCGTGCCACCGGCAGACGCCTCAGTGAACAGAAGGCGGCATCGCTCCCGCCGGAGCGGCCCTACCGCGCACTGGTGCTGGGGCTGGACTTCCCGGAGCGCGCCCAGCTCTACCGCCGCATCGACCTGAGGGTGGATCGGATGATGGACGCGGGCCTTCTGGCCGAAGCCGAAACCGTGTTTGCGAACCGGGCCCGCTTCAAAACGGCAGCGCAGGCCATTGGCTATAAGGAATTCTTTCCCTACTTTATGGGGGAGTCGGAACTGACGCCCTGCGTGGAGAATCTCAAGCAGGCTTCCCGCAACTACGCCAAACGTCAGCTGACCTGGTTCCGCCACATGGACGGCGTGGTCTGGCTGGACGCAGCGGCACCGGATCTCAAAGCCCGCGCCGCCGCACTGACGCAGGAATTTATCACGAAAGGATGAGCAGAATGCAGGAAGAGAAGGAAAAACGTGAGCTGCCCGGCGCACTGAAGACGCTGGCAGGCGTTGCCATCGTCTTTTTGCTGCTGGCGGCCGTGTATGTCTTCTATCAGGCCATGCAGGTGCTGTTCCCGCCCAACACCTACGAAACGGCCCTTCTGGCTACGGTGGAAGACACGGTGGATGCCGAGGGCGTGCTGCTGTTCAACGAGAGCTACGTGGCCGGGGACGGTACGCTGGGCTACCTTGTGGCCGATGGCGAGCGCGTCTCGGCGGGCACTGCGGTGGCGGAAGTCTACAGCGATGCTTCCCAGGCCGGTCTGCGCCAGCAGCTGACCCAGATCAACGACCAGATCGACCTGCTGCAAAAGTCGCAGAACACCACCTCGGCGCAGATGGAGTCCCTGCGCAAAGACCGCTCGGCAGCGCTGTACGATCTGATGGATGCGCTGGATGCTTCCGACTACGAGGACACCGACGCCCAGACGGAGGACTATCTGCTGGCCCAGAACAAGCTCTGGATCATCACCGGTGAGGTCTTCACCTTCTCGGACCAGATCGCCGCGCTGGTGCAGCAGGCGTCCAATGTGCAGGCCCAGCTGGGCAGCCCCACCCAGATCACCGCCCCGCAGACGGGCTATTTTATCCGTTCGGCCAGTTCTGGGCGGCTCAATGCCGGCATGGAGGACATCCTTGCGCTGGGTGCTGCGGATCTGAAAGCCTACATCGAGTCCTCCCCGGAGATCAAACTGGACGGTTGCGCGGGCAAGATCGTCTCCGGCTTCACCTGGTACTACGCGGGCATCTGCTCGGCCAAACAGGGCGAAAAGCTGCTGGGCTCGGACGGAAAACCGCGGAAGACCTCGGTGGAGATCCGCTTCCCCGGTCAGGCGGAAACGCCCCTCAAGGCCACCGTGCAGGAAGTGAATATCGACACCGAGAACGACATGACCCGCTTCGTCCTCTCGTGCGAGGTCATCAACGGCGACGTGCTGCGGCTGAACCGGGCCAATGCGCAGGTCATCGTGGGGCAGAGCACCGGTCTGCGGGTGCCGCAGGCGGCGGTCCACTACCTCAAGGAGGACGGCTCCGAGGCCGAGAGTCAGGGCGAGAACTACATCCCCGGCGTCTACGTCAAGTACGGCAACCTGGCCCGTTTCTGCAAGATCGACCCCGTGGACGACCAGCACCCCCAGGTGCTGGATGGCGATTATCTCATCGTTTTGCCCAGCGGAACGGCCGGTTCGATCAGTCAGGTTCGCCTTTATGACGAGATTATCGTCTCCGGACAAAATTTGTATGATGGAAAACTTTTGTAGTTATTGACATCTGCGGCAAAAAATCCGATAATAGTAGAAGCTATTTGCATCTCTTTGCAAAATCAGCCAGGCAGCGCAAGCCGCCCGAATGAAAGGAGCAGTTTCTATGTCTTTTGTGGATAGTCTGAAGAAGGGGCTTTTCGGCAGCGAGGACGAGTACGACGATCAGTACATCGACGACGGCCCCCAGATGGTGAACAACAACAACGGTCTGGGCGTCGGGGCAGACGAAGAGGATGAGGAGCCCGCAGAGGGCACCCCCAGAAAGAACAAGGTGGTCAACATCCATGCGACCACCCAGCTCAAGGTCGTTCTGGTCAAGCCGGAGCGCTTTGAGGATGCCAGCACCATCGCCGACCACCTGAACAACAAGCGCACCGTGGTCCTGAACCTGGAGTCTACCAACAAGGAAGTTTCCCGCCGCCTGGTCGATTTCCTCTCCGGCGTCGCCTACGCCAACAACGGCCAGATCAAGCGCGTGGCAAACAGCACCTTCATCATCACCCCCTACAACGTGGATATCATGGGTGATCTGCTGGACGAGCTGGAGAACAATGGCGCGTTCTATTGATCCTGCCCCCAAAGCCGTGCGGGGCTTCGTCCCCGCCCGCAGCGATGAAGAGCGCTATCTGATGCGGCACATCGAGGATCTGGCCCGCACGGCGGAGAGCCGCGGCATCCCGCGCTATTCCGCCTTTCTGAGTGACCGGGAGCAGGATCTTGCCAGAGCAGCGCTCAGCCGCGCTGCCGTCCCGGAGAATGTGTATCATTTCGAGGGCGGCTGGCCCGGTGCAGAGCGCCGGCTCCTCTGCCTGGAGCCGGAGGGCAGCTGGCCGGACAGCCCGCTGTGCTGCGTCCGGCTCACCTGCCGGGTGCAGGCCGGGGCTGCTCTTCCGGCGCACAAGGATTACCTCGGCAGCCTGATGGGGCTGGAATTGCGGCGGGAGGCGCTGGGCGACATCGTCCTGCCTTCCGATGCGCCGGGCACGGCCTATGTCTTTGCGCTGGAACCGGCGGCGCAGCTCATCTGTCAGGAACTGCTGCAGGCGGGCCGGGTGGAGGTCACGACTCAGCTTCTGCCGCTGGAAGAGCTTCCGGAGTTCCCGCAGGCGGAGCGGACGCTGCAAACGGCGACTGTTTCTTCCCTGCGGCTGGATGCGGTGCTGGCAGCCATGCTCCACTGCAGCCGCAGCATGGCAGCGGAGCTCATCACGGCAGGCCGGGTGGAGATCAACCACCTTCCGGTGGAGAGCGTCCACGCCCCGGTGTATGAGGGCGATGTCTTCACCGTGCGGGGCAAGGGCCGCTTTGGTCTGACGGCACTGCCCGGAAAAAGCAGAAAAGACCGGGCGATCATCGAGTTTTTTCAATATTAAATGAATTTGGGAGGAAACTACTATGCTGACCTCGCAGGACGTGCGCAGCGTCCAATTTGAAAAAAACCTCCGCGGCTATCGCACCGAAGAGGTGGACCGTTTCCTGGATAAGGTCGAGGAGCAGCTCCGGCAGGACGATGCCCTGGCCGAGGAGCTGCGCAAGCAGATCGCAGACCTGACAGCGGAAAACCAGCGTCTCCACGAAGAGATGAAGAACTACGAGGCGGACGGCGACATGCTCAAGAGTGCGCTCATCAATGCACAGCGCATGGGCGAGAACGTCATCCGCGAAGCTAACCAGAAGTCGGAAGAGATCCTGCACCGTGCAAATCTGCGCGGGGATGATATTATCCGCGATGCCAATGAGCTGCTCCAGAAGGCCAGTGACCGCGCGGATGAGATCATCAACGAAGCAAACGATAAAAAGCTGGCAGAGGAGCGCGAGTATGACCGCGTCCGTCTGGAAGTCACCCGTTTCAAGTCCGACGTGCTCAACCTGTACCGCAGCCATGTCGAGTCTCTGAGCCGCCTGCCGGAGTTCCAGAAGGAGGAGCCGGAGGCTGCCGAGCCTGCTGTGGAGGAAAAAGCAGAGGAGACCACTGCTGCGGCTCTGACCGAGGAGATCGAGCAGGCACAGCCGGAGACCGATGCAGCCCCTGCGGACGAGGAAACCGCAGAGGACGACAAGAGCGAGGATTTCTGGTCCAAGGATGAGAGCCAGCTCAAGATCAAGCTGGACCCGTCTCAGGCACCCGTTGGCGCAGAGGAAGAGGAAGAACCGGCAGAGCCGGATTATGCCGCTTTCAAGGGCGTCAAATTCAGCGAGTGACCGGAGCGTTTCAATAAATTAGAGGAGTGTGTAACCATTGGCTAAGAATAAGTCTCAGTACGACAGTACGTTGAATCTGCCCAAGACGCTGTTCGAGATGCGCGCAGGCCTGCCCAAAAAGGAGCCTGTCATGCTCAAGGACTGGGAAGACAACGACCTGTACAATCAGCTCATCAAGCACAACGACGGCAAGCCCAAGTTCGTTCTGCACGACGGCCCTCCGTATGCAAACGGCAACATCCACATGGGCACCGCGCTGAACAAGATCATCAAGGATATCATCATCCGCGACAAGAACATGGAGGGCTTCCAGGCTCCCTATGTGCCCGGCTTTGATACCCACGGCCTGCCCATTGAGCTGAAGGCGCTGTCCTCCGTCGGCGAGAAGAAGAAGGACATCTCCAAGCTGGAGCTGCGCCAGATCTGCGAAAAGTTCGCCACCGAGCACATCGACATCATGAGCGACCAGTTCAAGCGTCTGGGCGTCATCGGCGACTTTGAGCACCCCTACCTGACCCTGAAGCCGGAGTTTGAGGCCCGCCAGATCGAGATCTTCGGGGAGATGGCCAAGAAGGGCTACATCTACAAGGGCCTGAAGCCCGTTTACTGGTGCCCCGACTGCCGCACCGCTCTGGCTGAGGCCGAGATCGAGTACGGCGAGGACGACTGCGATTCCATCTTCGTCCGCTTCCATGTCACCCAGGACCCCAACGGTGTGCTGGCAAAGCACGGCATCCCGATGGATCAGACCTACTTCGTGATCTGGACCACCACCACCTGGACCCTGCCCGCCAACGAGGCCATCTGCCTGAACGGCCAGTTCGAGTATTCCTTCGTCAAGATCGGCGAGGAGTACCACATCATGGCCACCGAGCTGGTCAAGAGCGTCATGGATGCCTGCCACATCACCGACTATGAGGTCGTGGGTGAGCCGGTCAGCGGCGCAGAGTTCGAGCTCATGCGCTACCAGCATGTCTACCTGCCCAAGGAAGGCTGGGTCATCCTGGGCGACCACGTCACGCTGGAGAGCGGCTCCGGCTGCGTCCACACCGCAGGCGGCCACGGCGTCGATGACTTCAACGTCTGCCAGAAGTATCCGCAGGTGCCCATCACCGTCCCCGTGGACGACGGCGGCTATCTGACCGACCTGGCCGGCAAGTACGCAGGCCAGCGCGTCTGGGCAGCCAATAAGACCATCTTGGCCGACCTCACCGCGTCCGGTGCCGTCATGGGTCAGGTGCACATCAAGCATCAGTACCCGCACTGCTGGCGCTGCCATCACCCCATCATCTTCCGCGCCACGGAGCAGTGGTTCTGCTCGGTCGCAAAGTTCCGTGAGGATGTCTACAAGGCCATCGACACCGTGCAGTGGATGCCCGACTGGGGCCACGACCGCATGAAGGGCATGGTCCGCGACCGCAACGACTGGTGCATCAGCCGTCAGCGCACCTGGGGCGTGCCCATCCCGGCCTTCTACTGCAAGAAGTGCGGTGCTTACCACATCACCGACGCCACCATCAAGGCCGTCAGCGAGCTGTTCCGCAAGGAAGGCTCCGATGCCTGGTACAAGTACGAAGCCGAGCAGATCATCCCCGCAGGCGAAGTCTGCGAGAAGTGCGGCGCTTCCGAGTGGACCAAGGACACCGACATCATGGACGTCTGGTTCGATTCCGGCTCCACCCATGCAGCCGTTCTGGAAGAGCGCCCGGAGCTGCACTTCCCGGCTGACATGTATATGGAGGGCGGCGACCAGTTCCGCGGCTGGTTCCAGTCCAGCCTGCTGACCAGCGTTGCAAGCAAGGGCTGCGCCCCTTACAAGTCCGTTCTGTGCCACGGCTGGGTCGTGGACGAGCAGGGCAAGCAGATGCACAAGAGCGCCGGCAACGGCGTGGAGCCCAGCGAGATCATCAAGGACTACGGCGCCGATATCATCCGCCTGTGGGTCGCTTCTTCCGACTACACCGTCGATGTGCGCGCCGGTAAGAACATCTTCAAGCAGCTGAGCGAGGCTTACCGAAAGATCCGCAACACGGCTCGCTTCATCCTGGGCAATCTGGATGGCTTCGATCCCAACACCGACTGCGTCACCGATGACCAGCTGCAGGAGATCGACCGCTGGGCACTGGTTGCGCTGGACGACCTGATCGTCAACGCACACGCCGGTTATGAGGTCTACGACTTCAACAAGGTCTACCACGCAGTCTACAACTTCTGCGTCGTGGCCATGTCCAACTTCTATCTGGATGTCACCAAGGATCGTCTCTACTGCACCAACGGCGCAGCCCGCCGCGCAGCACAGACCACCATGTACAGGATCCTGGTCGCGCTGGATAAGATCATCGCCCCCATCCTCTGCTTCACCAGCCAGGAGATCTGGGACTTCATGCCCAAGACCGAGGGCATGAACAAGTACGTCGTCTTCGAGGATATGCCCAAAGCGGGCCAGTATGCCGCCGACGATGCCTTCAAGGCCAAGTGGGCACAGCTCATCGCTGTCCGCGACGAGGTCAAGAAGGTGCTGGAGCAGGCTCGTGCCGAGAAGATCATCGGTGCTTCGCTGGAAGCTGCCGTCACCCTGTACTGCAACGATGACGTCTATGACCTGCTGAACAGCATCCCCATGGACGAGCTGGCCGACCTGATGATCGTCTCCCAGGTGGAGCTGGTCAAGGGCGAGGGCGGCGCTGCCTCTGCGGTCGAGGGTCTGGGCGTGGCTGCGGCTCACGCCACCGGCGACAAGTGCGAGCGCTGCTGGAAGTATTCCGCAGACATCGGCACCCATCCGGCTCACCCCACCCTCTGCGCCCGCTGCGCAAGCGTGGTGGAAGGCTAAGGCTTTTTCCGTTTGAACGCTGCGGCGCTCCTTTCGAGCAGGGGAGCGCCGCTTTTTGATATCAGAAGACCGGCGGGTCCGGCCCGCTGTTGGGAGTATTTCGTTATGGCTTATGTGATCTTTAACCTGCTGTGTGTGGCAGTGCTCATCGGCATCGACCAGGGCATCAAGTTCTGGGCGGTGCATGTGCTGATGCCCGTGGGCACGCTGCCGCTCATCCCCCATGTGGTGGAGCTGCGGTTCGTGCTCAACCAGGGCATGGCGTTCAGCCTGCTCAGCGGCAGGCAGCTGTTTTTGATCGTGGCCACCAGCGCTGCGCTGATCCTCGTCGCATACTGGCTGTTTTTTCGCAGCCGGAACAATCGCCTGCAGCAGGCGGCACTGATCCTTGTACTGGGCGGCGGCATCGGCAACCTCATCGACCGTGTGCTGAACGGCGAGGTCGTGGACTACATCAACCTGCTGTTCATGCGGTTCGCCGTCTTCAACTTTGCGGACATCTGCGTCTGTGTGGGGGTGGCGCTCTGGGTGCTGGTCATCTTTTTGGAGGAGCTGCACTCCGGTGACGCAAAGGAGCCGTGACCCATGGAACAGCGTGAATTTATCGTGGAAGCGGAGGGCGCAGGCCAGCGCATCGACCGCTTTTTGAGCGGGGAGGATACCGGCCTTTCCCGCAGTGCGCTGCAGGCGCTGGTGGCAGACGGCCATGTGCTGTGCAACGGCAAGGCCCCGGTCAAGAGCCTGAAGCTCAAGGCCGGCGACATCATCCTGCTGGAGATCCCGGACGCCCGGCCCATTGAGGCCGTGCCGCAGGAGATCCCGCTGGACATCGTGTTTGAGGATGCACACCTGCTGGTGGTCAACAAGCCCAAGGGCATGGTGGTGCATCCGGCCCCCGGCAACCCGGACGGCACATTGGTCAATGCGTTGCTGTGGCACTGCAAGGGCAGCCTTTCCGGCATCGGCGGCGAGATCCGCCCCGGCATCGTCCACCGCATTGATAAGGACACCAGCGGCCTTCTCGTCGTCGCCAAGGACGACGCCACCCACATCGGCCTGTCCCAGCAGATGGCGGTCCACAGCGTGGAGCGGGCCTACCATACCATCGTCTACGGCGGCTTTGCACAGGATGAGGGCTTTGTGGAGTCCCATCTGGGCCGCTCGAAGACCGACCGCAAGAAGATGGCCGTCTACCCGTCCACCGAACCCCACACCAAGTATGCCTACACCGGCTACCGGGTGCTGGAGCGCCTGGGCGAGTTCACGATGCTGGAATGCCGCCTGAAAACGGGCCGCACCCACCAGATCCGCGTTCACATGGCGTCCATCCATCACCCGGTGGCAGGGGACCCGGTCTATGGCCCGCACAACTGCATCACCAGCCTCCACGGCCAGTGCCTTCATGCCAAAACACTGGGCTTCGTCCACCCCATCACGGGCGAGCATCTGCGGTTCGACTCCGAACTCCCGGATTACTTCACCCGCTTTCTGACCACGCTCCGTCAGCGCACAGGAGGAAACAACGAATGAGCAATTCCATCGAAAATACGCTGGTCCTCTGCGATCTCGACAACCTTCTTCTGAATGCAGAGGGCAGCCTGCCCCAGCTCCACCGCGATGTGCTGCAGCTGTTTGCCAGCCGCGGCGGCAAGCTGACCATCTACTCCCAGCGGTCGCCCAAGGTGGTGCGTTCTCTGCTGGGCGGGGTGCGGCTCAGCGCGCCCGCGCTGGTCTGCGGCGGTGTGCTGGCCTACAACTTTGCCGAGGGCACGGGCACGGCCCTATGCAGCTTTGCCGGGATGGAGGAATCCGTCCTCCGGGTGCTGCCCGGTGTGCCGGGCGTCGGCATCGCCTTGCAGATGAAGAACGGCTCCACCCGTGTGCTGCGGATGAGCGAGTCTCTGGAAGCCCACCTGCGGCAGGAGTGGACCACCTTTGTGCTGAGCAATGCGGCGGACGTCCGGGGAGAGGATGTGTTGCGCATCCTGTTCTATCAGGACAAAAAGCAGGTCCCCCTGACGGCGCTGCTGGAAAAGGCGCTGGGCGAGGCCACCGTGACCCTCCGCGCCGAGCGGATGGGCCCGGATGTGCTGGCGCTTCTGCCGGGCAGTGTGTCCGGCAGTGCGATGGTCCAGGCCGTCTGCTCCCCGGCAGGCTATTCTGCCGAGCAGCTGACCGTTTTGGCCGACTGCACCCAGATGGCAGAGCTGGTCCATCTGGCGGGGAACAGCGTCGTCCCCGCCGATGCCCCGGCTGAGCTGCGTCTTGCCGCCAGGCAGACCACCATCACCGACCACGATGCCGGTGCTGCGGCGGAGCTGCTCTATGGCATGGTGCGCTCTGCGGAAACGTCTGCGTAAAAGTTGTGTAAAGTCTCCTGTATTTTTCGTGCAGGGGGCTTTCTTTTTGGAGGGAAGTCGGGTACAATGAAGGAAACCGGTTCTCAGGCATCTGCCCGGCGGCACGAGCGGCTGTTTTTGCTGTGTGCGGCAGCGGCGGCTGTGGTCTGCATCCTGCTGGCGGCTGCCCTTGCGCCGCCCAGGCTGACGCCAAAGGCAGCATCCGAAACGCCCATGGTCCAGCTCATCCGGGTGGACCTGAACACAGCAGACCTCGAAACGCTCTGCATCCTGCCAAACGTCGGCGAAAAGCGGGCGCAGGCGCTCCTGGAATACCGCGACACGCACGGCCCGTTCCGGCATGTTGCGGATGCGGCCGAGGTGCCCGGCCTCAGCGAGAGCATCGTGGCTTCCTGGGAAGGACTGGCCTATGTGAGCTGAACAAACCCAGAAAAGGGGAGTAATTATGAAAGAGGATACCATTTTCATCAACCGCGAACTGAGCTGGCTGGATTTCAACCGCCGGGTGCTCGTGCTGGGCAAGGATAAAAATGTCCCGCTGGCCGAGCAGGTCAAGTTCCTGGCCATTTACGGCTCCAACCTCGACGAGTTCTTCATGGTGCGTGTGGGTTCGCTGCAGGAGCGGGCCAGCCTGATGCGCGCCAAAAAGGAGCGGGACAAGCGCGAGAACAAGACGAACATGACCGCCGAAGAGCAGCTGACCGCCATCATGCCCAAGGTGGCGCATTTGCAGGAGGATTGTGATAAATATTACGAGAAGGCGCTGGAAAGTCTGGCAGAATGCGGTTATAAGAAAGTGGACTTCAACGCGCTTTCCAAAGAGGAGGAGCACTTCTGGAAAAAATACTTCCAGAGCGAGCTGTTCCCCATCCTCAGCCCGCAGATCGTGGACAGCCGCCATCCGTTCCCCTTTTTGCGGAACAAGGAGATCTATCTCGGCGTCCTGCTCAAGGAAAAAGGGGAGCAGAGCCTCGGCATGGTCCCCATTTCCAGCCAGATGGAGCGGATGCAGGTCATCCGCCGGGACGGCTGCACGGAGTTTGCCCTGACCGAGGAGCTGGTGCTCCACTATGCGTCCCTCATCTTCGGCAAGGATGCCGTGCAGGAGACCTGCCTCTTCCGCGTCACCCGCAACGCCGACATCGACGTCAAAGAGGGGATGATGGACCACGATATCGACTACCGCGAGATCATGGCCGACCTGCTCAAGCGCCGCCGCAAGCTGGCGGCAGTCCGCCTGCAGGTCACGCCCACGGCCCCGCAGGAGATCGTCCGCATCCTCTGCGAGAAGCTGGAACTGACGCACAAGCGGGTGTTTGCGCAGAAAAGCCCGCTGGACCTGAGCTTCTTCTACAAACTCACTTCTAGGATGGAAGCCGACGGTCACCCGGAGCTGTTCTACCCCGCAGCCCGGCCCATGCTGCCGCCGCCGGACTATGACCTCGCGGCCGAGGTGGAAAAGCACGACGTCCTCCTCAGCTATCCGTACCAGTCCATCCGGCCCTTCATCGCCATGCTGAAAAAGGCCGCGCAGGACCCGGCGGTCATCTCCATTAAGATGACCCTCTACCGGATGGCGCGGGAGTCCCAGATCGTGCAGGCGCTGATGGAAGCCGCCGAAAACGGCAAGGAAGTCGTAGCGCTGGTGGAGCTGCGCGCCCGCTTTGACGAGCAGAACAACATCGACTGGTCCAAGCAGCTGGAAGAAGCCGGGTGCACCGTCCTCTACGGCTTTGAAGATTACAAGGTCCACTCCAAGCTGACCCTCATCACCAAGAAAGGCCCGCAGGGCTACAGCTATATCACCCAGATCGGCACCGGCAACTACAACGAGAAGACCAGTGAGCTTTACACCGATTATTCCTTCATCACGGCAGACCTTGGCATCGGCGAGGAGGCCTCCAACGTCTTCCAGAATCTCGCCGTCCAGAAGCTGACGGAGACCAGCGAAAAAATGCTGGTGGCTCCGCTGCGCTTCAAGAGCGTTCTGCTGGACGAGATGGACCGCGTCATCAATGCCGCCCGCCTGGGCCGCCCGGCGTCGATGATCCTGAAAAACAACTCCATCTCGGACCGCGACATCATCCTCAAGCTGGAAGAGGCCAGCTGCGCCGGGGTCCGCATTGATATGATCGTCCGCGGCATCTGCTGCGTCCGCGCCGAGGTGCCAGGCAAGACCGAGAACCTGCACATCCGCAGCCTGGTGGGCCGCTATCTGGAGCATGGCCGCATCTACAGCTTCTACGATGGCACCACCACCCGCATCTACATTGCCTCCGGCGACTTCCTCACCCGCAACACCGAGTGCCGCGTGGAGGTGGGCGTCCGGGTGGAGGACCCCGTTCTCATCCGGAAGCTCAGCGAGATCTTGCAGCTTCAGCTGCGGGATAACGTCAATGCCCGCGAGATGAAGGCGGACGGCAGCTACCAGAAGGTCAAAGCCGCCCCGGACGAAGCACTCGTCAACGGCCAGATGGGCATGTACGACCTGCTGAAAAATGACTGGACGGCCCGCAATGACGTTCCGGAGGAAACACCCGCCCGACCGGAACCGGTTCGTACCGCCGCCCCGGTGGAAACGCCTGCACCGGCTGCGGAAGCACCCAAAGCCCCTTCGGAGCCGACGCCGCTGCCGGCGGCAGAGCCCGCAAAGCCAGCCGTGGTGCCCGAAACCGCCCCGCAGACAGAACAGACGGTGCACCATCCGGTCGCGGTCACACATCCCGCCCCGCACACCCCGGCCAAGCCCCGCGGCGGTCTGATGGACCTTTTTGAACAGTTCCACCACTGGCTCCGCCCCAAGCGCTGAGACCACGCCCTCACAGAGAACAATGCTCTGTGGGGGCGTTTTTGTTCTCCGAACGGGATGACCGGCATAAAATACCCCCAAGGGAGGAATGTGGGATGCGGGCAGAAATGGGACGAGCAGGCAGAAAGAAGATCCTCAGGCGGGCAGCGGCGACCGGAGTGCTGGCGGCGCTGTTGCTGGGGCTGGTGGCAGGCGTCGTGCTCCCGGCACGGGCCAAAAGTGCAGAACGGGCGACCCCGGCGGGTGCGTCGCTGGAACCGGCAAAGCCGAGCGAAGCACTCTGCTTTCCGCTGGGGACCACAGCATTCCGCGTTTCGGACGCCTATGGCTGGCGGGCAGACCCCTTCACCGGGGCAGAAGCCTTTCACCGCGGGGTAGACCTTGCCTGCGCAGAGGGGACGCCTGTTCTGGCGGCGCTGGGCGGCACCGTGACCGCCGCCCGCCGCAGCGGGACCTACGGCAACTACCTGCGCATCTCGAACCCCGGCGGGCCGGAGACGGTCTATGCCCACATGCAGTATCTCTATGTCCGGGCAGGGGAGGTGGTGTCAGCGGGCCAGTGCCTGGGGACCGCCGGGCAGACGGGCCGGTCTACCGGTGCCCATCTGCACTTTGAATTTCTGACACAGGGCATCCGGTACGACCCGGCCAAAGCGCTGGGCCTGCCATGAAGCGAGTGCTGCGCATCGGGCCGCTCGTCTTCCGGGACCCGGTCCTGCTCTGCGGGGCTCTCTATGTGCTGCTCTGGTTCGACGCCAGCGGCTTTCTGCGGCTGGGGCTGTGCGCGGCCTTCCTCCACGAGTGGGGGCATATCCTGGCCTATTGGGCGATGTTCCGCACCTTTCCGACCATCGAAGTGACCCTGACCGGCTTCTGTATGCGCACACGGGGCCGCAGCATGACGCCGCAGCAGACGTTCTGGCTGGCTGCGGCCGGGCCGCTGACGAACGTTCTGCTGGCGGCTCTCTGGGCCGTCCGGCTCGAACAGGAGGCCACCATCCGGGGCAGCGCGTTCTGGGCGGCCAATCTCCTGACCGGGGCATTCAACCTCCTGCCCATCCCGCCGCTGGATGGGGCGCAGATGGGCCTTGCCTTCCGGGAGGCGCTACGGCAGCGAAATCAAGGATTGCAATTCCCCCGGAAATCGGGTAAAATAAAACGAATGAAAAAACGTTCTGTCAATGGAGGAACTTGATGTTTGACCCGAAACTGAAAGAAGCGCTGGGCCGGGTGCAGAAGCCGGGCCGCTATACCGGCGGCGAGCCGGGCAGCGTGTACAAAGACAAAGAGAAGATGGATGTCCGGTTTGCGTTCTGCTTCCCGGATACGTATGAGGTGGGCATGTCCTTCCTCGGTGAGAAGATTTTGTACGAGCTGCTCAACAGCCACGCGAACTGGTGGTGCGAGCGCGCGTTCATGCCCTGGCTGGATATGAAGGCGGAGATGGAGCGGCTGGGCCTGCCCCTTTACACCATGGAGAGCAAGGACCCGCTGACCGCCTTCGATGCCGTGGGCTTTACCCTGCAATATGAGCTTTCCTATACCAACATCCTGGCTATGCTGGACCTGGCGCACATCCCGTTCTATGCCAAGGACCGCGACGAGAGCTGGCCGCTCATCGTGGCGGGCGGCCCCTGCGCCTGCAACTCCGAGCCCATTGCGGATTTCTTTGATGTCATCCAGCTGGGCGAGGGCGAGAATCAGCTGCCCGGCATCTGCGCCGAGATCGAAAAGGCCAAAAAAGAGGGCGGCGTCTCCAAAAAGGAGCTGCTCCGCCGCATTGCCAAGATCCCCGGCATCTACATTCCGGCTTTCTATGATGTGGCGTATCAGGAAGACGGCCGTGTGAAGTCCATCACCCCCAACGAGCCGGACATCCCGGCCGTCATCACCAAGGCCATCATCAAGGACCTGAACGAGTTTGCGCCCCCGACGAACTTCGTGGTGCCCATGGTGGGTGCCATCCAGGACCGCGCCAGCATTGAGGTGCTGCGCGGCTGTGTGCGCGGCTGCCGCTTCTGTCAGGCGGGCTTTTTGTACCGCCCCATGCGTCAGCGCGACGCGGGCCTGCTGAACCGGGCGGCAAAGGACCTCTGCGCCAACACCGGCTACGAGGAACTGAGCCTGTCCAGCCTGTCCACCTCCGACCACAGCCAGCTCGAAGAACTGCTGGACGACCTGAACGAGTGGGCACCGCAGGAGCACGTCAGCCTGTCGCTGCCGTCTCTGCGCATGGACAACTTCTCCCAGAGCCTCATCGAAAAGACCACCAAAGTGCGCAAGAGCGGCCTGACCTTTGCGGCCGAGGCCGGTACCCAGCGCCTGCGCGATGTCATCAACAAGAACGTCACCTGGGACGAGATCGAAAAGACCTGCTCCATCGCGTTTGCCAACGGCTATTCCTCGGTCAAGCTCTACTTCATGATGGGCCTGCCCACCGAGACGATGGAGGACATCGAGGGCATCGCCGAGACGGCCCAGAAGGTCGTGGACCTCTACTATAATACGCCCCATGCCAAGGGCCGCGGGGTGCAGGTGACCATCAGCTGTTCCTGCTTTGTCCCCAAGCCCCACACGCCCTTCCAGTTCGTCCCCATGGATACGGAGGAGATGCTGCGCGAGAAGCAGAAGCATCTGGTGGAGTGCGCCCGTGCCCGCAGCCGGAAGATCCGGGTCAACTACCACGACAGCAAGACCAGCTTCCTGGAAGGCGTCTTCGCCAAGGGCGACCGCCGTCTGGCCCCGGTCATCCTGGAAGCCTACAAGCGCGGCTGCTTCTTTGACGGCTGGGACGAGTGCTTCCGGTACGACACCTGGATGCAGACCTTCGCCGACCTCGGCGTGGACCCGTTCTTCTACTGCCAGCGCCCCATTGGCCTGGACGAGGTGACCCCGTGGAGCCACATGGATTACGGCGTCACCCATGAATATCTGGTGCGGGAGTACCAGAAGGCCCTTGCGGCCCAGACCACCCAGCCCTGCAACCGTGCCTGCCACGGCTGCGGTGCCAACCATCTGTTAGGAGGACCCTGCTTTGATTACAGTCAGAATCTCGTTTGAAAAGAAAAATGAGGCCTCCTACATCTCGCTGCTGGACATGCAGCGGGTGATGCAGCGGGTGCTCAAGCGCAGCAGCCTGCCGGTGTGGCATACGCTGGGCTTCAACCCCCATATCTACATGACCTTTGCCTGCCCGTTGTCGCTGGGGCAGGAGAGCGCATGCGAGTGCGTGGACGTCAAGACCGAGGCCGAAGCCCCGGATTTTGAGCAGTGGAAGACGGCCCTGAATGCCATCATGCCCGCCGGTATCGTGGTCACGAAGGTGGCCCCCGTCGAGATGAAGGCCGACCTCATCGCCTATGCCTGCTACGAGGTCCGGTATCCGGCTGCGCGAAAGGCTGCACTGGAAGCGTACAATGCGCTGGAAAGCGTCCCGGTGGAGAAAAAGAGCAAGCGCAAGGTCAAGACGGTGGAACTGAAGGAGTTCGTGCCTTCGCTGGATCTGACGGAAGAAGGGGAGCAGGTGCGTTTTTCCATCTGCCTGCCCGCTTCACAGGAGCTTACCCTGAACCCCGCTCTGCTCACGGCGGCGCTGGAAGAGACCTTCGGCGTCCCGGCGGCGGAGGCCAGCATCCTGCGCACCCATTTCCTGACGGCAGAAAAGACGCTGTTCGCCTGAGAAGAATGTCTTTTGGGCAGAACAGAAAATTTTTGGGATTATTTTGGACGAATCGCTTGCATTTGCGGGCGATTTGTGCTATCCTATTAAGGCGTTAGTGTCCGCTGAAACCACAGCGGGGTTAATGACACGATATCATTAAACGGGCGGTCCTCTGGCGGCGGCAAGCCGTGCATGAACGTCTAAAAACAAATGGAGGATTCAAAAATGGACGCACTGAAGATTATTTCTGAAGGCAGCATCAAGGCTGAAAAGCCTCAGTTCAACGTTGGTGACACCGTCCGCGTTGATGTTCGTATCAAGGACGGCGATCGTGAGCGTATCCAGGCTTTCGAGGGCACTGTCATCGCAAAGAAGCACGGTGGTGTTGCTGAGACCTTCACCGTTCGCCGCGTTTCCTACGGCGTTGGTGTCGAGCGTGTCTTCCCCATCAACAGCCCCTTCGTTGAGAAGGTCACGGTTGTCCGCAAGGGCAAGGTCCGCCGCGCAAAGCTGTTCTACCTGCGTGGCCGTACTGGCAAGGCTGCCAAGGTCAAGAGCGATATTTGATGATCCCCGCGTAAAACGGGAAAAAAGGGACAACTTGTTGTCCCTTTTTTCTTTATTTGTCGGGTATTGCCCGGCAAACTGGATTGAGAGGTGCATCAGGGAATGGAAAAACAGACGGCACAGCAGCCAAAAACTGCGAAAGGCCAGGGCGCATTTGAATGGTACGAGGCGCTGATCTCGGCGGCTCTGGTGCTGGTGCTCATCTTTTCGTTCTTTTTCCGGATCATTCAGGTGGATGGCGAGTCCATGGTGCCCACCCTGCAGAACGGTGAAAAGCTCATCGTCTGGGGTGCCGGGTACGAGCCTCAGCGCGGAGATGTGGTCATCGTGGACAGCTACACGCCCTATGGCAAACCGCTGGTCAAGCGGGTCATCGCCAAAGGCGGCGACACCATCTGCATCGACTACGAGACCGGCACCGTCGCTGTGAACGGCGAAGTGCTGCAGGAGGATTACATCGCTGAGCCGACCTATCTCGGCTATGATGTGGAGTTCCCGTACACCGTGCCAGAGGGTACCGTCTTCGTCATGGGCGACAACCGCAACAATTCGCTGGACAGCCGCTCGTCCTACGTGGGCTGCATTGATGAACGTGATATTCTGGGCAAGGTGCTGCTCTGCTTTTTGCCCATTTCGGATTTTGGAGTGGTAAAATGAACAATCAGGATACCCGGTTCGCAAACCAATATAACATCCAGTGGTTCCCCGGCCATATGACCAAGACACTGCGGATGATGGAGCAGGAGATCCAGCATGTGGACGCAAGCCTCGTGCTGCTGGATGCCCGCATCCCGCTCTCCAGCCTGAACCCGGAAGTCGAGCGGATCACGGCCCGGAAGCCCAAGCTCTATGTGCTGAACAAGGCCGACCTGGCCGACCCCGTCGTGACAGAGGCATGGATCCGGTACTTCCGTGCCGCCGATGCCGGCTGTGTGGCCATCAGCGCCAAGCAGAAGGGCGGGGCCAAGGCGGTCCAGGCCGCCATCGAAAAAGAACTGGCCGGTCTGCTGGCGCGCCGTCAGGTGCGCGGCATGGGCGGTGCTAAGACGCAGGTGATGCTCTGCGGCATCCCCAATGTGGGCAAATCGACCTTTATCAACACGTTTGCAGGTTCGGCCCGCGCCAAAGCCGCCGACCGCCCCGGCGTGACCAAGGGCAAGCAGTGGGTCAGCACCGAGAAGTTCGACCTGCTGGACATGCCCGGTGTGCTCTGGAAAAAGTTTGATTCCAAGACCATCGCCTCCAACCTGGCCTTCATCGGCTCCATCAAGGACGATATCCTGGATGTGGAGGAGCTGGCGATGAACCTGCTGGACGAGGTGCGCCGCAATTACCCCGACCTCGTGGCCCAGCGCTACAAGCTGGACGCCGAGACGATGGCGCTGCCGCCCTATGAGCTGATGGAAGCCATCGGCCGCAAGCGCGGCCTGCTGGTGCGCGGCGGCGAGGTCAACACCGAGCGCTGTGCCATCATGCTGGTGGACGAGTTCCGCGCCTGCAAGTGGGGCCGGATCTCGCTGGAGTGCCCGCCCCAGCGGGACGACCTCGCGGACTTTGCACAGGAGGACGACGAATGAAACGGCGTTCCGACGAAGAGATCTCCGCACCGCTGCATGCGTATGACACGGCCATCCGGGCAGAATATGGCTGCTTTGCCGGGGTGGATGAAGCCGGGCGCGGCCCGCTCTGCGGCCCCGTCTGCGTGGCTGCCTGCATCCTGGACCCGGAACACCCGGTCTACGGCATCAACGACTCCAAAAAGCTGACCGAGAAAAAGCGGGAAGCCCTGTTTGACGAGATCATCGAAAAAGCGCTGGCTTACAAGATCGTTTTCGTGGGGCCGGAGATCATCGACCGCGACAACATCCTCAACGCCACCATGGGCGGGATGCGGCAGGCCGTGGAAGAATTGGACATCGTGCCGAACCTTGTCCTTATCGACGGCAACCGCACCCCGGCCGGGCTGACCATGCCCGCACAGCCGGTGGTCAAGGGCGACGCGACCAGCGCCAGCATCGGCGCGGCCTCAGTGCTGGCCAAAGTCAGCCGGGACCGCTACATGCTGGAACTGGACCGCCAGTACCCGCAGTACCAGCTGGCCAAACACAAGGGCTACCCGACAAAGCTCCACTATGAGCTGATCGCACAATACGGCATCCAGCCATTCTACCGCCGCAGCTTCCTCAAAAAACAGGGCTATTGGCCGGAGGGCAAGTGATGGATGCCGCCGAGACCGGCCGGAAAGGCGAGGCCGTCGCCGCGCGCTATTACCAGCAGCGGGGCTGCCTGCTGCTGGCCCACGATTACCGCACCCGGATGGGGGAGATCGACCTCATCCTGCGGGAGCCGGACGGGACCATCGTGCTGTGTGAGGTCAAGACCCGCAGCCCGGACCCGCTGGCAAGCCCCGCCTCCGCCGTTACACCAGCCAAGCAGCGCAGACTCATCCGCGCCGCAAAGCAGTATCTTCAGCAGACCGGGCAGAGCGATGCGCCCGCCCGATTTGACGTTGCCGAGGTGACCCCTCTTGACAGCGGGCGCTGGATGGTACATATTATAAAGGGTGCCTTTACCGCGTGAGCGGGGTGCACCGGTGGGAAAAAGGCAGAAACCGGCGTTTGCCGCTGCCGACAAAAAGGGTCATTGTGGACCCGCGGACGAAAAGGAGCGACGACAATGCAGTTTTTCAGTACGAGAGACCGAAACCGTGTGGTAAATGCTTCGCAGGCCATTGCACAGGGCCTGTCGGACGAGGGCGGTCTGTTTGTTCCGCAGAGCTTTCCGAAAGTGGACGTTACATCGATCTGTGCACTCGATTACCCCGAAATGGCTGCGGCCATCGTGGGCCAGTACCTGACCGATTATTCTCAGCAGTTCCTCGCGGAGGCGGCAAAGACCACCTATGGCGAAGCATTTGACGGCAAGGCGGGCTATCTGGCCCCTGTGTCGGACGAGGTCTATTCGCTGGAACTGTGGCATGGCCCGACCTGTGCATTCAAGGATTATGCCCTTCAGCTGATGCCGAAGCTCCTGGTGGAGGCCAAGAAGAACCTGGGCCGCACCGAGAAGACGCTGATCCTGGTGGCGACCAGCGGCGATACCGGCAAGGCCGCGCTGGATGGTTACCACGACATCCCCGGCGTCGAGATCGCCGTGTTCTTCCCCACGGGCGGCACCAGCGAGATCCAGCGCCTGCAGATGGCCACGCAGGAAGGCGAAAATGTCGCCGTCTATGCAGTGCACGGCAACTTTGACGATGCACAGACCGGTGTGAAGCGGGTCTTCGGCGACACGGCCATTGCTGCCGAGCTGGCAAAGCGGAACATCCGCCTGTCCAGCGCCAACTCCATCAACTGGGGCCGTCTGGTCCCGCAGATCGTCTATTATTTTGCTGCGTACGCCCAGCTTCTCAAGGCGGGGCAGATCGCGCTGGGCGACGCAGTGGATTTCTGCGTCCCCACCGGCAACTTTGGTGACATTCTGGCGGGCTATTACGCCAAGCAGATGGGCCTGCCCGTGGGCAAACTGGTCTGCGCTTCCAACGAGAACAATGTCCTCACCGACTTCCTCACCACCGGCACTTACACGGCCCGGCGCGCGTTCTACAAGACCACTTCACCCAGCATGGACATCCTGGTCTCGTCGAACCTGGAACGTCTGCTGTACCATGTCACCGGCAGCGACACCGAAGTGGCTTCTCTGATGAAGCAGCTGAACGAGACGGGCAACTACACCGTCCGCCCCGAAACACTGGCCGCCATCCAGGAGAGCTTCGCCTGCGGCTGGAGCAGCGAAGCGCAGGTGGCAGAGGAGATCCGCGCCCGCTACGAGCAGGACCACTACCTCTGCGATACCCACACCGCCGTGGCGTTCCATGTGGCGGCCCAGCATAAACGGGATGGGGTGCCGATGGTGGTGCTCTCCACCGCATCGCCCTTCAAGTTCCCGCGCAGTGTGCTGGAAGCGCTGGGCCACACCGCCCCGGCCAACGATTTCGAGGCCATGCAGCAGCTGGAAGAGGCCACCGGCTGCACCGCTCCGGCCAGCCTGTCGGCGCTGCGCCAGAAAGCGGAGCGCTTCCACACCGTCATCGACCCGGAGCAGATCGCACAGGTGGCGCTGCGCTATCAGGCGTGATTTGACCTAGAACAGGAGTAACAGAATGGCACTTTATGTGCTTGGCGATACCCATCTTTCCCTCGGCGCATCCAAGCCCATGGATATTTTTCCGGGGTGGGACAATTACGTAGAGCGGCTGGAGCGCAGCTGGCGCAAACTCATCACCCCGCAGGACACCATCGTGCTGGCGGGGGATATCAGCTGGGCCATGCGCCTGACCGATACCCGCAGGGACTTCGCGTTTTTGCAGCAGCTTCCGGGCCAGAAGCTCATCATGAAGGGCAACCACGATTACTGGTGGAGCACGGCCAACAAAATGAACGCCTACCTGAAAGCGGAGGGCTTCGATACCCTGCACATCTTGCACAACAACTCCTACACGGTGGAGGGCTACGCCCTCTGCGGAACACGGGGCTGGCTGTTCGATGTGGGGGAGCCGCATGACGAAAAGGTCATGAACCGCGAGATCGGGCGGCTGAAAATGAGCCTGGATGCTGCGGAACCGGGGCTGGAAAAGCTCGTGTTCCTGCATTATCCACCGGTCTACACCGGCACCAGCGCCCCGGAGATCGTGGCGACGCTGAAGGACTACGGCATCCGGCGCTGCTTCTATGGCCATCTGCACGGAAATGCCATCCGCTATGCCGTGCAGGGCGATGTGGACGGCATCCGCTACAAGCTCGTCAGTGCCGACGGCCTGCGTTTCTGCCCGTACCGCATCAATTAAAGGCGGACAGAGTGGGCAAAAAGAACAAAAAGTCAAAATTTGGTCTGGCAATTGTGTCTGGAACGTGCTATAATAAGTTTTGACGCGATTGTTGCACCCAATTGAGCGCGCGCGTCCCCGCATTTCGCAAACAGCAAGGACGCGGTGCGCGGTTGCAGGGGAGGGGGAACACCCCGCTCCCAACGCAATAGAATTTTTGAGTGGAGGATACACAAATGAATTTCATCAAGTGCGAAAAGCTCGAAAAGAGCATGGCAGAGCTGCAGTTCTCCATCGACGCTGAGGCCTTCAAGGCCGCAGTTGCCGATGTCTTCAAGAAGGAGGGCAAGAAGTACGCAGTTCCCGGCTTCCGCAAGGGCAAGGCTCCCCGCGCTCTGATCGAGAAGATGTACGGCGCTGATGTCTTCACCTACGATGCCATCAACGAGCTGTTCCCCGACGCATACGAGGCAGCCGTCAAGGAAGCAGGCATCGAGCCCGTTGGCCGCCCGGAGGTCAGCGTGGATTCTGCAAACGAGACCGAGGGCGTGACCCTGACTGTCAAGGTCGCCGTCAAGCCCGAAGTCAAGGTCGGCAACTACAACGGTCTGACCGTTGAGAAGACGGTCCATACTGTTACCGACGAGACCGTCGATGCCGAGCTGAAGCGTGTGCAGGAGCGCAACGCCCGTGAGCTGACCCGTGAGGGCGCTGCTGAGAACGGCGACATCGTTGATATCGACTTCGAAGGCTTCGTTGATGGCGTTGCATTCGAGGGCGGCAAGGCTGAGCACTACAGCCTGACCCTGGGCAGCGGCTCCTTCATCCCCGGCTTCGAGGATCAGATCGTCGGCCACTCTGCTGGCGAAGAGTTCGACGTCAACGTCACCTTCCCCACCGAGTATCAGGCTGCTGAGCTGGCTGGCAAGGAAGCTGTCTTCAAGATCAAGCTGCACGAGGTCAAGTACAAGGAGCTGCCCGCTCTGGACGACGAGCTGGCAAAAGACTGCTCTGAGTATGACACGCTGGAGGCCTTCAAGGAGTCCATCCGCAAGAACAACCAGGAGCAGCTGGACAAGCAGGATGACCTGGCTGTCGAGAACGCTCTGGTCGATCAGGTCATCGAGAGCATGGAGGCTGAGATCCCCCAGGCCATGTATGACACCCGTATGGACGAGATGGTCAACGACTTCGCCTTCCGTGTGGAGCAGCAGGGTCTGCGCCTGGAAGACTACCTGAAGTATATGGGCCAGACCGTGGAGCAGTTCCGCGCTTCCTTCATGCCCCAGGCTGAGAAGCAGGTCAAGATCCGTCTGGCTCTGGAGGCTGTTGCTGCCGCTGAGAACATCGAGGCTTCTGAGGAAGAGGTCTCTGCTGAGATCAAGCGCATCGCAGACCAGTACAAGATGGAAGAGGACAAGGTCCGTGAGCTGGTCAACGTCGATGACCTGAAGAAGGATCTGGCCATCAACAAGGCCATCGACTTCATCAAGAGCCACGCCAACGTCGTGGAGAAGGCTGCGGAGGCCGAGAAGACCGAGGACGCTGAGTAAGTTCAGCCTCCAAGGCCGCCATTGCAAAAACGGTACTTCGCCGCTTTTGTGAGCAAAGGTTGTTAAAATTGACCGATACGGCCCTGTTTCTTTTGCCGTATCGGTCAATTTTGCAAATACCAAACATTTTCAATCCAGGAGGCGAACTTTATGAGTTTTGTTCCTTATGTTGTGGAACAGTCGGCACACGGCGAGCGTTCCTACGATATCTTCTCCCGTCTGCTGAATGACCGCATCATCGTGCTGAGCGAGGACGTCAACGATACCACGGCCAGCCTTGTTGTGGCACAGCTGCTGTATCTGGAAGGGCAGGACCCGGATAAGGATATCAGCCTGTATATCAACAGCCCCGGCGGCTCCATCAGTGCGGGCATGGCCATCCACGATACCATGCGGTATATCAAGTGCGATGTCTCCACGATCTGCATGGGCATGGCAGCCTCCATGGGCGCGTTCCTGCTGGCCAGCGGCACCAAGGGCAAGCGCTTTGCGCTGCCCAACGCCGAGATCATGATCCACCAGCCCCTCATCGCAGGCGGTCAGGGCGGCGGCCTTTCCGGCCAGACCACGGATATCAAGATCCATGCCGAGCACATGGTCTATATCCGCGATAAGATGAACCGGATGCTGAGCGAGTACACCGGCCAGCCGCTGGAAAAGCTCCAGCTGGATACCGAGCGCGACAACTATATGTCTGCGCAGCAAGCAAAGGAATACGGCCTGATCGATGAGGTCATCACCCACCGCTGAGGGATCGCTGAAACCAATCGGCGCAGCAGGGGAGAACCCCGCTGCGTCTGACGACCCAGAATAAGGAAAAACGGCTATGGCAAACAACAATTCCGGCAGAGACAAAAACGAAAAAGATCTGGTTTGCAGCTTCTGCGGTAAGCATCAGGACGAAGTGGAGCGGATGATCATCGGCCCCGGCGTCAACATCTGCAGCGAGTGCATCGGCCTGTGTTACGACCTGCTCGCGGACAAGCCGGAGCATCCTGGCTCGAACCGCCCCAGCCGCGGCAATGCAAGCCGCGCCCATGTGCAGGCTGCGGATGACCTCTCGGTCAACATCCTGACCCCGGAGGAGATCAAAGACGGCCTGGACCAGTATGTCATCGGGCAGGACGAGGCCAAGCGTGTGCTGGCAGTCTCTGTCTACAACCACTACAAGCGCATCCTGAGCGGCAAGGGCTCGGACGTGGAGCTGCAGAAGTCCAACGTCCTGCTCCTCGGCCCCTCCGGTGTCGGCAAGACCCTGCTGGCTCAGACGCTGGCCAAGATGCTGGGGGTGCCCTTCGCCATCGCGGATGCCACCACCCTCACCGAGGCAGGCTATGTCGGCGAGGACGTCGAGAACATCCTGCTCAAGCTCATCCAGGCGGCCGATTTTGATGTGCAGAAGGCGCAGATCGGCATCATCTACATTGATGAGATCGACAAGATCACCCGCAAGAGCGAGAACCCCTCCATCACCCGCGATGTGGGTGGCGAGGGTGTGCAGCAGGCCCTGCTGAAGATCCTGGAAGGCACGGTCAGCAATGTCCCGCCCCAGGGCGGCCGCAAGCACCCCCAGCAGGAGTTCATCCAGATCGACACCACCAACATCCTCTTCATCTGCGGCGGTGCCTTTGACGGCCTGGACAAGTACATCCAGCGCCGCACCGATAAGTCCGCACTGGGCTTCGGCAGCTCCCTGAAGGACAACTCCGACGATGCCCAGAAGGCGCTGCTGCGCAAGGTGGAGCCGCACGATCTGGTCAAGTTCGGCCTCATCCCGGAGCTGATCGGCCGTCTGCCGGTCATCACCGTGCTGGATGATCTGGACGAGAACGCTCTGGTCCGTGTGCTCAAGGAGCCCCGCAACAGCCTGGTCAAGCAGTACAAAGAGCTGCTCAACATGGACAGCGTAGAGCTGGAGATCACCGACGAGGCCCTCCATGCGATCGCCCGCAAGACCATTGAGCGCAAGACCGGTGCGCGCGGCCTGCGCAGCGTGATGGAAAGCATCCTGATGCCCATCATGTACAAGGTGCCCAGCGATGCCACCATCATCCGCGTGACCATCGATGCGGACACCGTCGAGGGCGGCGAACCGAAGCTGGAATACGGCGCGGTCCGCAAGCGCTATAAGAATCAGACGTCCCTGAGCTGATCTGCCCACCCGGCAGGCTGCTCCGGGCCGCTGCCCCGCTGAAAGCTATGACTTTTGGCGGGGCTTTTTTTGAGATATGCTTGTTTTAAGAGCAGATATGAGCTATAATATTAAAGTCTGGACGGCTGGGCTGCGGCTCTCTCTGGCAGGAAGCTTCTTTTCAAAGCCCGGCGTGGACACTGTGGGAACAGGAAGTACGATAAAGGAGTGTGTTTTCAATGGCGAATTATTTTGAGATGAACCGCGACGAACTCGTAGCCGAAAAGGCAAAACTGGAAGAGCAGTATAAAAAATTTCAGGCAATGGGCCTGAAGCTGAATATGGCCCGCGGTAAGCCCGGCCCTCACCAGATGGATCTGGCCATGGGCCTGCTGCAGATGACCGATTACACCACCGATGCCGGCACCGACGCCCGCAACTACGGCGACCTGGAGGGTCTGCACGAGGCCCGCGTCCTGTTTGCGGATGTCTTCGGTGTCAAGCCCGCAGAGGTCTTCGTGGGCGGCAACTCCAGCCTGCAGCTGATGTACAACCTCATCAACATCGGCTATGTGTTCGGCTTCCCGGAGTCTCCCTGCCCCTGGTCTCAGGTGGAGAAGCGCAAGTTCCTCTGCCCGGTGCCCGGCTATGACCGCCACTTTGCCATCACCGAGGAGTTCGGCTTTGAACTCATCAGTGTGCCCATGACCCCGAACGGCCCCGATATGGATGTGGTCGAGAAGCTGGTGGCCGAGGATGACACCATCAAGGGCATCTGGTGTGTGCCGCAGTATTCCAACCCCGACGGCTACACCTACAGTGACGAAACGATCGAGCGTTTTGCTAAGATGAAGACGGCCGCTCCCGATTTCAAGATCTTCTGGGATGAGGCCTACATCGTCCACCACCTGACCGATGAAATCATCGAGACCCCCGTTCTGCTGAACGAGTGCAAGAAGTACGGCACACAGGACCGCGTCTTCATGTTCACTTCCACCAGCAAAATCACCTTCCCCGGTGCAGGCGTCTCCGCGATCGCCTGCAGCGAGAACTCCATGAAGTACATCTGCAAGCGCTTCTCGGTCATGATCATCAGCTACGATAAGATGAACCAGCTGCGCCACGTCCGCTTCCTGAAGAACAAGGAAGGCGTCCTGGCCCACATGGCCAAGCACCGCCGCCGCCTGATTCCCTGCTTCGATGCAGTGAAGACGGCCTTCTCCGAGGAACTGACCCCCTGCGGCGACATTGCCCACTGGACCAACCCCAAGGGCGGTTACTTCATCAGCCTGTATGTGATGCCCGGCTGTGCCAAGCGTGTGGCAGCTCTGTGCAAGGAGTGCGGCCTGACCCTGACGGGTGCCGGTTCCGCTTACCCCTACCACAAAGACCCGGAAGATTCCCATCTGCGCATTGCGCCCACCTATCCCAGCCTGGACGAGGTGGAGACCGCTTCGGATCTGCTGTGCGTCTGCGTAAAGCTGGCCACGGTGGAAAAGCTGCTTGCGGATCAGGAAGCGTAAGCGTCCCCGTTGTTGAAGATCTCCCCGCGCGGCGGAACTCTGCCGCACGGCGGAGGTTTATTATATTTTGGAGGTTTCCCGATTTTTATGAAGACGAAAGGCAAAGCATGGCAGCTTGTTGTCACAGTGCTTCTGATCGCGGCGTTTGTCTACACGGCATTCTTCGGTGTTGCGGTCAAATATGGCGATGTGACCCGGACCTATATCAAGGGCGCGCAGGATATCCGCTTCGGCGTGGATATCAAGGGCGGCGTCAACGTGACGTTTGCACCCTCGGACGGCTACGATGCCACCGATGAGCAGCTGGACGCCGCGCAGCTCGTCATTGAGAACCGTCTGGTCGGTCTGAACGTGACCGACTACGAGCTGTATGTGGACTACGATTCCGACCGTCTGATCCTCGAATTTCCGTGGCAGTCCGGCGAGACGGATTTCGACCCCGAAGCTGCCATCGAAGAGATCGGCACCACCGCCTACCTGACCTTCCGGGAGGGGAGCAGCGCGGACGGGGAGCTGATCCTGGACGGCTCCATGGTCGAGAGCGCAGCAGCGCAGTACGGCCCGGTGAGCGGCAGCTCTTCGGAGTATTATGTGGCCCTCAAGTTCACCGATGCGGGCGCCAAAGCCTTTGGCGATGCCACCACCCGGCTCTACCAGAGCAGCGGCACCATCAGCATCTGGCTGGATGACGAGAATGTCAGCACGGCCACGGTCCATGCGGCCATTACCGACGGCGCTGCTATCATCACAAGCTCGGCATCCAACCCCTTCACGCAGGACGATGTCGTCAAGATGGCCCGCCAGATCAACTCCGGCTCGCTGCCCTTTGCGCTGACCGTGGACAGCTACTCCACCATCAGCCCCAGTCTGGGCGAGAACAGCCTGAGCGCCATGGTGCTGGCCGGTCTCATCGCTTTTGCCCTCATCGTGGTCCTGATGACGGCGCTGTACCGTCTGCCCGGTTTCCTGGCCTGCATCGCACTGGCCGGTCAGGTGGCGGCTACGCTGGCCTTCGTCTCCGGTTATTTCCCGGTGTTTGAGAGCTTCACCCTGACGCTGCCCGGCATTGCCGGCATCATCCTGGCCATCGGTATGGGTGTGGACGCCAACGTCATCACCGCTGAGCGCATCAAGGAAGAGCTGCGCAGCGGCAAGTCTCTGGATGGCGCCCTCAAGAGCGGCTTTGCCCGCGGCCTGACGCCCATCATCGACGGCAACGTGACCATCGTCATCGTGGCGGTCGTGCTGATGGGTGCCTTCGGCCCCTCGGACGGTTTCTTTGCAAAGATGCTCCACTTCGTCTTCTTTGCCTTTGGCCCGTCCACTGCGGGCACCATCTATGCCTTCGGCTACACGCTGCTCACCGGTGTGCTGCTCAACTTCGTGTTCGGCGTCTTCGCCACCCGCGTGATGATCCGCGGGGCAGCGGCCATCAAGGCCCTGCGCGACCCCTGGCTCTACGGCGCAGACCGCCCCGGCAAGGAGCCTGCGGAGAAGAAGCCCATCGACTTTGTGGGCCTGCGCAAGCGCTTCCTGACCATTTCCTCCTGCTTGATGGCAGTCATCCTGCTCTGCGCGGTGGTGTTTGGCGTCCGGCTGGATACCGAGTTCACCGGCGGTGCGATGATCACCCTGAGCTATGAGGGCGAGTTCACCACGGCCGATGTGCAGAAGACTGCTTCTGCCGCACTGGGCAGCAAGGACCTGACCCTCCAGACCGGCGAGAACGTCGCCACCGGGGAGCAGACCCTGAAGATCTCCATGCCCGGCAACGAGACCGTGACCACCGATCAGGTGGAGAACCTGCTGGATTCCCTGAACGAGACCTACCCGGACAACAGCTTCGTTCAGTTGTCGCTGAGCAACGTCAGCGCGGCCATGGGTACCAAGTTCCTGCAGAAGAGTCTGGTCGCCGTTCTCTTTGCGCTGGTGCTCATCCTGCTGTATATCGGCTTCCGTTTCCAGAAGATCGGCGGCCTGACCGGCGGCATGATGGCCGTTCTGGCCCTTCTGAACGACCTGATGATCGTGTTTGGCACCTTCGTGCTGCTGCGCACCCCGCTGGACGGCAACTTTATCGCCGCCATGCTGACCATTCTGGGCTACTCCATCAACGATACCGTCGTCGTGTACGACCGCATCCGCGAGAACCGCACCCTGATGGAGAAGAAGACCTCCTTCGAAGAATTGGTCAACCACTCGGTCAACCAGTCGGCCCGCCGCACCATCATCACCACCGTCACCACCGTGATGGCGCTGGGCGTGATGTGCATCATCTCCAAACTCTACGGCCTGGACAGCATCTTCACCTTTGCGTTCCCGCTGATGATGGGCATGATCAGTGGTGTTTACACCTCGCTGTGCGTGTCCACTTCTGCGTGGGTGCTGTGGAGCGAGCGCAAGACCGGCAAAAAGAAAGCGTGAGCTTCGCCCGAACGTGAACATGACCAAATCAGGAGGAACAAACCATGAAATGTCCCTATTGCGGCGATGAAGAATCCAAGGTCATCGATTCCCGCCCGACCGAAGATGGCGAGCGTATCCGCCGCCGCCGGGAGTGCCTGCGCTGCCACATGCGGTTCACGACCTATGAGGTGGTGGAGACGGTCCCGCTGATCGTCATCAAAAAGGATAATTCCCGCGAACCCTTTGACCGGCAGAAGGTGCTCAACGCCATGCTGCGCGCCTGCGCCAAGCGCCCGGTCAGCTACGAGTCGCTGGAACGTGCCGTCAGCAGCATTGAGCAGACGCTGATGAGCTCCTACGACCGGGAAGTGACCAGCGTCCGCATCGGTGAGTTGACCATGCAGGAGCTGAAAAAGATCGACGAAGTGGCCTATGTCCGCTTTGCGTCGGTCTACCAGCAGTTTGCCGACGTCGAGAGCTTTTTCACGGAGCTGCAAAAGCTGATGGGCGACCGGAAAAAGTAAGAGAATCCTTCCAAAAAGCGCACAGCCTCCGCCTGGATTTGGGCGGCAGGGCTGTGCGCTTTTTCGTTGCAGCAGATCGTTCGCATAATTTCGATTATGCGAACTGTTGAATTGCCTCAGAGGATGCGACGGGCGAGCCAGGCCAGCGTTTCGACCTGGACCTGAGCGCGGCGCAGCTCCCCGAACGCTTCTTCGGGGGCGTTCCATTCCAGATGGCCGTCGGCGGCGCGGAGGGCCGCTTCCAGTTCGGTGAAGTCCTCCGTTTTGAGCAGGTGGTTCATCCCTTCACGCATCCGGTCGCAGAGGTCGGCTCCTTCGGCAAGGGCCTGACGGGCCCCGGTCAGGTCGTCCTCCCGGATGGCTTCCATCGCATGGTCGATGTCGCCGGAGATGTCTTCGGCGAACATCTGCACCCGGAAGCTGCTGTAAAAGGCCACCGCGAGCAGGGTGGCCACGATGCCGAGGCAGGCGTAGATGCGTTTCATGCGTCCTCCTTTCTGAGCGGGCGGGCCGTGCGGCGAGGCTCTTTCTTCAGCAGAAAGTAATCTTCGGTGTCGTTGCCGATCAGAAGCAGGATCTCCTCCACCAGCAGGGTATTGGCCTGTGCCGTCCGTTCCAGCCAGGCGTGGTCTTTGCCGCACCAGTGGAGATTGTCGTCCAGCACCTGCCCATCCAGCACAAAGGGGATGGTCGCCTGACCATGCTGGACCTTGAGTGCCAGGTCGGAGAGGGTGACAGGTTCTTTTTCGGGGCGCAGCGCCACCGAAAGGCTGCCGTTCGTCTCCACAACGGCGTAGGAGACATCCCGTGGGTCAAAGACGTCCTTGCCGCGCAGGGCCTCCATCAGGTCGGCCGTCGTCAGCCGCAGAGTGCGCAGGGCATTCTGATCGATCTGCCCATCCAGAATGACCGTTTTGGGCCGGCCGGACATCAGGTTGAAAAATTTCTGGCTCTGGAAGCTGAGAATGGACCCCAGAAGCTCCAGCGCTGCAATGAGGAAGAGCGGGATGAGGCTGGCGGTCACGGGGACTTCCTCCGATTCGATGGAGATGGACGCCAGATTGGAGATGAGGATGGTCGAGACCAGCTCTTCCGGCTGCAGCTCACCCAGCTGGCGCTTGCCCATCAGCCGCATGGCAAACAGGACGCAGAGATAGATCAAAACGGTGCGAACGATCAAAAGCTTCAAGGCGGAACACCTCCTGCGGGAATAACCGGCGCGGCGGCGGGTATCCTACTGCAAAAGGGGGATGGGACCATGCAGCTTTCCGAACATCTGGAAACGAACCTCGCGGCGCTCAACGCTAGGTTGGGCAGCTCCGCCGATTTTTATGCGAAGCGCATCGAGCTTTACCACATTCGGGGTGCGATTCTGCTCTTTGACGGGATGGCCAGCCTCGAATCCTTGTGGGAACTTCTACTGGACGCAGCCAGCCGCCAGACGCCGCCGCTGCGGCTGGGCGCGCTGCCGAGCGGGGAACAGGTCTATGAGCTGATCAGCCGTCACTCGGCATTGCCCGCCGAGAGCAGCCCTGTGGAGAACTGGAATGATTTGATGCAGCGCCTGACCGCCGGAATGGCGGTCTTACTGCTGGACGGCAGTGCGAAAGGGCTGGCATTTTCGGTGCAGAGCCTGAAATTCCGCTCGGTGGAGGAGCCCTCCGGTGAAGGAGATCTGCGCGGCTCCCGCGAGGGCTTTTCCGACCTGCTGCGGGTCAATCTGAGCCTGCTGCGGCGGCTCATCCGCACCGAAGCGCTGGTGATGGAAGTGCAGCAGGCAGACTGCGCTATGAAAACGGAATATGCCGTCTGCTACTGCAAAGATAAGGCCTCGCCCGCCGCCGTGGAGCAGGTAAAAGAGACGCTGCGCCGCGCAAAGCCGCAGCTGCTGTTGGATTCGAGCTACTTTCTGCCCTGGCTGTTCCCCTGCCGGGTGCGCACAGCCTCCCCGGTGAGCTACACCGAGCGCCCCGCCGTGGCCTCCGCGAAGCTCTGTGAGGGGAAGATCGTCGTTCTCGTCAACGGGAGCCCATCCGCAATGGTTCTGCCGACCCTCTTCGGCGAAAACTTCGAGTGTCTGGACGACTACGCCCAGCCTGCGTTTTTTGCGTCCTTCCTGCGCCTTCTGAAATATGGTTCCTTCTACCTGAGCATCTTTCTGCCGGGGGTGTTCGTCTGTCTGGCGGTCTACCTGCCGGAACTGCTCCCGCCGCAGCTGCTCTTCAAAATCGAAGCTGCTGAGCGGGCCACTCCGTTCCCGCTGTTTGGGGAGATGGTGCTGGTCATCCTGCTGCTGGAGATCATCCGGGAGGCAGGGCTTCGGATGCCGCAGACGCTGGGGCACTCGGTCAGTCTGGTCGCAGCGCTCATCATTGGGGACGCAGCCATCGCCACCGGTCTGCTGAGCACACCCGTCATTCTCATTGCGGCGGTTGCATCCATTGCTGTCTTCGTGGTGCCGTCCCTCTACGAAATGGCCACGGCTTTCCGCTTTCTGGTCCTGCTGGCGGCGGGAGTGGCAGGCCCTGTGGGGCTTGTGTGCGCGGCGTTGGTCGTTCTGCTCGCTCTGGCGCAGGTGTCAGCGCTGGGGGTACCCTATTGTGCACCGGTGCGTTTCCCGCAAACCGCACTTTCTCCGGACGGTGTGACCCGCCGGACCTACCGCACCCTGTCCGCACATCCTTTTTCCATCTGGCAGAAACGGAGGTGAGCCAATGGAGCAAACCGGATCGTTCCGTGCCGCCGTGCCGCTCAGCGTTCTGACCGCGGTGCTGGGGCAGTGCATCACTTCCGGCAGCGCCATGCCAGCCCGGCTGTTGCTGCTGCAAGGGTTCCCCATGGCGCTGGGCATCGGCCTGCTTTCGTCCTGTTTGATGCCCGCAGAAGGGGAAGAGGGGCTTCGTTCCGAAACCGGCATCCGCCCCCGGCTGCTCTGCCTGCTTTTGTCCGTGTGGTTTGGCGCAGAGCTGTGGGAGACGCTTTGGCAGGCACAGCAGGTGTGCCGGGAGCAGTTTTCGTCCATGGCAGTCCTCGGCGTTCTGCCGCTGCTGCTGTGGGCGGGCTGGCAGCTGAAGCCGGACGTCTTTTCCCGCAGTGCGGGGGTCTTGTGGTGGGCACTGGCGCTGGCGGGCCTTGCCTGCGTTGGGAGCCTGCACGGCCAGCTTCACTGGGAGAATCTTTTCCCCGCAGCGGAACCCACAGGGAATCTCCGTTTCCCGCTTTATGCGGAATCCATCGCGTGGCCGCTTCTATTTGGAAAACGCGGATGCACCGGGAGGCGCTGCTTCCTGCTGCCGTTTCTGACGCTGGCGGGGCTGTTCAGTTTTGCGCTGGGGCGGGAACTTCTGTTTGGGTCCGGCCGTCCGCTTCCGGGGGATGAATTGCTGCGCACCGGGACGCTGGGACGTGTCTCCCGGCTGGATGCAGCCTTTCTGCTCGTCTGGCTGGCAGCGGCACTGTTCCGGGGCTGCTTTCTGGTGCGGGTCCTGCGGGAACTGCTTTGCTGCCCGGAGGAACCGGAAAAGGGGGTTCCGGAATGAGAGCTTCCCATGCACTGCGCTGGCTGGCAGGGGGCGTTCTGGTGCTCTGGTGCGGCGTCTTTCTGCGGATGGAGACCACCGAGAAAAGTATGGTGCGGGCACTCATCGTCCAGCCGAACCGCAGCGGCTGGGCGGTGCAGCTGCTCTATCAGTTCCCGGAAGCGGCTGCGGATGCCTCCGACGCCGTGGCAGAAATTCGAAGCTGTTCGGCCGAGGATGCCACGCTGCCGCTCGCGCTGCACAAAGCCGAACGGGAACTGCCCAAAGCTGCAAATTACCGGCTGTGTGAATATCTTCTCTTTGACGAAACAGCGTCACAAACCGATGTCCTGGAGCTGGAGGAGTTTCTGCAAACGGAACCCGTCGGCCGCCTGTCGGCACGGGTGCTCTTTGTCGCTGGTATCGGGGCACTGACGGAAGAAACTCCGCCGGACGGTCTGCCGGGCAGCGGGACGGAACCGGAAGAGACCGATGCGGCCCCGGAAACGCTTCCGGGAGCACTTCTGCAAACCGCCGAGGATACCGCCGCATGGGCTCCGCATTTGTACGAGTGCGCAGCGGGGGCCGTGATCCCCATCTTAAAAATTGGGGAGAACGGGGTGACATGGCAGAAGGAGAGCTGCCTTTTGACGGCGCAGGGAAGCACTCGACTTTCCCCGAACGAGACGGCCATGGCGCAGCTCTTGCAGGAACGGACAATGCCGGTGGAGTTCGCACTGGAAGGGGAGACTGTCACTCTCCGGCGCTGTGTCGTTTCGGTGGAAGCGGAAGGAAACGGGTTTGCGGTCACGCTGACCGGCCAGCGCAGGGCGGGCACACCGCCGGTCGAGGAAAGCGTGTGCCGCCAGCTGGAGGCGCTCTGCGAAGAGACCATCGTCCGGGCCTGGCAGTCAGGCGCAGACCTTCTCCGGCTGGGCGCAGTCCGTGCGCTGAAGGAAGGGCCGGGTGCCTTTTTTACAACAAAAAACGCCTGCCCGGAAGTGCGGGCAAGCGTGAAGATGCTGGATCTTTAATGGGCGGTCTCAAAGACGACGGTGATGGTCGTGCCGACATTGATCTCGCTTTCCAGCCGGATGCGGGCGTTGTGGATGCGGGCAATGTGCTTGACGATGGCCAGCCCCAGCCCGGTGCCGCCGGTGGCCTTGCTCCGGCTCTTATCGACCCGGTAGAACCGCTCGAACACGCTGGACTGGGCTTCTTTCGGGATGCCGATGCCATTGTCCTTGACGGTCAGGGTGCAGTGCCCATCCCGTGTGCAGGCGGTGATGAGCTGGACCTTTCCGCCGGGGCGGTTGTACCGGATGGCGTTGTCGCAAAGGTTCTGGCACAGCTCATCCAGCAGGCTCCGGCTGCCCAGCACAGGGGCGCTCTCGCCGAGATAGGTCAGGGAGATGAAGGACTTCTGCGCGTTCACCTTCTGGCGCTCGACGCACTCTTTGGCCACATCCAGCAGATCGACCGTCTCCATCTGGGGGGTGTCGTTGGTCTCCGAAACGTTGTCCAGATGGGACAGCTGCAAGATATCGTTGACCAGCTGGATCATCCGGCTGGCTTCTACATGGATCTTCCGGCCGAACTCCGGCACATCCGCAGACTTGGCGATGCCGGTCTCAATGAGTTCGGCATAACCGGAAATGCTGGTCAGGGGCGTTTTCAGCTCGTGGCTGACATTGGCCGTAAACTCCTGCCGCATCTTTTCGTTGTTCTCGCGGAGCAGGCGGTCCGAGTGGATGCTCTCGGCAAAGGGGATCAGCTCCTTGTACGGCACATTTTCCTGGATGTGTTCCAGATCGTCCGTCATCTTCAGAATGGGCTGGATGAGGCTCCGGGTCAGCAGACCGGCCATCATGGCAGCTGCGCCCATCATCACGATGCAGCTCAGCACGATGGCCGGCAGGGCCGCATCGTAGATGGACCAGATGGTCTCGGAATCCTGTGCCACACGGAGGATGTCGCCATCCGGCAGGAGCATGGCGTAGTAATACGTCTCAAACCCCAGCGTCTGGGAGTCGCGGCGGTTGCGGCCGATGCCCTCCTGCTTGGCCTGTTGGATCTCCGGGCGGCTCAGGTGGTTCTCCATCTGCTGGCTGGTCGCGGATTCGAACAGGACATTGCCGTCCGAGGCGATGAGCGTGATGCGCAGATCGCCGTTGACATAGGCGGAGAGCTGGGCCGGATCGTCGATCTGTTCACACCCGGCGGCAACGAGGCTGGCCTCGTTTTCCAGCGCCGCCCATGCCTGCTCCCGGAAGGCTCTGTGAAATACGGAGATGCAGAGCACGGCGGTGCAGATCAGCCCGACAAAGCCCATCCAGAACAGCCGATAACTGATTTTTTCTTCCATGCTCCGTGGTTTCATTCTTCGCTTTCCTCCTCGTTGTCGGCCAGCTTGTAGCCGACTTTCCGCACGGTGCAGATGTACTTTCCGGCATCGCCCAGCTTTTTGCGCAGGGTGCGGATGTGCATATCCACGGTGCGGCTTTCCACCGAGATGTCGGTGCCCCACACCACCTGCAAAATGGTCTCGCGGGTCACAACCAGGTTGGTGTTTTCCAGCAGCAGGCGGAGCAGGCTGTATTCCTTGTAGGTCAGGTCGATGTGGGCGTCGTTCACCGTCACGATGTGGCGGGCGTTGTCCAGCAGGATCTCATGGAAGGCGTAGACATTCGTCTTTTCCTCCGGAGCCGAGCGGCGCAGCGCAGCCCGCACCCGGCTCAAAAACTCCATGATGCCAAACGGCTTGGTGATGTAATCGTCTGCGCCGCAGTCCAGCCCACGCACGGTGTCCAGCTCGCTGGATTTGGCCGTGACCATGATGATGGGCAGGCGCCGCAGGGAAGGGGTGTTGCGCAGCTTTTTCAGGATGGAGAAGCCATCCTCACCGGGAAGCATGACGTCCAGGATGACAAGCTCCGGCACGGCGGCATTCATGGCCTGCCAGAAGCTCTCGGACGATTCAAAGCTCTGCACGTCGTATCCGCTGGACTGAAGTGCATACTGCTCCAGCTCCCGGATGGCGGCGTCGTCTTCTACGATATAGATCATGCCTTGGGGTCCTCCTTTTCGCTTGCCACGGCGGGTTCACCGTCCGGGAAGAGATACCGCTCGCGGTAACGGTCCAGGCGGCGGCGGAACTGTTCGCTCTCCTTGGTGTCGTTGCCGTAGCGGAGATCGTTCAGATAGGCGTGGGTATCAAAGCTGTCCTGTGCGACTTCGATCTGGGCAACGGCAACGTTGCTGCAGTGGTCGCAGACACGCTCATAGTTGGTCAGCAGGTCTTCCAGCACGAAGCCGTATTCGATGGAGCAGCTGCCAGCCTGCAGGCGGGCCACATGCCGTGCCTTGATGGCGCGGACCAGTTCGTCCACAACGGTCTCCATGGGTTCGACCTTGCTGGCCAGATGCAGGTCGGCCTTGCGGAACGCATCGGTCGTGCGGCTCAGCACATCCTGCACCGCGCCTTCCAGAACCTGCAGCTCCTCGTGCGCATCCTGGGAGAACGCGATGTTCTTGGCGTGGATCTCTTCGGCAGAGCTGAGCAGATTCACGGAATGGTCGCTGATGCGCTCGAAATCGCTGATGGTGTGGAGCAGGGTGTTCACACTCTGGCTGTCGGCGTGGCTCAGCTCCCGGCTGGACAGCTTGACCAGATAGGTGCCGAGGGCATCTTCGTACTGGTCTACCTTGGCTTCTTCGTCCCGGACTTTCTGGGCCAGGGTGTCGTCCCACTGGTGGGTCAGGCTCATGGCCTGCACCACGCCCACGCGGGCCAGCTCGGCCATATCCGCAGTAGCGGCGCGGGCGCGTTCCACAGCAACGGCGGGCGTCTTGAGCAGACGCTCATCCAGCAGGGCGAAGCTCTCTTTCTCGGCATCGTCCGGGATGGTGAGGATGGCCAGCTTTTCCAGAACGTTGGCGAACGGCAGCAGGACCGCCGTGGCCGCAATGTTGAACACAGAGTGGATGACAGCGATGCCCCACGCCGTGACGGTATCGTTGACAAAGGTGAAGTGAAGGACCAGATTCAGGCCATAGTACATTGCCAGAAAGAGGGTCACACCGATGATGTTGAAGTACAGATGCACCATGGCGGCGCGGCGGGCGTTTTTGTTGGCGCCCACAGAGGAGATCAGCGCGGTGACGCAGGTGCCGATGTTCTGGCCCATGATGATGGGGATGGCGCTGCCGTAGGTGATGACGCCGGTGGAGCTGAGCGCCTGCAGGATGCCGACGCTGGCGCTGGAGCTCTGGATGATGCCGGTGACGAGTGCGCCGACCAGAACACCCAGCAGCGGGTTGGAGAAGCGGATGAAGAGGTTGGTGAACCAGGCTTCATCCTGCAGCGGGGTGACCGCATTGGACATGGCGGTCATGCCGGTCATCAGAACGGCAAAGCCGATGAGGATGGTGCCGATGCCCTTCCGCTTTTCGCTCTTGCCCATGTAGAGCAGGATGCCGATGAAGGCCAGCAGGGGGCTGAACGAGGTGGGCTTGAGCAGCTGGATGAAGAAGCTGTCGCCCTGCAGGCCGGAAAGGCTCAGGATCCAGCTGGTGACGGTGGTGCCCACGTTGCTGCCCATGATGATGCCGATGGCCTGGTGCAGCTCCATGATGCCGCTGTTGACGAAACCGACCACCATAACGGTGGTGGCACTGGAAGACTGGATCACGGCGGTGACGCCGAGGCCCAGGAAAAAGCCCTTGAGCGGGTTATCGGTCAGCTTGCTCAGGATCTTTTGCAGCTGGCCGCCTGCCTGTTTTTCCAGAGCCTTGCCCATGATGTCCATGCCGAACAGGAACAGGGCCAGGCCTCCCAGGAGCGAAAAAACGTTGAAGATTGTCATATGTGCGTTCCTCACTTTTCATTGACGTGAAATTCTCCTGATTCTGAGTATAGACACGCAATGTAAAATCGGAAATCGGCAGAGTGTAAAATTCATGTAAAGCGACAGACTTTTTCCGCTCTTCAGGGCTTACTTCCTATTATAAAGGAAAATCGGGTGGATGCAAGGTACACATCCGGAAAAGTAGTAAAAACAAAACCAGTCCGGTGGAATCTCCGCCAGGCTGGTTGGTTAGGATGTTTTCGGATATGGTTTCGGTTCATCGGTCAAGCCGAGAATATAATCTACGCTGGTATCGTAATATATGGCGAGTGCTTTGAGAACGTCTGTGGGAATATCGCGCTTCCCCATTTCATAATTGGAGTAACAGACCTGTGTGCATTTCAAATAGGCCGCAAGGTCTTTCTGCATCAAATCCCGGTCTTCTCGCAAATCGCGGATGCGTTGGTACATAAGCATACACCTCTATTCATGGATGCTGTTAATAGAAGTATAAGAAAAACATTTTGTTATATTGACATGTAAAACAAAATGTTATATAATAACTACAAGACGGAAATAATAGTTCCACAAATAAACCCGGCTTCCGAAGGAGGAAAAACTATGCGAATTGGACTTGGCGAACTGATTTTCTCGTTATTTTCTCTTTTGCCGCTGATTATCGGCATTTTATTAGTCATTGCGCTCATCAAATATCTTAGAAAGAAATAAACAGGAAGAAACAAGACACTCCGTTTGTTCCGCAGCAGAGTCTGCACAGCAAGCGGGGTGTCTTGTTATTTGTCAGTCTGTTTTCAGCGGTCAATCCACCAATAGGAACTTTTCCCAAAAGAATCATTGTAATCCGAAACCATCTCGTTTATAATAAGAGAAGGAATGCCTGCGGGAGGGTCTGCCCGCAGTTGAGGAATACACGCAGGAGGAAGAACGATGGCGAATTTTACCGTTTCGCTCAAGAAGCTGACCGAAAAGGTCAGCATGGATGTGGTCTACGCTCCGCAGGACCTCGAAAACATCAGCGTCGAGATCGCGGAAGTCAACCGTCCGGGTCTGTTCCTGGCGGGCTATTACGATTACTTTGATAAACTGCGGCTGCAGATCATGGGTCTGGCCGAGATGAACTTCCTGTCCGGCCTTTCGCCGGAAAAGCGCTACGAAGCACTGGACCAGCTGTTCCGTCAGCAGCCGCCGGCTGTTATCGTGAGCCGCAGCGAGGAGCTGAAACCGTTCCCGGAGATGCAGGAGCTGGCCAGAAAGCACGGCGTGGCGCTGCTGCGCTCCAACGAAACGACCTGCACCCTGATGGGCAGCATCATCAGTGTGCTGAACCTGGAGCTGGCCCCCCGCATCACCCGCCACGGTGTGCTGGTGGAGGTGTACGGCGAGGGCATCCTCATTTTGGGCGACAGCGGCATCGGCAAGAGCGAGCTGGCGATCGAGCTGGTCAAGCGCGGCCACCGCCTTGTGGCCGACGATGCTGTGGAGCTGCGCAAGGTCTCGAACCGCCAGATCATGGGCACGGCCCCGGAGAACATCCGACACTTCATTGAGCTGCGCGGCATCGGCATCGTCAATGTGGCCCGCGTGTTCGGTGTGGGCGCGGTCAAGGTGAGCGAGAGTCTGGACCTCGTGGTCCAGCTGGAAGCCTGGGACCCCACCAAAAACTATCAGCGCACCGGTCTCGAAAGCGAGTATTACGAGATCCTGGGCGTCAACATCCCCAGCACCAGCATCCCGGTCTCGCCGGGACGCAACCTCGCCGTTGTGCTGGAAACGGCAGCCATCAACAACCGCCAGAAGAAGATGGGCTACAACGCCGCCAAGGAGCTGCTCATCCGTCTGGGCCTCGAAGGCACCATCGAATAAGATTTTCATACGAAAAGGAACGAAGCGTTTATGGAACGATTGAAACAACAGCTGCAGGCCGAAGGCATTGCCTACCGGGCAGACGAGCCGCTGGCAGCCCACTGCACCTTTAAGATCGGCGGCCCGGCGGATGTGTTTGCCCTGCCGGAGACCGAAGAGCAGCTCTGCCGCGTGATCGCACTCTGCAAAGAGCAGGGCGTGAAGTACTACCTGCTGGGCAACGGCAGCAACATTCTATTTGAGGATGCCGGTTACCGGGGCGTGATCATTGATACCATGGCCCTGAAAATGGGCATCGGCTTTCTGGAACAGGTCGCGCATCCGGGGGCAGCGCCGGGTGAGGTCTATGATGCTGTGGTCGCCGGTGCGGGCCTGAAGCTTTCGAGCCTGTGCACCGCCGCATTGGAAAACAGCCTGACCGGGCTGGAATTTGCCTACGGCATCCCCGGCACGGTGGGCGGTGCGGTCTATATGAACGCCGGAGCCTACGGCGGCGAGATGAAGGATGTGCTGCAGTCGGTGCGGTATCTGACGCAGGACGGCGACATCGTGGAGGCAGAGGCTGCCGTGCTCGACCTTTCCTACCGGCACAGCATCTTTGAGGAAAACGGCGGCTGCATCCTGAGCGCACAGTTCCATCTGAAGCGGGGCGACCCGGACGCCATCAAAGCCCGGATGAACGAGCTGATGGCAAAGCGGGTGGAAAAGCAGCCGCTCGACAAGCCCAGCGCCGGCAGCACCTTCAAGCGCCCGGCGGGCGCGTTTGCGGCGGCCCTCATCGACCAGTGCGGCTTGCGTGGTTTCCGCCACGGCGGCGCGGCTGTCAGCGAGAAGCACTGCGGCTTCGTGGTGAATCTGGGCGGCGCGACCTGCGCCGATGTGCTGGCTCTGTGCGACGAGGTGCGGGCAATCGTAAAGGAAAAGACCGGGTTCGACCTGGAAAAAGAAATTCGTGTCGTGAAAGCATAAGAGGAAAGAAAAATGGATCTGCTGATCGTAAGCGGGCTTTCCGGCGCAGGAAAGTCTGTGGCTATGAATGCGCTGGAAGATATCGGCTTTTTCTGCATCGACAATGTCCCGGCGGAACTGCTGCCGAGCATCACCGCATTCTCCAAAGCCGGTGACAACAAGCTGAAGCGGGTGGCGCTGTCCATGGACGTGCGCGGCTGCCGTTCCAGCGAGGAAATCGAAAAGGCGCTCGACCTGCTGGACCAGCAGGGGATCGCCTACGAGATCCTTTTCCTCGATGCACCGGACGATGTGCTGATGCGCCGTTACAGCGAGACCCGCCGCCGCCACCCGATCAGCATTGCGGAGGGCATCTCCACGCGGGAAGCTTTCCAAAAAGAGCACCAGATCCTCCGCCCCTTTAAGGAGCGCGCGAATTATATCGTGGATACGGCGCTGCTCTCCACCGCGCAGAACAAGGAGCGCATCTGCGAACTCTTTGTACAGAACGGCGGGGCGAAAAGCGCGATGCGGCTGACGGTGATCTCGTTCGGCTTCAAGTTCGGCGTCCCGGCGGACGCAGACCTGGTGCTGGATGTGCGCTGCCTGCCCAATCCGTTCTATGTCCCGGATCTGAAGTTCAAGACCGGCCTGGATCAGGAAGTCGTGGATTTCGTCATGGGCAAACCGGAGGCGCAGGAACTGCTGCGCCGGTACGAAGCATTTCTGGAATATGCTCTGCCGCTCTACGTCAAGGAGGGCAAGAGCCAGCTGACCATTGCCGTGGGGTGCACGGGCGGCAAACACCGCTCCATCACCTTTGCGCGGAAGATCGCGGAATACTGTGAGGGCCTGGGCTACCAGCCCGGCGTCCAGCACCGCGATGCCTCCCGCTGAACGGCAGATCGAAGAAGGAACGACAAAATGAGTTTTGCATCCCAGGCACGGGAAGAAATCGCGCAGCACAGCCTGCAATTGCAGAAAGACTGCTGCGTCCGCGCGGCGGCCTACGGCATTGCCTGCTTTGCCAAATATTTCGACGCCAAGGGCCTTGTGCTCCAGACGGAGCAGGAGCTGACCGCCCGCGTGGCCGAGCAGCTGTTTGCCCGCTGCGGCGTCCGGGGCACCATTCTGGAAAAGAACCGCCCCAGCGGGGTGGTGTACGAGTTTGGCATCCGGGAGCCTGAACAGGTGGCGCGGCTGCATGAACTGTTCGGCACCACCGGCAGCGAGACGAGCTTGCAGATCGACCCCCGGATGATCCGCTGCCAGACCTGCGTCAGCGCCTACATCGGCATGGCGTTTCTCTGCGGTGGAACCGTCACAGACCCAAAAAAAGAATACAACATCGAATTTTTAACGAGCCGCACCAATCTCGCCAGAGACTTTGAAGCACTGCTGGCCGAGCACGAGTTTGCGCCCCACCGCACCCGCCGCAACGGCGTGAACCTGGTTTACGTCAAGAGCTGCGCCAACGTGGAGCGCATTCTGGCGTTTATGGGGGCGGCTCAGGCGGCAGCGCAGATCAATGCGCAGAAAGCCGTCAAGCAGATGCGGAACCAGATTAACCGCCACACCAACTGCGATACCGCCAACCTCGGCAAAACAGCCCGCGCCAACGCGCAGACGCTGAAGGCCATCCGCTTTTTGCAGGAGCAGAATGCGCTGGAGACCCTGCCGGAGGTGCTGCAGCAGGCGGCGGCCAAGCGGCTGGAAAATCCGGACCTCTCGTTGACGGCGCTCTGTGCCTGCTTTGACCCGCCGGTCAGCAAGTCGGGGCTGTCGCATCGGATGAAAAAGCTGGAACTGCTGGCGCAGACCATGCGGGAACGGTTGGAACAGGAGGCAACGACGTGAGCGAGATCAGCGAAAACAATCATCTGGGGCGGGATTTCGTCCACCTCCATATCCACACGGAATACAGCCTGCTGGACGGTGCCTGCCGCATCGACCAGCTGATGGACCGCGTGAAGGAGTGCGGGCAGACGGCCATCGCCTGCACCGACCACGGTGTCATGTACGGCTGTGTGCAGTTTTACAAAGCGGCCAAAAAAGCGGGCATCAAGCCCATCATCGGCTGCGAAGTCTACGTTGCCACCCGCACCCGATTCGATAAGGTCAACAAGATCGACGGCAACAACCATTTGATCCTGCTGTGCAAAAATGAGACCGGCTACAAGAACCTTATTAAAATGGTCTCCGCAGCCTTCACCGAGGGATTCTACTCCAAGCCCCGCGTTGATAAGCAGCTGCTCGAACAATACCACGAAGGGCTTATCTGCCTTTCAGCCTGTCTGGCGGGCGAGATCCCGCAGGCCATTCTGGCGGGGGACTACGAGCGGGCAAAAAACGCGGCGCTGTGGTACCGGGACCTGTTTGGCGAAGGCAATTACTACATTGAGCTGCAGGACCACGGCCTGGAAGAGGACACCATCGTTCTGCCCCAGCTCATCAAGCTGGCGCGGGAGACGGGCATCCCCATGGCCGCCACCAACGACTCTCACTATCTGCGCAGGGAAGACGCCAAAATGCAGAGCATCCTTCTCTGCATCCAGACCGGCAAGACCATGCAGGACGCCGATAAGATGGAGTTCCAGACCGATGAGTTTTACGTCAAGACGACGGATGAAATGTACGATCTGTTCGCCATGGTGCCGGAGGCCTGCGAGAACACCCAGAAGATCGCGGACCAGTGTAACTTTGATTTTGACTTCGGCCACACCAAGATCCCCTACTACAAAGCGCCCAACGGGATGGACAACCAGGCCTTTTTTGAAAAGCTCTGCTGGGAGGGTCTGGAGCGCCGCTACGGCCCCGATGTCCCGCAGGCCAACAAAGACCGCCTGACCTACGAGATCGGCGTGGTCAAGACGATGGGCTACACGAACTACTATCTGATCGTCTGGGATTATATCAACTACGCCAAGAGCCAGGGCATCCCGGTGGGGCCGGGCCGTGGTTCCGGTGCAGGCAGCATTGCGGCCTACAGCGTCGGCATCACCGACATCGACCCCATCCGCTACAACCTCATCTTCGAGCGTTTCCTGAACCCCGAACGTGTCAGTATGCCCGACTTCGACGTAGACTTCTGCTATGAGCGCCGTCAGGAAGTCATCGACTACGTCAACCGGAAATATGGTGCTGACCATGTGGCGCAGATCGTCACCTTTGGCACCATGGCCGCCCGCAACGCCATCCGTGACGTGGGCCGTGTGATGGGGATGCCCTATCAGGATGTGGATGTGGTTGCAAAGCAAGTCCCGATGGAACTGAAGATGACGCTGAAGCGCGCATTGGAAGTCTCGGCCGAGCTGAAGCGGATGTACGACACCGACCCGAAGGTCCAGGAACTGATCGACACGGCCCTCAAGGTGGAGGGAATGCCGCGCCATGCGTCCACCCACGCGGCGGGCGTCGTCATCACCCCGGAACCGACCGACTACTATCTGCCCCTCGCCACCAACGACGGTCTGCCTGTGACCCAGTTCAACATGACCGAGATCGAGGAGCTTGGCCTGCTGAAGATGGACTTCCTCGGCCTGCGCACACTGACGGTCATTCGGGATGCGGAAACGGCCATCCAGAAAAAAGAGCCGGATTTCTCCGTTGCAGCGCTCGATTACGATGACCCGGAGACCTACAAAATGCTGGGTCAGGGCGAGACGGAGGGCGTGTTCCAGCTCGAATCTTCGGGCATGAAGCAGGTCCTCGTAGGGCTGCAGCCGCAGAACCTGGAAGATGTCATCGCACTCATCAGTCTGTACCGCCCCGGCCCGATGGATTCCATCCCGACCTATCTGCGCAACCGCCACGAGCCGGAAAAGATCAGCTACAAGACCCCGCAGCTGGCCCACATTCTGGATGTGACCAACGGCTGCATCGTCTATCAGGAGCAGGTCATGCAGATCTTCCGTGAGCTGGCAGGCTTCTCGTTCGGGCAGGCAGACAATGTCCGCCGCGCCATGAGCAAGAAGAAACATGCGGTCATGGAGGCAGAGCGGGAACACTTTGTCCACGGTTGCACCGAGCCCGGCCACGAATGCCCCGGCTGCGTGGCCAACGGCATCTCGGAAAAGGTCGCCAACGAGATCTATGACGAAATGTCGAGCTTTGCGTCCTATGCGTTCAACAAGAGCCATGCGGCCTGCTATGCGTATGTCGCATTCCAGACGGCCTATCTCAAGTGCCATTACCCCAGCGAGTTCATGGCGGCCTTGCTGACCAGCGTGCTCGATAATACCGATAAGGTCATCGAGTATTCGGGCGAGTGTGCCCGCCTGGGTATCCGGGTGCTCCCGCCGGATATCAACATCTCGAACGGCGGCTTTACGGCGGATGCCAGGGGGCAGATCCGGTTCGGCCTGAACGCGGTCAAGAGCGTGGGCCGCAACCTTGTGGAACGCATCGTGGAAGAGCGTGGGGAAAAGCCCTATGCCAGCCTGTATGATTTCTGCAAGCGGCTGTACGGCAACGAAATGAACCGCCGGGCCGTGGAAAGCCTCGTCAAGGCGGGCGCGTTCGACAGCATGGGCGAGAACCGCCACAGCCTCGTGGAGGCCGTGGATGGCATCATCAAGAGCGTGGAGAGCGACTCCCGGCGGAACCTGGACGGTCAGCTCGACCTGTTCTCGCTGATGAGCGGGGGAACACAGAGCACGTCGAAGGATGTATATGAGATCCGGCACCTCGAAGAATATTCCCATACCGAACTGCTGCAGCAGGAAAAAGAGGTCAGCGGCCTGTACCTGTCCGGCCACCCGCTGGATGCGTACCGGGAGCAGTCGGCAAAGTTTGCGACCCATTCCATCAAGGCACTGACCGGCGAGGAAGCGCATGGGTTGGACAACGCCCATGTCCGCATCGTCTGCACCATTGTCAAGAGCCGGATGATGACCACCAAGTCGAACAGCCTGATGGCCTTTACCAGCGTGGAAGACCTGACCGGCACGATGGAGGTCATCGTCTTCCCGAAGGTGCTGGAGGTCTTCCGGGATGCCATCCGGGAAAATGCCGTTGTGGTCATCGAGGGGCGTCTGTCGGTCCGCGAGGACGAGCCATCCAAGCTGATGGCCGAAAGCATTTCGCCCATTGAAGGCTACGACCCCAAACACCCGCAGGCGAACCGTCCGGACCGGATGCGGGATGCGGCCCAGCGGCTCTATATCCGTCTGCCGTCGCGCAGCTGCCCGCAGTATGCCAAAGTCGTCAACCTGCTGGAGATTTTTGACGGTGATATGCCGGTCATCTTCTATCTGGAGGACACCAAACAGAAGCTTGCGGCCCCCCGCAGGCTGTATACCTCCGGCCATCCGATCTTCTTCCAGGAGCTGCGGCGTCTGGTCGGCGAAAAGAACGTTGCAACAAAATAACGTGCTATGGAACGAATCGTGCAGATGCAACTTTCATAAAAATCATCGCAGCTTCGCAGCAAAGCATACTTTAACAAAATTTTAACAGAGTTTCAAAAAGGTATTGGATTCACAGGAAAACTGTGCTATAATAATTCAAGGCAAGTCGTATCAGAAATGAGCAAAGCAATGGAGCAGTGTCAGGAAGAAGGGGCACTGCTCCGAGGTGAATGAAGAAACAATTGGAGGGAATCTCTCTTATGGAAAAGCAAATCAAAACGATTGGTGTCTTGACCAGCGGCGGCGACGCTCCCGGCATGAATGCTGCAGTGCGCGCTGTGGTTCGTACCGGTCTGCACAAGGGATTTCGGATGATCGGCATTCAGCGCGGCTACAACGGCCTGCTGAACGGCGAGTGCTTTGAAATGAACCTGCGCAGTGTTTCCAACATCATCCAGGCCGGCGGCACCATCCTGTACACCGCCCGCTGCCTGGAGTTCAAGACCAAAGAGGGCCAGGACAAGGGCGCTGCCAAGTGCCGTGAACTCGGCATTGATGCGCTGGTCGTCATCGGCGGCGACGGCTCCTACCGTGGTGCCCGTGAGCTGGCACACCGCGGCATCCCGATGATCGGCCTGCCCGGCACCATCGACAATGATATTGCCTGCACCGATTACACCATCGGCTACGATACCGCGATGAACACCGCTCTGGAAATGATCGACAAACTGCGCGACACCACCCAGAGCCACGACCGCTGCAGCGTTGTCGAGGTCATGGGCCGCAATGCAGGTTACATCGCTCTGAACGTCGCCATCGCCTCTGGTGCAATGGCGGTCCTGCTGCCGGAGAAGGAATTCGACATGCAGCACGACATCCTCGATAAGATCACCGAGACGCAGCGCACCGGCAAGCGCCACTTCATCGTCATTGTTGCCGAGGGCATCGGCCACTCGCAGGAGATCGCCAACGAGATCCAGGCCCGCACCGGCATTGATACCCGCGCCACCATCCTGGGCCACGTCCAGCGCGGCGGCTCGCCCACTCTGCGCGACCGCGTAAACGCTTCCGCCATGGGCTACCACGCTGTCTGCCTGCTGGAAGAGGGAAAGTACAACCGCATCGTCGGCATGAAGGGAGAACACCTCGTGGATTACCCCGTCGATGAGGCTCTTGAAATGACCAAGACCCTCGACCCGGTGCTGATCGACGTGTGCAATACCATTTCCATTTAACCGTTTCTATTCTATCATACCGCAAGTCTGAAGGAGCCATCCTTGCCAAAAGAGGATGGCTCCTTTTTTGCTGAGTAAAGCGCAAACAAAGGAGACCCTATGAACATTACAGTTTATCTTGGAGCAAATGAAGGAAATACCCCGGCACTGAAAGCGGCTGCGCAGGAGCTTGGCCGATGGATCGGGGAGAGCGGGAATGCGCTGATCTACGGCGGGTCCCGAAGCGGCCTGATGGGTGCACTGGCGGACAGTGTGCTGGCTGCGGGCGGAGAGGTGACTGGCGTAGAGCCGGAGTTCTTTGTCAAAGGGGAACTTCAACACGATGGCCTCACGGAGCTGATCGTCACAAAGGATATGACCGAACGGAAAACGAAGATGATCGAGCTGGGCGATGCGTTCATTGCGTTTCCCGGCGGGACAGGTACGCTGGAAGAGATCGCAGAGGTGATGTCCAAAGTCTCGCTGAAGCATCTGGATGCGCCCTGCATTCTATACGATCTGGATGGTTATTATACCGGCCTGCGGATGCTGCTGAGCCACATGATCGAAACTGGCCTGTCGTCTGAAGAACGGCAGGAAGGAATCTATTTTGCAAAGGATCTCGCGGAGATCAAGACGATTTTGAACCGTTGATTTTGCAAAACGAGCCGAACCAAAATGACGCAGATGCGATTAAAAACGAAGAAATAAAACAAAGAGTAAATCACGAGAAAGCTGTCTGCAACAAAATTTCATCTGCATCAAAAACGCATAGAATGAAAAGAATACAAATCGTATAGCTTGTTTGAGCGGCACATTTCTACAGCGAAAAATTGACTCGAATGCCGCGCCGTTTTATGCTATAATAGTCCATAGAAAAGGAGCGTGGAGTATTTGGAACTGGAGCAAGCGCAGAAGCGCGTGGAAGAACTGCGCGCGGTGATCGAAAAGAACAACCGCCTTTATTACGATCAGGATGCCCCCGAACTGGAGGATTTTGAATACGATGCCCTGACACGGGAGCTGAAAGAATTGGAAGCACAGTTCCCGCAGCTGGTCACACCCAACTCACCGACGCAGCATGTCGGCGGGACCCCCAGCGGACGGTTTGCCAAGGTCACACACGCGGTCAAAATGGAAAGTCTGTTGGATGCGTTTTCGTTTGACGAACTGCGCGACTTTGACCGCCGGGTGCGTGAAGCAGGCGTCGAACCGGAATACGTGGTGGAGATCAAGATCGATGGCCTTTCGTGCAGCCTGGAATACGAAAACGGTACGCTGGTGCGGGCTTCCACCCGCGGCGACGGTGTGGTCGGCGAAGACGTGACGGCCAATGTCAAAGCCATCCGGAAAATTCCCAAACAGCTGAAGGATGCACCGGAGTTTCTGGAAGTACGTGGTGAGGTGTATATGCCGCATGAAGCGTTCCAGCACCTTTGCGCCGAGCAGGAATTGCAGGGAGCGGCCCCCTTTAAGAATCCGCGCAATGCAGCCGCCGGTTCGCTGCGCCAGAAGGATTCAAAAATCACCGGGAGCCGTGGGCTGTCGATCTTTATCTTCAATGTGCAGCAGATCCGCGGCAAGGAACTGACTACCCATGCAGAGAGTCTGGACTACCTCAAGAGCCTAGGTCTGCCGGTCTCGCCGCGCTATCACGTGGTGCACAACATCGAAGACGCCATTGCTGAGATCGAGCAGATCGGCCAGAACCGTTCGAAGCTCGATTTTGATATGGACGGTGCCGTCATCAAAGTAAATGCTTTTGCACAGCGCGATTTGATGGGTTCGACCAACAAATTCCCGCGCTGGGCCATTGCGTTCAAGTACCCGCCGGAGGTCAAGGAGACGACGCTGCGCAGCATCGAAGTAGCCGTTGGTCGCACAGGCGTTCTGACCCCGACGGCCTGCTTTGACCCGGTCTTTCTGGCGGGGACTACCGTAGCACGTGCGACGCTCCACAACGAGGACTTCATCCATCAGTTCGGCCTCTGCATCGGGGATACCATTCAGGTGCGCAAGGCGGGTGATATCATTCCGGAGGTCATCGGTGTGACCCGCCATGAGGAAGGCGCACAGCCCTATGAGATGCCCACAGTCTGCCCGTCCTGCGGCGCACCGGTTGTGCATCTGGAAGATGAGGCGGCACTGCGCTGCGTCAACCCGGAATGCCCGGCACAGGCACTCCGCAACATCATCCATTTTGCTTCCCGCGATGCCATGGACATCGACGGCCTCGGTACGGCGGTTGCAACGCAGCTGGTGGATAAGGGGCTGGTGCACTCGGCGGCAGACCTTTATACCCTCACGCTGGAGCAGCTGCTGACGCTGGAAAAATTCAAGGAAAAGAGTGCGACCAATCTGCTGCAAGCCATCGCGCACTCCAGGGAAAACAATCTGGACAAGCTGCTGTTCGGCTTTGGCATCCGGAACATCGGCGATAAGGCTGCGGCTCTGCTGGCGGAACATTTCGGTTCGCTGGAAGCCATCCGGGAGGCGACCGAGGAGCAGATCAGCGAGATCGATGGCTTTGGCGGTGTGATGGCCCAGAGCGTGACCGAGTTCTTTGCAAAAGACGGCACGACCGACCTTGTCCATCGTCTGGCGGATGCCGGATTGAATATGCAGTGGAAGGGAGAGCCCAAGGGCGACAAACTTGCCGGAAAAACGCTGGTCGTGACCGGCACACTGGAGACCCTTTCCCGCAATGAGGCGGAAGCGCTGATCGTAAAGAACGGCGGCAAGGCCAGCGGTTCCGTCTCGAAAAAGACGGCCTATGTGGTGGCCGGAACGGCGGCAGGCTCGAAGCTGACCAAGGCACAGGCCCTTGGTGTGCCAGTGCTGACCGAAGCAGAGTTCCTCGCCCTGTTGAACGAGGAACCAAAGCCGGAAGCCTGAATCTTTCCGGCGTCCTGAATCAAAGAAGGACCCCATCAAACGCCCGTACAGTGGAACACGCTGTGCGGGCGTTTGTGCTGCCCGGTTCTATCTTCCGCCCGGCTGCATACAGTGATGACAAGAGACGCGGAAGGAGAATGCAGGATGGACGAGTATTATCAGGTGGTTCAATCGCTGCCAAGCTGGCTGGCTCGGCCGCTTCTGGACATGCCGTCGGCCCTTGCGCCCGATGTGCAGGAGCTTCGGCTGCGGGTGGGCTGTGCACCAGCGTTCACGATGCGCGGGGCAGTCTGCACACCGCAGGAAACAGCGCGGGAGCTTGCCTCCTTGCAGCGGATGCTTCTGACGCCGCAGCAGATGGAGGAGATCTTGTTCACGCTGTGCGGCGGGTCGGTCCACACGCATCAGGCGGAGATCGCGCAGGGGTATGTGACGGGTCCCTCCGGGTGCCGGGCGGGCCTTGGTGGGCGCTTTCTGCAAAACCCGGAACAGGGCGTCGTTTTGCAGGAGCTGACCTCCGTCAACCTACGCATTGCGCGGGAGAAAACCATCCCGCTCCCACAGGAACTGTGTGCAGTCTTGCAGACGCATTTCATCGGGATGCTTCTCGTAGGCGAACCGGGCAGCGGCAAAACGACGCTTCTGCGCAGCATGGCGCGGGAGCTTGTCTGCCAGAAAAAGCTGGTCTCGGTGATCGACGAGCGGCGGGAGCTGTTTTCGGGCAGCTCCCGGCGGAAGACGCCCGGTGAAGCGCTGGATGTGATCTCCGGCATCCCGAAGGGACAGGCTGTGCAGATGGCACTGCGGACACTCTCGCCGCAGATCCTTTTGTTGGACGAGCTGGGCGGTCTGGATGAGGTGACAGCGCTCGAGCAGGGGCTTTTCAGCGGCGTGGACTTTATCGCAACGCTCCATGCAGCGTCCCCGGAAGAAGCGGTCGGACGCCCCCAGGTGCAGGCGCTGCAGGCGCGTGGCGCACTCCATGTACTGGTTTGGCTCAAAGGGCGGGCGGAGCCTGGGCAGGTGCGGGAGGTGCGGTTTTTATGAGCAGTCTCTTTTTGCATGGCATCGGGGCGGTCTGCCTGGTATTCTGCGGCTGGTGCGTTGGCGATGGGGTCTGCATCCGTGCAGAGGCACATCGGCAGGCACTGCAAAAGACCATTGCCCTACTGGAGCGCATCCGCCGGGAGATCGAATTTCGGCGTACGGATCTGAGAGCTTTGCTTTGTGCTATGCAGCGGGAGGGTCTTGTGGGGCAGGCAGAGCATTCGCTGCAAACGCTGGCTCCCGACCCGGCGCTGACCCGGCGGGAGCAGAACGTGTTCCGGGCGTGCATGGCAGGGCTGGGCCATGCAGAAGCAGCGCAGGAATGCCAGCAGCTCGCATTTTACATCCAGCAGTTCGAGGCGTTTCAGACAGAGCTTGCACCGCAGCTGCGGCAAACGAACGAGCTTTCGCATAAGCTTGGCCTTGCGCTGGGGCTGGCGGCTGCAATTTTGCTGATTTGAGCGGAGAGGATGAAAATGATGGAGATCGACCTGATCTTTAAGATCGCGGCCATTGGCATCATCGTAGCGGTGCTGAACCAATTGCTGATCCGCTCCGGGCGGGAGGACCAGGCGATGATGACGACACTGGCAGGGCTGGTCGTGGTCCTGTCCATTCTGGTGAAACAGATCAGCGCCCTGTTCGTGACCATCAAATCCCTGTTCGCACTATGAGTGCGGCGGCAGCGGCCTTTGGTCTGGCGCTTGTGGCAGCATTGCTTTATACAGTGCTCAGGCGCAGTGTCCCATCCTACGCGCTGCTGCTTTCGCTGGGGGCAGCACTGGTGCTTCTGGTGCGGGTCGGGTCTGCGTTCCGGGCGGCGCTCCTTGGCATCGTCCGCCTGGGGGAGCAGACGAACGGCGCAGCCTTTTCGTGCCTGATGAAGAGCGCGGTCGTCCTGCTTCTGACGGACTATACCCACACCCTCTGCGAAGAAGCCGGAGCGGAATCGCTGGCGTGGTGTGTCGGGCTGGCCGGCCGCTGTCTGGTGCTTGCGGCGGCGTGGCCGCTGCTGGAAGAGATTTTACAGCGGATCGGGAGTATGACGGGATGAACAACTGGGATGTGCGCCTTCCGGGCGCAGAGACGTGGGGGCCTTATCTGGAACAAAGCCCGGTATCGCCTGCGGCGTTCGCAGAAAACCCCTGGGAGGCGCTGCGCAGTTTTCTGCCGGAGTCCATGCCCACGGCTCTGCATACCGCTGCAAGCGGGTATGCGGCGGTTCTAACTTTTCTGGTGCTGGGCGCTGTCATCGCACTGCTGTTGGGCGGCCATGCGGATGGAACGCTGCTGGATCTCGTCTGTGCTGGGGGCTGCGGAGTCCTGCTATGGGAGAAGCTCGTGGCCCTTTCCGAAACGCTCTGCACCCAGATCGAAAGCTGGAACCGGTTTCTTCTGGGATTTCTGCCGGTGTATGCAGGGGTCCTGACTCTGGGCGGCGAGAGCGTGGCAGGCGCTTCGGCAGGCGGTTTTCTTCTGACGCTGCTGTGTACTCTGGCGCAGGGGCTCACGGTGCTGGTGCCGCCGCTGCTCCAATGCTATCTGGCCTTGAGCATGGCCTGCTGCATCTGTGCGGAGACTGGGCTGGGGAGCTTTTGCAAGGCGGTTGGCCGTGCGCTGGAAAAGCTGCTGGGGTGGGCGGGCAAACTTCTGGTTGCTCTTTTGGGTCTGGAGCGCATCTCAACGCTGCAGCTGGACCGTGCGGCCCTTCGCACCGGGCAGCTTCTGACCGGGACGGTGCCGATCATCGGGGAGACGCTGCGCGACGCCTCGGAGACGGTGCTGTCGAGCCTTCAGCTTTTGAAAAGCGGGCTGGGGCTGGCTGCACTGTTGACCATTGCAGCAGAATTCGTGCCGGTCTATCTGGGAATGCTTATCCAGCTGGGCCTGCTTTCCGGGTGCGGGCTTCTATGCGGACTGATGGGCAGTGAGCGCTGCCAGAGCCTTCTGGAATGCTTTGTCGAGGCGCTCCGCTGTATGATGGCGGTGACGGCACTGTTTGCGGGGCTTGCTATTGCAGGCACGGCACTGCTCTTTGTGGTAGGGGGTGGATGAAGTGCAGAACATCAAAGCGGCGGTGGCAGTTTTCTGCACAGCGTGTATCTGCGCGGAGCTGACCGCACAGCTCACAGGGCAGGGGTGGGCCCGGCGCAGCATAAAAGCGGTGGCTGGGTTATATATTTTAGCAGTGGTCCTCTGTGTGCTTCCACAGGCAAAAGGGGAGTGGCAGGCGTTCACTCTCCCGGCGGCGTCCTCGGTGGAATTGGGAACACAGAAGGAGACCGTGCTTCGTGCGGCGGCGTCTCAGCTGGAAGACACCTTGGAAGCCCGCTGCCGTGAGGAGCTGGGCGCGGAGGTCACCATCCGCATCGAGCTGGAAGAGACAGCGGAGGGCGTACAGGTCCATTCCCTGACGGTAACGCCGATGGGAGAGGCGGAAGAAACGCGGGATGCGGTAGAGGAACTTCTTCAACATACGCTGGGCGTATCGCCTGTGTGGGATGTACCCGGCGGGGAGAATACGCCATGAAACAGCGGGGAGAAGGGACATTATTCGATTTCCGGGCACTGCTGGAAAAGCAGAACCGCACCCGACTGGCCGTGGTGCTGGGCGGCGCGGCGATGCTGTTGCTGCTGCTCTCCGAACTGCTGCCCGCAACGCCGCCTGCGGAACCATCCGCGGCGTCGGCTTCCCAGGCGTCAGCCTACCGGGAGCAGCTGGAAGCACAGCTCCAGGACCTGATCGGGCAGATCGACGGGGCCGGGGCCACGACCGTGATGGTGACACTGGAAACCGGGGAGGAGACCGTCTATGCTACGGACACGCAGTCGGGACAGACCCAAAGCCAGGAAACGCATGTGCTGCTGGATGACGGCACGGCTCTGGCGCAGACGGTCTATTATCCGCAGGTGTGCGGGGTCGCGGTCGTCTGTGACGGCGGGGGAGATGTCCGGATCGCTGCACGGATCACCGAGCTTGTGCGGGCATTGCTGGATATTTCGTCTACCCGGATCTGTGTAGAACAGCGCCGGCCCTGACCGGCTGTTTCCGAACCATTAAGTCGCAGAGACAAGGAGGAACATTTCCATGAGAGCTATTTCCAAGAACACCCGAAAAGTGACGGCGCTTACCCTGGCGGCGGCGCTGGTCGTTGCGGTCTATCTGAACTGGCAGTATGCGCGGGCGGGCGTCACGCTGGAGGAAAACGCCGTCCAGGTCGCGGCAGGAGCAGACACGGCGGACGAAGCCTCCGCGCCCATTCTGGACGGCCTGATGACCGAGGCGGAAGCCGTTTCCAGCGCCAACAAGAATTATGGAGAAGCACAACTCGTCAGCGTAGCGAATCACAGCGGCTCCAAGTTCTTTGAGGAGGCCCGGCTCAAGCGGACCAAGGCGCACGACGAAGCAATGGACGCCGTGCAGAAAGCTTTGAAATCATCGTCGCTCTCCGCAGAAGAGAAAAAGAGCTATACCCAGCAGTTGACCGGCAATCTGGAAGATCTCCATGCCGAAAATGAGATCGAAACGATGGTCAAGGCCAAAGGCTTTGCAGACTGCCTCTGCTTTTTGCAGTCCGGCCGGGCAGACCTGACGGTGATGACCTCCGGTGACGCACTGACGGCAGCGCAGGTGGCGCAGATCCGGGATATCGTCCTGAGCAAAAGCAGCGTGACGGCGCAGAACATCACCATCGTAGAGGTAAAATAAGAGAGCGGTTGCGGGGGCCAACCGGATGTGGTAATATAAAGAGGAACAAACAAAGCGGGCCTGCCGCCCGGCGGGCCCCACAGGAGCGTCTATGAAAGAACCAAAACTGAAGACCGTTTACGTCTGTTCCAACTGCGGGGAGACCAGCCCGCGCTGGATGGGCCGCTGCCCCAGCTGCGGCAGCTGGAATACCATGAACGAAGATGTGGTCGCAGAGGCCCCCAAGGCGGGGCTTACCGGCGGAAAAGCCGCTGCCCCTGCCCGGCAGGAGGGAGTGACCTCGCTGACGGCGAAGCGCCTGTCGGAGATCAGCACGACCGAGGAGAAAAGCCGCATTCTGACCGGCATCTCCGAACTGGATCGTGTGCTGGGCGGCGGCATCGTGCTGGGCGGTGTGGTCCTGCTCAGCGGTGAGCCGGGCGTGGGCAAATCCACCATGCTGCTGCAGCTTTGCGGTGCCATCTCCAACCAGCACACGGTTTTGTATATTACGGGGGAAGAGTCAGTGCGGCAGGTCAAGCTGCGTGCCGCGCGGCTCAAGATCCCGCAGGAGAACATCTATCTGGTAGCCGAAAATGATGTGGACGAGATCTGCGGCCTGATCGAAAAGGAAAAACCGGACCTTGTGGTCATCGACTCCATCCAGACCATGCGCTGCATGGACATCTCCTCTTCGTCCGGCACGGTCAGCCAGGTGAAGGAAAGCGCGGCCCGGCTGCTGGCGGTGGCTAAAAAGCAGGAGATCCCGATGTTCATCGTGGGCCATGTCAACAAGGATGGTGCCATTGCTGGCCCCAAGGTCATGGAGCACATCGTGGATACGGTGCTATACTTTGAGGGCGACAAAATGCTGCCTTACCGTATCCTGCGGGCGGCCAAAAATCGCTATGGCTCCACGAATGAGCTGGGCATGTTCGATATGACGGGGCAGGGGCTGGAAGAGATCGAAAACCCCTCGCAGATGCTTCTGGAAGGGCGTCCGCTCGGCGTTTCCGGCAACTGCGTCGCCTGCACAATGGAGGGCAGCCGCCCCATTTTGAGCGAAATTCAGGCGCTTGCGACGAAAACGAATTTCCCGGCACCGCGCCGCGCCTGCAGCGGCTACGATTACAACCGCATGAACCTTCTCATCGCGGTCCTTGAAAAACGCGCCGGGTATTTCTTCGGCAACCTGGATGTGTATATCAACATCGTCAGCGGCATCACGCTGCGGGATACGGCCTGCGACCTGGCGGTCTGCCTCAGCATGGTCTCATCGCTGCTGGACTGCCCGGTCAGCGATAAATTGATCGCCATCGGTGAAGTCGGTCTGGGCGGCGAGGTGCGCAGTGTGCCCAACCTGGAACAGCGTCTGCGGGAGGCGGAACGGATCGGTTTTGAACGTGCCGTCGTGCCGAAGCACAGCCTCGCGCATCTGAACCCGGCGGATTATCCGGGCATGAAGCTCGTAGGGGCGGCTTATATCTCGGATGCGATCCATGCTCTGAAAAACGACCGCCTTTAATGGAAATGATAAGGAAACGATATGTCCATCTATCTTGATGAAAAGAATCCCAGCAAGCACAAACCGTTCGATGATGCTTCGGCGGACATTGTGGAGTATGTGCGTTATCTGGAAGTGATCGCAGGCAAAAGCGCGAACACAGCGTTCAACTATTACTGCGATCTGCGCGGCTTCAGCCGCTTTATGAAGCGCCGCAGGGGCCTTGTGGCAGAGGATGCGGAACTGAAAGAGATCGACCCCAAAGGGCTCGACACCGCATTCTGGGGCAGCGTGACAAAAGAGGACGTTTACGAATATCTGTATTTCCTGAACCGTGAATGCGGAAACAAAAAGTCCTCCACCGCCCGGCGGCTGGCCAGCCTGCATGGGTTTTATGACTATCTGGTCAATCAGGTCAACCGCCTTTCGCAGGACCCGACGGCCTCCATCAAACCGCCCAAGCAGGATAAAGTCCTACCCAAATACCTGACGGCGGAGCAATCCATGCAGCTGCTGGAAAGCACCCAGCATCAGAGCGATTTTCCGGAACGGGATTACTGCATGGTCGTGCTGTTTCTGAACTGCGGGATGCGTCTGGCAGAACTGGTCGGGATGGACCTTGGCGACATCGACCTGGAACAGCGGCAGATCCGGCTGTTCGGCAAAGGCCACAAGGAGCGTATGGTCTACCTGAATGATGCCTGCATCGAAGCGCTGCAATTGTACCTGAAGAAACGGAACACGATGGAAGGTCTGGACCCCAAGGAAAAGGCCGTTTTTGTGACCCGCCGCATGAAAGACCGCATCTCGAACCGCCGCGTGGAACAGCTGGTGACAGGTGCCATGAAGGCGGCAGGATTGAAGGGCTTTTCGACCCATAAGCTGCGGCATACAGCAGCTACGCTGATGTACCAGACCGGCAATGTGGATATTCTGACGCTCAAGCAGCTGCTCGGCCACAGCAGTGTGGGAACGACCCAGATCTATACGCATCTGCAAGAATTTCAGGTCCGCGCGGCCATTGAGCAGAACCCGCTGGGGGAAGTCCGGAAGACAAACTTGGATACAACGAAACAAGAAGCGGGGGAGACCCGCGGCGGAATTTCGCCGAACAGTGCAGAAATGGACGCAGGAGCGAAGGAGGCTCCGGATGATGCAGCTGAAATGCCGACCGGGCCGATGGAAGCCTTTGATGGGGCTGCCAAAGACGGTTTCCGCGTAGATGTTTCGGCGCTGCGTGATCCGGATGCAAGTGAGAAAATGGAGCGCTAAAATGGATTATACGAAATTTTCAGGCACTTATACGGTTCGGCGACTATTCAGTGACGATATTCCGTCAGTTTTTGCACTCTGTGAGAAAAATCCGCAGTATTATGAGCATTGTCCGCCGTTTGTGACGCCGGAAAGCATCAAAGCCGATCTGAAGGCCCTGCCGCAGCGCAAGGCCGGTCAAGAACAGGATAAGTATTATCTGGGCTATTTTGACGTCCACCAGCGGCTTGTGGCTGTGATGGATTTCATCGACCATTATCCGGATGCGCAAAGTGGGTTCATCGGATTCTTTATGATGGAAAAAGTCCTGCAAGGAACTGGCGTCGGAAGCTCGATCATCACTGAGCTGTGTGCCTGTCTGGCGCAATGGGATTATCAATACATTCGTTTGGGTTATGTGGATGGAAACGAACAAAGCAGATCGTTCTGGCTGAAGAATCAATTCACGGATACCGGTTTGAGAGATCATACAAACGATTACACTGTCGTTGTGATGAATCGTTTCTTGACAAAAGCGTAAATCAAAACGCAGAAAAACATACTACAAATTGCATTCATATACACCAACCGCAAAAAGGCCGCTGGGATTCAAAATCGAGCCCAGCGGCCTTAATTGGCAAAAATTGGAGAAAAGAGGGCTTTTTCGCTTCCCTATATTTCACATAACGTGCATTATACGAAACTTATGTCGCTGAAAAACAGGCCCCCTCTTCTGCTGTGTTCCACGCGCACAGCTTTGCCGGGAGGCTCATTTTTCGTTTCAGTTTCAGGACGCACACCGTTGCAGGTTCAGGCTATGTGTGTTGCGCCGGGTCTGGTTTATTCCGGCAGCGGCGTGATCTCAAAATATGTACAGATGGCTTCATAGTAAGCACGGGCGGTTCGCCTGCAACCCTCTTCACTGCCAAACTGTGCAACATCGGCGACACTGGTCACAAAGCACTGCTCTGCCAGAACGGCCGGACAGTTTGCATCTTCCAGGATGGTAAAGCTGCGCTCTGCCCGCACTTCAGTGTGGCTGGTTTCGACCAGCTGCTTTGCTTCTCCGATGTAATAAATGTAACGGACTCCCCCGCGCCCCCGCAGACTGGCCCCGGCGGAACGCATGGCGCTGGCCAGGAGTTTTGCGAAATAATAGCTTTCCTGATGCCAGGTGCGGCCCGGCACACTGGGATAGCACTCGAACCCGGAGGCTGTGGAGCCTTCCGGTGCAGAGTTCCCGTGGATGGAAAGCAGAAGGTCCGGCAAGAGCGCATTGGCCGCGGCGGCGCGTTCTGCTGGCTTTGCCGTGGCATCATAGCTTTCGCGGGTCTGGAGCGGGATAAAATTAGGGTCGGCCTCCAGCCACCCGCGCAGTGCTTCGGCGGTAGCTGCCGTCATCTCCTTTTCCGTTACGATCCCCTGTGCGCCTGGGTCTGAACCGCCGTGCCCGGCATCGATTGCAATACGATAGGGCGGCGGGCCGAAAGTAGGACGGAAATCATCATCGTCTACAGCGGGTGTTCCCTGCCCGATCGTAAAGGCTGCATACCACAAATAAAGGCCGAAACAGATCCCGGTGAAACAGAGGCAGAGAACGACTGCGTGACGAAATGAAAAGGCCTGATTTTTCTGCTTCTTTTTGCGATGGACTGCATGTTTTGCCATATAGACTTCCCTGCTTTGAATAAAACAAAACCTGCCCGCGAAATCGCTTCAGGGGCAGGTTCCCGGGAAATGCCCGGAGAAATTTTACTTCAGTTCGACCACGGTCACGCCGCTCTCCCCCTCGCCGTAGCGGCCAAGGCGGAAGCTCTTGACCATGCGGTTTCCGCGCAGATGTTTGTGGATGGCCGTGCGCAGTGCACCGGTGCCGTTGCCATGGATCAGATAGACCACGGTCTGGCCGTTCAGGATGGCGCGGTCGATGAAGGAATCCACCTCCGGCAGTGCCTCATCGACCGTCAGGCCCAGCAGATTGCACTCCATTTTGGCGCTGCGCTGCACCCGCTCTACCCTGCCGTTCGGGCGGTTGGCGTCACCGGTCAGGCGGGAATACCGCTGCTGCGCCTTGGTCTTGGCCTGCGGTTCCTTGACCAGCTTTTCAGGCTGCTTCAGGCCCAGGAGCGGAACTTTGGTCTTGATGATTCCGGCGCGAACGAGAACATCGCCGTTTTTATCCGGCAAAGCCAGCACCGTCGCCAGCTGATTCAGCTCGGCAATACAGACCTCCTGCCCCACCTTGACCTCCTTCAGCGGAACGAATTCCTTGACCGGATTGTGCACAATCTCGGTGCCGATGAAGAGCTTTTCCGATTCTTTTTTGGCGATCTCCCGCGCGCGCTGAGCTTTCTGCTGAGTGCTCATCCGCTCATCCTTCTGGAGCTGACGCAGCTCATCCGTCAAAGCGTATGCTTTGCTTTCCACCTGCTGTGCCAGTGCACGGGCCTTGGCGCGGGCTGCTTCCAGCTCATTTTCGCCCTGCTGGATGAGTTCGTCCCGCTTTTTGCGGGCGGCATCCAGCTGATGGGCAGCCTCATTGCGAAGCTCTTCCACCTCGTCCTGGCTTTCCTTGAGCTGCAGTTTCAGGTCGTCCAGCTGGCCCAGAACCGCATCCAGACGCTTGTCCTCTGCCGAAAGATGCTGCTGTGCCGCTTCAATGACGCGCTCTGGGATGCCGAGCTTCTCGCTGATGAGGAAGGCGTTGGATTTGCCGGGAACGCCGACGCTCAGCTTGTATGTGGGGCGCAGCGTCTCAAGGTCAAATTCACAGCTGGCATTGACAACGCCTTTCGTTTCCAGAGCGAAGACCTTCAGCTCTGCATAGTGGGTGGTCGCCATCAGCAGCACACCACGGCGGCGCAGCTCTTCGATGATGGCGACTGCCAGCGCAGCACCCTCGGCGGGATCTGTGCCTGCTCCCAGCTCGTCCAGCAGGACCAGTGTGCGGGGCATGGCCAGTTCCAGGATGCCTGTGATCTTCTTCATGTGGCCGGAGAAGGTAGACAGGCTCTGTTCGATACTCTGCTCGTCGCCGATGTCCACGAGGAACTCGTCAAACACGCAGATCTCGCTGCGCTCGTCGGCAGGAATAAGGAAGCCGCATTGTGCCATGGCACACAGCAGACCGGCTGTTTTCAGGGTGACCGTCTTGCCGCCGGTGTTCGGGCCGGTAATGATGAGCGAATCGTAGTCTCTGCCCAGCGCGATATCCACCGGAACGCACTTTTTGGGGTCGATGAGCGGATGCCGTGCCCGGATGAGTGAGAAGGACGAATCGGTCCGCACGGCAGGCTTAAAGGCCTTCATGTCCAGCGCCAGTCGTGCCTTGGCCAGCAGGACGTCAATTTCCAGCATGGCCTTATAGCTGTACTGGAATTGCGGCTCAATGGCGGCGACCTGTGCCGTGAAGGCAACCAGAATGCGCTCGATCTCCTGCGCCTCCTGAGCGCGGTATTGCAGGATGCGAGCGTTTGCCTCCACGACGGCCTGCGGCTCCACAAAGACTGTTGCGCCCGTGGAGGAGACATCGTGGATGATGCCGTTCACTTCGCCGCGGTATTCACTTTTGACCGGGACGACATACCGGCCGTTTCGCATGGAAACGACGCTCTCTTGCAGATATTTGGAGGTGTCCATGTTGCGGACCATAGTTTCCAGACGGTCGCGGATGCTGTTTTCAGTGGCGTGGATCTTCTTGCGCAGCTCATTCAATGTGCGAGAAGCCGTGTCAGCCATGGCATCCGGTGCCAGAATGGCGCTAGAGATCTGCTGCTCCAGGCCGGGCTGCGGGGCCAGCGCGTAGAACAGGTCGTCTGTCGGCAGCGCTTCGTGATCCGAGGAACCGTACCAGCTGCTCAGATTCTGGAAGTTGCGGAGTGCGCCCGCCACCATCAGCAGTTCTCCCATCGAGAGGACACCGCCCTTGACAGCGCGGGTCACCAGCTGGCTGACCCCCTCCACACCGCCGAACCGGGGCGAACCGTTTTTGATGAGCAGGCTGTTGATGGCGTCCGTCTGTTCCAGCGAATAGCGGACCTCGTCCGGGTCGCACTGGGGCTCCAGCGCCAGCATCTGCGCTTTGGCCTCCCGGCAGACGCAGCTCTCGGCCGCGCGGGCAATGATCTTATCAAGCTCAAGTGTTTTTAAGTGGCTTGTTTCCATAGTACACCTTCTAACCCTATATAATTGACGCTATATCGTAATATCTGACTGTGCAATGTAGGAATAAAAATGACGTCTAACTGCTGCTGTAGGAGTCGCAATTCCTACACTGCGCATCCATTACGTGTCAAAGGCACGATTCATCCATATCATAAAATAGTATACCATACTCCCTCAAAAAAGAAAACACCCTGTCAAAACTGCATTCCCCGACCCGATCGTCGGAGCCTCTCAGTCTGGCAGGGTGTTTTGTTATTTCGTCAACTCCGGTTCTTCTCTCTGACCCGTTCTAAGGTCTTGTCCGCCTCGATGGCGGCTTCCGTGAACGAATTATTGTACCACCAGTTCACGATGGCCGTCACGATGGTCACCCCAGCGGTCACGAGCTGGTTCACGGTCTCGTTGTCGATGGGGATCACGCTGTGTCCGCCCGCGCTGAGCAGCTGGTTGACCAGAGCCAGAGCGAGGCAGACGGTCCGGACGATGGTCGCGGTCGATACTTTTTTGTCCATTTTGAAATCCTCCGTTATACGGCGTGGATGGGCAGGGCCTTGGCTCGGTTGTAAAGCTCCGTACCGGTGCCGTTCCCGCCCATCATGTGGTAAGTCTTATATAGGTATCCCAGGTTTCGCAGACCGTCCTGCGTGATGTACCCCAGCTCCATGAACCGGTAGCATTCGGTGTAGATGCGGTCGTGCAGCAGTGCCAATACTGCGTTCCAGAGGGCCTTGATCTTCGGCAGCGCAGCCAGAATGCCCGCACCGATCAGCGTACAGACCCATTGGGCCCAGTATTCCATGAGAAACTGCCACATCGGTGTCACGCCTCCTTCATCCGGGTCAGCCCGGCCCGCTTGAGGATGCCGGGGTAGTCCTTGTAGGCATGACTGAGGTCTACGCCGTTTTTCACGCCGGGCACACTCCCCTTGCTCGTATACTGCCACATCCCATGCTTGCGGGTGGGGCGCTTGCCGCGGTAGTCCGCGATCCACAGGTCGAAGTCGGTCAGCTCGTGCATCGCCAGCGCCGTATCGGCGAAGTTCGTGTAGGTGTACACCATGGCATACAGTCCCCACGCTTCGATCTGCTTCGCCTCCATTTTGACGAGCTTCGCCAGCTCCTCCGGCCGCAGGGCTTTCAGGCTGGGGTCTTCCACGTCCACGGCAATGGGCATCGTAAAGTCCTTGCCCTCCAATGCAACTTTCAGCTTTGCCAGCTCCTGTGCGGCATAGAGGGCCGTGGTAGCTTTGGTGTAATAGTACGCCCCTACCGGCAGCCCGGCTTCCACGCAGCCCCAGTAATTTTTCTCAAAGGTCGGGTCGATGTAAATGCCGCCGTATACCGGGCTGGTCGAGACCGTCCGCAGCATCACGCCGTCCACTTTTCCGCTGGCCTTGACTTTCTTCCAGTCCACATTCCCCTGCCAGCGGGAAACGTCTAAAATCTCCATTTTGAAATTTCGCCTCCTTAGGTCGCAACTGCGTAGCTGTAATAGTTGATGTTCACCTTCAGGGTATTGGCATACCAAGCATAGTTGTCAGTGAGTTCTCTGTCACAGGTTGCAGTCACTCTACCATCTGTCGTAAAGTCCCAGCGTACATACAGGCAATGGTAGTAGCTACCAGGATCATCGTATACACTCCATAACTGCTTCACCGAGGAAGAGCCACGAAGAAGCTTACCTACCGTATCAATTTTAACAAATGCCACCTCGCTGCCAAAGGTCGCCATCGTGTGGGTCGCACCTTTATACAGGGTGTCACCCTTGATGGCCGGGCTTACGACCGTTCCGAGAAGAACTTCCGTCACCCCGCCAATGGCCTTGATCTTCTGTTCGCAGGTCGCGATACGGGTGATCGCATCGTTCAGGCTGGTGTTCAGGGCCTTCCCCATCGCGGCGCTCAGCGAGTCGCTCGTGGAGTCGCTGCTCAGGTTGTTCTGGATGCCGCGCCAGCTGTTCGTGTCCTGTCCGGGGATGCCCAGTGCCGTGATATCACTCTTTGTGATGCCAGCCACGCTGGAAACATGTCCCTGTCCGTCCACGGCCAACTTGTAAAGCCCCAGCCCGTGCCCGGTGTAGCCCGGATGGGTGTAGACGGTATCCTGTCCCGGAATGCCCAGCGACGTGATATCACCCTTCGTGACACCTGCCACACTGGAAACATGGCCAAGTGCGTCAACGGCGATCTTGTAGAGCCCCGTTCCGCGCGCCGTGTACTTCGGGTGGGTGTAGACGGTATCCTGTCCGGGGATGCCCAGTGACGTGATATCGCTCTTCACAGCCTTTGCTGCGCTCGTCACGTGGCCCAGATTGTCCACTACGATCTTATACAGCCCCGACCCATATGCCGTGTGGCTTGGGTGGACGTAGGCATTCGCCCTGATGGCCGCGAGCACATCCGCGTTCGTCTGGTATCCCGCATCGTTCACCAGGTTGTTTGTGCCGGTCGGAATGGTAATGCTCACGCGTTTCTGACTGTCCACCGGCATTTTTGTGCCGTTCAGCAGCACCTGCTCGATGACGTTCTCCTGAAACTTTTTGTCGTTGTCCAGGTCTGAGATCTTGGTAGGGATCGTCATCCGAACGGCTTTTTCGCGGTCAGGGAACAGTTGCGTCCCGTTTACAAGGATCTTTTCCAGAACATTGTCTTCGCCGCCCCGTTCGTCGATGGCCTTCACCTGTGCCTGCAATGCCTTCAGCACCATGCCGATCGAACAAGCCATCTGATGCAGCTGTTCTAATTTTGCGTAGATCACATCCGCCATCCGTCTACCTCCCCGAAAGCGTCCTGCATTGCAGTCCGGAACTCTTCATTCGTTGCCCCGCGTGTCGAAATGCGTCCCGCCGCTGTCACGTCCATGCCGTCACCGATCATCACAAGGCCCAGCTCCGTCTTGGTGGCTGGGCGGTTCACGGGCTCTTCCCGCTTGAGCAGGATGACGTTCACATGGATGTTCGCCTCCGGTCTGCGCACGGCATAGAACCGCACGTAGCCGTCGCCGGTGCTCAGAACACTTGCCATGCCTGCATTCTCCGCTTCCTCCCAGTTCACAAGGTCGGTCATGCCCAGCGGGATCATGTCGGAGGTGCAGTTCTTCACGGCCACATCGCAGTAATACTGGTTCGGGCCAATGGTCGGCCGCAGCGGCATCCAGTCGGCCGTCGGCACCGCCAGAAAATAATTCAGGGTGCCCACGCCGAACAACGTCAGGATGATGTCCAGGTCTGCATCCGGGATGCGGCGGGAGAACAGCCGCAGGCAGCCCTTCCGGCTCTCCACACTGCATGCCACACCGGCCGCCGTGGCCGAGGCATAGCTTTCCAGCGTCATGGCGGCAAACGGCGTGAACCGTTCGGTCAGGTCTTCGACCGGGATGTCGCAGTAATAGGTGAAGATGCCCTGCGCCTGCGGCAGGGTACCCCACTTGTTCCGGTAGGCCACCAGGTTGAAGGTCTTATAGTACCCGCCTTTGTAGTCATTTTGAAAATCGTTGACGATGTCCCGCGACCGTTCCGAGTAGAGCTTCGAGCTTTCCTCACTCAGCTTCGAGTTTTTGGCGCTCTTGGCCGAGGCCGCGGCGCTTGCCTTCGATTCTGCCGCGCTCGCCGCGCTGGCATCTGCACTTGCTTTTGAGCTTGCCGCACTGGCCGCACTCTGGCTGGCGCTCTCCTTTGATTCCGCTGCGCTCTTGGCCGAGGCCGTGGCGCTCCGATGGGCATCCTGGGCGTAGTGCTTGGCCCATTCGAGCCAGTTCTTCATCTGCTCGACCTGTTCGGTCACCCAGTCTCTCACCCACTGGATCGCATAGGCGAAGTATTCGCGTACCTCGCGTCCGTACAGCGCTTTCCGGATGCCCTCAATGATCTCATCGAAACTCATCATTTTGGAAAATCACCCCCACTTTATTTGTTCAGCCAACTCAGCACGCCCCGCAATTGGTTCTTGATCGTCTTCTGGTTTGTAGTGTTCGCGTTCTGCTGATCGGTCAGTTTTCTTGGCGGCAGGCCGTATTCATACCGCTTGTTGTCCGGTGCATCCAGTGTCAGGGCTGTTTTGGTGCAAACATACCACCCGTCTATTCCATGCGGTTCGGACACCACATGGGTCTTTTTCAGAAATTGCAGCCGGTCCAGGTCCCGCCCTGTGTCTTTGTAGTCGAACGCTTCGATCATCAAACTCGGTTCTACGTTCTGCTTGTATTCCTTCAGCTGCTTGTCCGCCGTTTCCTGCAAGCTGGCTTCGGTCGTATCCCCATCCACGGTCACGATCTTCTCCACGACGCCGTATTTGCTTTCCGCTTCTTCGTTCTTTGCCACCGCCACTATGGCCGATGTGGAGTATTTCTTCCAGATCCACCACCCGTGCGATTCCGTCTTTGAGCCATACGCCGTGATCCGGGTCGCAAAGTCATTGGGGATCTTCTCGGTATAGGTCAGGTCCAGCAGATTCGAGCCGTAATAAATCGCCTGCCGGGTCGTCTCTTCGATGTCCAGCAGGTAATCCACGCAAATGCGCCACACATCGCCGGATGTTTCGATGCGCGTTCGCAGATATCCGTCGTATTCGTCCAGAAAGAGCGTGTTCAACAGGTTCCAGTGGGTGTCGATCTGGGTGCCTTTGTCGGTCGTATCAATTGTCTTTTCGTTTTGCACCGTCACTTTCCCGATGCAGATCAACCCGCAGTCAGCCCTTCCAAGAGCGAACAGCTGATTGAACAGAGTGTCTGCATAATACGTATCGAACCATTTTGAAGTTTCGCTCCGAGCCTTCGTCAGGGTGTAAGTCGCCGGGTCCAGTTTCCAGCTCTCGTCCTGCATCACACCAAGAGCCCCCTCGGCGTATACACGCCAGCTCCGGTCAAACTGCTTTTCCAGTTCTGTCACCCGCCCAACGAAGATGGGCTTGTCGTCTTCTTCCACGCATACCCAGCTCTTGCGCAACTTCAGCGCGTCGTACACGGGGTTCCGGATCGTAGCAAACGGCGTCTCGATCTCATATGGGATGCTGCACTCAAAGCTGTTCAGCTGGTTTTTCTCCTGCGTCAGCACCGGGTCCAGCACGACCTGTCCGGGGACATCTCCTTCAATGTGGTCGCCTGCCGCGTCGTAAAGTGTTACCCGGTCTACCCATCGGAACCCGACCCAGCTCCCCTCGCGAAAGGCTCCTTCCGCCCGCTCGATACTTCCAGCATATACCCGATATCCCATTTTGAAAAACTCCTTATAAGTATGCTGGCAGGTAGGTCACATTGACCACCTGTCGGATCAGGGTCATGTTCTTCAGCTTCAGTTCATACACGTCATATCGCAGGTCGTCGTCGATGACGCCAAGCGCGATCTCTATGTTGTTTACCAGTCGGTGCTCTGTGTGGTCCGTGTAGAGTCCTGCAAGCCCTGCATACCGGTACGGCAGGGTACGGCTTTTGTAGAGCCCTGCGACCACTCCGCTCCCTCCTCTGGCTCGCACGACGCTTGGCTTTTCGGACGGCGGCAGATACAGATTTACCTGCTCCTGTCCTTTCAGCACCAGGTTCTTTGCATACGGCAGCGCCAGGTCGGTCGTAAAGTTGAATGGGTCCCAGAGCCAGTCGTCCTGAATGTTGTTGTATAAATATTTGAACGGGTAAAGGCTGTATTTCAGCGTAATGACCGTATGGTCATTCTGCTGCTTAATACCTCCGCTCACCCAGACTCTTCCAAAATAAAAGAACGCCGGGTCATCCTCCAGCCGCACAGACTGCTTCATCGGCTTTGCGATGTCTTCGTTCAGTGCTTTTGCAAGATGATCCAGCGCCTGTTTTCCAACTGGCGAGGAACCATACCGCCCTCTCCAGGATTCGGTATCCAGATAAAACTCCCAGCTTCCTTCACGGGCCTTGAATACCGCCTCGCCCGTGACGCTTTTGGAAAGATACACTGCCCCGTTCCGTCCTTCGACGTCCAGGGAGATGGTCTTTTCGACCGGGGGAGCGATCACCGGGGGAGTGACCGGGATCATGTGCCAGTCATCCCAGGTGTTCTTGTCGCCAATGGTGATGGAATGATACATGTTGCTCCCTCCATTTTGAAATTTCGGTTATTGTCGTTCTTCGTTCTGGGGCGCGAAGTTGTAACTGATGGCAAATATCATCTTTCCTTCGCTGGGTTTCACACTGCTCACCCAGCACCGCCCCTCGTATTCGGCATCTCTCGGCCCGCTTACAGCCGTGGCATCCACGTGCATCCGCACTTTGCAGTCTTTTCCCTGAATAAACCGCATCAGTCGGTAGTAGGTGCTGCTCCACTCGCCGGTTCGGGTATGCCATCCGTGATATAGCTTCAGGCTCGTTTCGTTCGGTCCGGGAATGCCGCATCGCATCCGCACCTTCACCCAGTCTTTCAGGCTGTTTGCGCCATAGTCATCCCAGCTCGCATGCAGGGTTCCGTCCTGGACGTAATAAAACTCCCAGGTTCCCGTCGCGTTCTTATACACCCGTCTCAGGGCAGCCGGATACTCCGGTGCTCCGTGCATCGCGGGGATGCTGACGGTCTTGCAGTTTTCTTCAAATGCGTTTACATGCAGCGGGCTCAGCGGCACCAGATTCAGGTCTTTTGTCGAACAGCTTTCGTACTGTCCTGCACCGTTCTTCACCAGAAACGTGACCGACGCATACTCCGCCAGCGGGTTTCCGCCGATGTACAGGCGCAACAGATCTACGCTATTCATCGCCGTCTCCGTTCTGCCCGTTCCATGAGCTTCGTATCCACATCCTCGATGATCTCTCCGACCAGCTTTCTCCGGTCAATGGAAAGCTTCATGTTCCGCACCGCCTCGCTCACCGCGTCCACCCGGCTGCCCAGGCTCTCAATGGCCGCCACGACGTCGTCGTTGCCGCTTGCGGCAGCTGCTGTCGGTTCTCCATTTTGAATTTCCCGGCGCTTGGCAAAGCTGCGCATCAGCTGGGTGGGCTGTTCGAAGCGGGCGTTCAGGGTCCCGTCCGGGTCTGCGAAGGCGCTCTGCATCCAGTTGGCACTGTTGCGCACCCCTTCCAGATCCACCACGGGCGTGATGGTCGGGCTGAAGTCCGCGTCCTCGTCAAAGCAACTCAGGATCATGTCGGCGCTCATCTGCGCAGCGCTCAGCGCAGAGCGCATCACGTCGTTCATGCTCCGGTCCACAGCGTTCCCGCTGTCCGCGATGCCATTGGCAAAGCCAAGGCTCATGTATTCGCCCAGCTGGGCCATCACGGTCGAGGGCGAGTGGATGCCGAAGAAGCTCTTCACCCTGTTCACGAGGCCCGTGCACAGGTTCTTGATGCCGTCGCCCACAGCCTTCGCTGCCCCGGTGATGCCTTCCCACAGTCCCTTGACGAGGTTCTTGCCGACCTCCACGAACTTCGAGAACAGGTTCCGCAGCCAGTCCAGCGCCCTGCCGAAGAAGTTCTTCACCTTGTCCCAGTTCTTCACCAGCAAGGTGATGACCACTGCACCGGCCGCAACGACCGCCGCTATAAGCAGACCATGCGGGCCGATCGATGCCGCCAGCGCGGCCAGCTTTGCGCCGATCGTAGCCACAAGCCCGCCTTCTCCGCCGATGGTCGCTGCCAGTCCGGCCAGTTTGGTGCCGATCGTGGTCAGAAGCCCGCCTTCGCTCACCACACCGCCCAGTGTCGTGGCCAGTGTGCCGCTCAGCTTCTTGCCAGCGGTCGCCAGCATCGGACCGACGGTGTCCAGCACAGTCTTTCCGAAGTCGCTGCCCATAAAGTCCAGCACGGCCGCAATGCCGCTCGTCAGAGCCTGTCCCCAGTCTCCGCCCACCGCTGCGGTGATCATGCTGTACACGTCGGTGATGACTTCGGTCGCGCCTTCCCGCACAACCAGCCCGAAGGCGTTGGCCATGTTCTGTGCGGCTTGCGGGAATTTGGTCTGTACCTTCTGCCAGACGTCCTGGAATCCCTTTTGGATCGGCTTCCAGTTCCGGGCGATGGCATAGCCCAGCTGCATGGTCATCCGCTTGCCGCTGTCGTCCAGATCGAACGCCGTGGCCAGATCTTCGGCAAAGCCCACGAAGTTGTACTGTTCACCCTGCCACTCGGCCAGTGCATCCAGCGCCGCTTCGCTGTCCTTGCCGCTCTGTTTGACGGCTTCGTTGTACTTGTTCTGTTTGTTCGTCAGCTTCTTGACCGAATAGGCCATGCTGTCCAGAGCCGTACCAACGCCCAGAATGGCGGTCATCGTGCCCTGGGTGGAGGCGAGGCGCGCCTCCTTGCTGTCTGCACCGTACTGCTTGACCGCCGCCTTGTAGGCTTCCTCCCGCTGCGAGAGGTCGCCGTCGTTGTAGATCTTTTTCAGCACGTTCTGCCGGTTCGTGATGATCTTTTCCTGCTTTTCCAGCATGGCCAGCGCATCGTCAAAGGCGTCCAGCTGGGCCTGGTTCATCTCGTTGATGAGGTCCTGCTGTTCCTTCTGCTCTTCCAGCCACCGCCGGTAGGCTTCCTGGGTCTTCAGGCTCTCCTCGCCGAACTCGGCTTTCAGCTTGGTGTACTCCTCTTCGGCGGCCGTCACGACCTTCGCCTGGATGCCGATCTTCTTGTTCAGGTTCTCGATCTTCTTGTTTGACTTTTCCTCCACCGTGGCCGTGTCTTCGTACAGGCTCGCCCACAGTTCGTACTCGTCCGTCGCAGTGCTGGCTTCGTCGTCGTACCGGTCTTTGATCACCTGGAACAGCGTCGCCTGCTTCTTTCCCTTCAGCTCAGCCAGTGTCTTCTCCTCGTTGAGGTAGGTCGCATACGCATCGCTCTTCTGGGTGTCGGTGGAGCTCTTCTCCGCAAGGATCTTGTCGTACTGTTCCTTCGCGATGGCCACCCGGTCGGTCTGGTCCGCGATAGCCTGCGTCAGGCTGTCGGTCTTCTTTTCCACCAGGGCTTCCACGCTCGACGTGTCGCCTTCGGTCAGCTCCCACAGTGCATATTCCTTGTCGGCGGCGTCCATCTTGGCCTTGTTCGCCTTCAGCTTCTTAGTGTACTCGTCCACCAGCTTGTCCGCCTCGGTCTTGGTCGACTTCGCGGTGCCGCCGCCCTTGGGTTTCTTGCCGGTAGCCGGGGTCGGGGTCGTCGGTGTTTCGGTGGGGTTCTTGTACAGGTCCTCAAACCACGACATGTCGCCGCCCAGGACCGTGTCTTTCACCGCGAGCAGGTTCTTTCCCGCGTCCGTGGTCAACCATTTTGAACCCATGTCGAACTTCCCGGTCCCGCTTCCGGTCCCTTTGAATCCGTTCGCAAATGCGGTCAGTGCATTCTCGCCTGCGGTCTTTGCCTTTCCAGTCAGGCTGTTCAGCTTGCCAGCGGCAGCATCTACCACATTGCCCATGGCGTCCACGACGGTCTGCTTGGTGTCGTTGAGGCCGTTCGCAGTGCCCTGGTTGATGTTTTCACCGTATCCGTACGAGACTTCGCTCGGCGAGTGGATCTTCCAGAATCCGGTGAACACGTTCGCCACGGCGGTTGCCGCGTTGTGCATGGCGTTCTTGACCTTGGCCAGTGCACCTTCATCCTGCAAGCCTTCCTGCAAACCTGCTAGAACATATCGGCCATTTTCGGCCATCACGGTTGAGGGGGAGTTGATGCCGAATACCTCTTTGAATTTGTCGATGGCAGCACCGCCGATTTTTCCAATAAACCGGACTAATGCCCCAATCGGGCGGTCTTCATTGAAGATCTCCATCCACCAATCGCCACTGCCAAATGGTGCAAACAAGTCCTTGATCATCTGCCATATCGTCGATGCAACGGACTCCAGAATGACCCGAACGGTTTCACAAATCACCGGCACTTCTGCTTGGAGCGTGTTGCAGATGATTTCGATCAAGGCCTTCAGTGCGTTCGTGAGTGGCTCTGCGCACTGCACGATCACATTGCACAGCATGTTTATCACGGCAACGAGCGCCTGCTCGATGTCGGGAGCTGCATTGATGATGGCCTGACAGATCGGCCCGGCAAACATCGAGAGGATGCTCAGGATGGCAGTCGCTCCCGCCAGCTTCAGCGCACCGGTAGCAAAGGTGTCGAAGGCCTCGCCCAATGTTCTCAGTCCTGCTCCCAGCAGCGGGCAAAGGCTCTCAATCTTTCCCGCGATCATCAGGATGGCGATCAATCCGCTGATAGTGACCGCCGCCGTTGCAAGCGACTGCCAGTTCACCAGATTGAAGATGACGCAGGCAGCCGCCAGCTTGATAAGTCCGCCCGACAGTGTGTTGATGACCCACGCCGCATTCAGCGCATCGCCCTTCAATTTCGAGAGTCCCCAAATAGCAACAGCCATTCCGGCAACGGATACTCCGCATTTGAATAGGGCATCCACTGCGCTATCGCCAAGGCGTGCGTACACCGCCACAGCACCCGCCAGCACGAGCATTGCCCCGGAAATGGTCAGCATCGCCGTTGCACCGGCTGCCATGCTTGCCGCATTTCTACCGCTCAGCAGACCAACCACAGCAAACAGCGACAAGAGACATGCTTCGATTGCGACAAATCCCTTCGCCAGATTCTCGGTCGGCACCAGTGAGATTGCCGCCATAGCCCCGGCCAGCAGAGCCACGCTTGCTGCAATGGTCACGAAGGCCGCTCCGGCCCGCAGACCGATCTTACTCTTTGCCCCAATAAGGGCAAGCTCCGCAAGAAAGACTGCGATCACGCCGAACGCATTGGACAATGCGTCCGTGTTGATGCCCTCAATGATCTTACAGGCCCCGGCCAGCGCCAGGACGCCAACACTCAGCGCCGCAAAACCAGCTCCATTTTGAAAATTGAACGAGCCCCATTTCTTCATCGCAATCGCAATTCCGGAAAGTCCTGCCATCAGGAACAGGATCGCCGTCGTTCCGACTGTGATGTTCTCCCAGTCGTCCATCTCGGCCAGCATCTTCACGGCACCGGCCAGAGTGCGCACCGCCACGCCAAAGGCCAGCAGTGCGGCCGCCATCGAGACCAGGGTCTTCGGGCTGATGACCTTTCCTTCCAGTGTGATGATGGAGCGCATCGCCTGCCCAAAGACCCAGAATGCCGCCACCAGCGTGGCAATCGCCATGGTCACTCCAGCCACCGAGTCGGTGATGTTTCCGTTCTGGAACACCGCTAGCAGGTTACTGACACCGTTCAGGATGTTCTTCACGGCAAGCCCCAGCCCCACCAGTGCGGCCGCAGTGCCCCACAGCGTAGCGGCGTTCAGGGCCGTTGCCTTCAGGCTCTCCATGACCTTGCTGAACTTTTTGGTCGAAGGGGTCAGCAGTTTTCCTGCGATTACCAGTCCTGTACCGAACGCCAGAATGGTGGTGATGATGTCATGGAACCGGTCTTCCGGCACCTGTGCCATCACCCACATGGCTCCGGCCAGAACGAGGATGGAGACTGCAATGTTCCGCATCGCTTCGCTGGACTGGTTTTTCTGCCAGGTCTTCAGCGCACTCGTCAGCTGCTTGAAACTCCCCGCCATGGCATCAAAGGCCCTCGTCACAGGCCCTTTGAACAGGTCGCCCACCAGACTCGAAAAGCTCTTGGTCGCCTTCGCGAACTGCCCGATGCTGAACGCCAGCAGTCCCACGTCGATCAAGCTCAGCAGGCGGTAAACATCCGTTCCGCTGATGGAGTCGAAGCCCGCCTTCAGCGCCTCAAAGAACTTCTTCACCGGGTCTGCCACGGTGTCCGCCGTCGCTTCGATGCTTGAAACGTTCTTCTTGAAGGTCGTCGCAAAGGTCGTCACGGCCTCTCCGATCTTCACCGGCAGATTCGTCAGGGTCGTCTCCAGACTGTCTGCACCCTCCAGCTGGCCCTTCACCCATTTTTTGAGGAAGTCCGCTGTCTCGCCCAGTTTCGCGATCACCCCTCCGGCCACCGCGCCAAGGACGCCCAGCAGGGTCAGTCCGCCGCCTGCCGCCTGTCCCGCCAGCACGATCAGAGGTTTCAGCACTTTCTGCGCATTCTCGGAAAGCCCGCTGATCCAGCTCAGGTTCCCGCCGCTCTGCACGAGGGCGTCCAGCTGCTCTTTCAGTCCGGCCAACGAGAAGTTCTTCGTGAGGTTTTTCAGGTCCCCCAGCGGGCTCAGCAGCTTTTTCAGGCTGGCCCGGATGGCGTCGAACCGCTCCCCCAGGGTCTTCGTGCCAGTCAGCGCTTCGCCCACTTCGGTCACAAAATCTCCGAAGCCTCCCGCCACGTCAAGGATGCCGTCCTTCACTGGCTTCAGCACGTCCGCCAGTCCACCCAGCAGCTTCACCGCCGTCTTCACGACCTTTGCGATGGTGTCGGTGCCGACCCGGATGACCCGGAACAGTCCCGTAAAGGCGCCCCTGATCTTTGTGGCGGTCTCCTCGCCGATAATGAGCTTGCTCGTGGCGTAATCCAGCCCTTCCGCAAAGCTCTTGATCTGCTTGCCGCTCGTCGGCGGGAAGATCTCCTGGAACGCATCGTGGATGGGCTGCACCAGAGCACTCAGTGCATCCATGATGTTCCACAGACTCTGCATCAGGTGTTCGCGGCCCGAAAGCTCGCTCATACCGGCGGCATAGTCTGCCAGGCTGGCTTCTCCGGTCCGGAACTCCTCGTTCAACCGGCTCAGCGCTTCATAGTCCCGCTCAATGGCTTCCTTGTCCAGATTGCGGGCATCCAGCGCCTCGTCACTCATGGCGAGGTACTTTTCCAGGCTGACGAGGGTCACGTCCAATCCATTTTGAAGCAGCTCGGCGTTGACGCCGCCTTCCCGCAATGCGTTCGCAAAGCTGCCCGCTTCTTCAATGGATTCTTCGGTCACCGCCCCGCTGGCCAGTGCCACTTTTTGCAGCACGGTGTCGTAGGTCTCCGCCTGGTCGCCCAGCTTGTCGTTCAGCTGTTTCCAGCCGGTGTCGAGACCCTCTTTCAGCCGTTCGTTCAGCGCGTCGATGGACGGTACGAAAATATCGTACAGCCGGTTCGCCAGTTCCGTCCAGGTCTCGGTCGCTTCCTCCTTGTTGCCGAAGAAGGTCTCGAAGACTTTCATCCAGGAGGAACTGACTGCGTCCTTCGTGGAGTCGATGGCCTGCTCGAAGCTCGTTGCCTGCTGGGCCGCCAACGCCGCGCGCTCTGCCAGCTCGCCATATTGCCCGCTCAGTTTCTCCAGCGCCTCGGAGCTGGTCATGCCAGGGTTCTGCTGCACCATATCGTACGCAGCTTCCATCATGGAGGCGTACTTTTCGAAGGTCTTTTCCATGACCTTCGTGTCAGCCCACTTGTTCGAAAGGGTACTTTCGAAGGTGGCAATGGTCACCTCGCCCTCTTTCAGTTTGCCCATCTCCACAGCCGTGTCGATGAGTTCCTGTTTCAGAGCCTTGGTGGCCGTGCCCATCAGGTTGAGGCTCTTCCAGTCCTGCAATTGCAGGTGACCGGCGCTGTAACTCTGGGTCAGGTTTCGGATGGTGCTCTGGAATGCAAAGCCCGTTTTACCGGCGTCGGCGGTGGCGTTGGCGATGCCCATAATCATGGGGATCATCTTCTTGATGTCGCCGCCTGCCGCAGTCATCTGCGAAAGGGCACTCGTCATCTCGCTGAAGCTGTAACTCGTCTCATCCGAGTACCACATCAGCTTGTTCAGGTAGCCGTTGACGTTGTCGATGCTTTCGCCCGTCGCGTTCATGATGGTCTGCACATTCGAGGTCTTCTCGGTGTACTTATTCCATCCGCTGGCCACCTGGTCCACCGAAAGGCTCTTCACCAGACGTTCGCCGGTGTCCACGATCTTGTTCGTGATGTTGGTCAGTGCGGCCACAGCCATCACGTCCAGCGCGTTGAACTTCACCTTCAGGGTGTCCAGTGCGCCTTCCATCTCGTCGAAGTTCACGTTCCGCTGGGCTTTTTCGATGTTTTCGAAGCCCTTGTCCACGTCCTTGAACTGCAACTTTTCCTGGAGCCGGTCCAGAGTCTTCATGCTCTCGCGCGTGTTCTTCTCAAACTGTGCGTTGTCAAACCGCATTTCGACCACGCGCTGGTCTACTTCTCTGCTCATCCTCTCTGCACCTCCCTCCATGCTTTGCGGGCGATTTCCTCAAAGATCGGCTTCATGGCCGGGTTGATATAATCAACGCCTTCCACATAGCCGCCGTTCCGTGTGCTGTGCCCGTACTGTAAAATGACCGCGATCGGTACGTCGTCCACGACGTTCGTGTTCGACCAGGTGATCACGATGCTGTCGGCCCCTTTTGTCACCCGGTAATTCCAGCTCGCGGCGGTCTTTCCGGTGTCTTTCGGGGTCGCCTCAGCCAGCGCTGCCACGCCCTTTTTGCCGTACTCGTCCAGCACCGCATCCAGGTCCATCCGGCTCACCCGCTTCAAAAATCCGCTCGTCTTCTTAAACTTTCCCTTCTGACGAAATACAATGATTTTTGGCATTCATTACCCTCTCGCGCCATATTTCTTCATCCGCGCTGCATTCAGCTCTCTGCGCTGGCGCAGTGCGTCTTTCCGGCTCATCTTCCGGGGCGGAGCCTGCTCTTCCTGACAGACCCGGATCAGGGTCATCAGGCGGTTCAGATGCCACCGCTCGCATTCAATGGGAACCCCGGCCTGGAACATCCGGGAATATAACACCTCGCTCGTCAGCACCTTCCCCGTGCCGGGCGGCCGCCTTCTTGCGCGGCGCTTTGCGGTTCCATTTTGATTTTTTTCGCCCGGTCTCCCTTCGCCTGCAAACCAGGTCGCGGTCATCGGGTCTTCCATATATCGGTAAATAGCATTCAGGTTTTCCACCGTCAGCCGGGCGTACACCGTCGGGTCCACGCCCTGAGTCACCGTCATGCAGCGCACAAAGTCCTGCATCTGTTCCGGTGTCTTTTCGATGCTGTCGTCGAAAAACGGGATATGCCACTTGCTTTCCCATTTGGACAGGGAGACAAGCGAATACTCCAGCCGCAGCGTCACCGCCTTCGTGCTGGTAAATTCCGCCCGCCTCGCATCCCAGAGCTCCTCGCCGGGAATTGTGATCTCAAACATTCGTCTTATCTCCCTGTGGTTTCAAATGTGGGTCAGCCCTGTGCAGAGCTGGTCACTGCCAGCGTCACGGGCACGGCCTGCGCTGCCGGGTTTGCACCGGGCTTTGCGCTGAACTTGCCATTCGGGGCAAGTGCGTTGATGAACTTGGTGGCCTTTTCGGTGTCGGTCGCCAGCGACATGTAGAAGTCAGAAAATGCCTGGGTCGCCGCAAAGTTTGCGAAGATCTCCGGGCTCTTCATGAACCGGCGGCCGTCGGCGCTCTTCTCGCCGTAGGCCTTCTCGATCACGGTCTTGAACAGTTCCACCAGCTCCTTCTGGCTCTTCGCCTTCACGATGCGGTCGATGTACTCCTGCAAGCCGCCCTCCACAGAGAGGCTCCATTCGGTGATCTCCGCCTCAGTCAGGTTGAAGTAGAAGTTTTCGGTGCGCTCCACACCGTCAAAGTCGGTGTAGGTAATGGGTTCACAGATCATGGTTTTCTCCTTTCAATAGCTGCCTGTCCGCTGCCGCGGAGCCCGGCATTTTACGCCCGGTCGGGCTTTTTTTCGTCCAGCACTCGCAACACCGCCCTGCCAATGGCTCCCCTATCAGGGGAGCTGGCGAGCGAAGCGAGGCTGAGAGGTTACGCAGCGGCCTTCAGCAGCTCAATGACCTCGTCCGGGGTCGGCAGAGATGCGGTGGTGTTCTCGGTGCCATACAGCTTGTCCTCCAGGGCCTTCAGCTTGGCCGGGTCGGTCTTCAGGCTGTTGATCTCCATGTGCGCGGTGGGCTTGTAGCCTGCCACGTTCACCGGGGTGGTGTCACACTCCCAGCTGAAGGTGATGGCATCCGGGCTGTCGTTCACGGTCTCGTAGCTCTTCTCGCTGGGAGAAGCGGTCGAGTTCCATGCGATGTGGATGATGTAGCCGTCATCATCGTCCATCACGGTGTCATTGCCGATGCTGGTCACCCAGCTGAAGCCAAAGGGCAGACGGCGCTGCTGGCCGATGGTCACGCCGGGCACGATCTCCGCGCTGCCGTCGCAGGCCTCGAACTCCGGCGGATACATGTAGGACTCAATGGTGTACTTGAACTCTTCCGCTGCGCGGAGACCGGCATACACCATATCGTCTGCGTGCAGCTTGGTCAGGTCTGCACCGTCGGGGCTCTCGGTCACGGCAGTCAGGCCGTTCCAGACCACACCCTTGGGGTAAGCACCCTTGTTATCCATCGGGTACAGCACGCCGTGCTTGGTACCAGTGTGGTAAAAGCGCTCACCAGTCTTATCCCATTCCAGTCTTGCCATAGGTTCATCCTCCTTAGTAGTAGATGGTAAATGTGTCGTGATGCAGCCCGTCCGAAACGAAGTGCCGGTCATGCCCGCACCTCGGCAGGCGCGAAGCCGCCAGCACCATCGGGCTGTCCGGTTTCGGGTCGATCACCGTCAGGGTATAAAAAAAGCGCTGCAGATAAACGTTGTCATCCGCAGCGACATTTCTGATCTTGCTCCGCTCATAGCAGATGCAGGGGTAGTTCATCGCCAGTCCGTTCTTCGGCTGGTAATAGACGTTCTCGCTCCCGCACCGCTCTTTTACGATGGCGCGCAGCAGCTTGTCCAGCGCCAGGCGCCGGTCCAGCAGGATATCAGCCATGGTATTGCCCTCCCAGTGTCAGGATCAGCCGCGGGAACTGCACGTCCACGTTGTCGATGATCCACTTTGCGCCATAGAGCGTCGCATACCGCATGGCGTAGAAATGCTCCTGCGCAAAGGGGTCTGCCAGGATGCTCAGCTGGTTCGACACCGTCGTTTCACCGTTCACCTGGTCACCCAGATCAAAACGGCGGGTGTTCCGCACAAGGTCCCCATAGTAGTCCCGTTCCTTCATGGTCTCTTCGTATACGCTCGGTTCTGTCTCCAGTGTCTCAGCGTATCCGATCTTTCCAAACCACTTGCTCATTGCATTTCACTCCATTTTGAATCGTTCAGCACAGCACCGTCCGGTCGAGCACTGCCTCGTCCAGAACGGCGGGCCTTCAGGCCGGGTCGGCATCTGCGGCGGTGCAGGTCACAGCGGTGGTGCCGTCGGTCACGACCACACCGGCCGCCAGCAGTGCCACCGGCAGGTAGGTCTTGTCCGCACCCATGACGAGCAGGCGGCCCAGCTTGAACGCCTTCTCCACGTCGGCCTTCTTTGCCTGGGTCTTGTGCGCCTCATCCTCATACAGCTTCTTGTCGGTGTGCAGGTAGGCAACGTAGTTTGCCACATGCAGGTCATAACCGGTCTCATAAATGGTTTTCAGCATAACTCAATTCCTTTCTGCCTGCCCTCTGTCGCAGGGCCCGGCGTAAACCCTCTCCGTCTCGCTGCGGTTTTACGCAGCAAACTCGATGGCCATCGCGCTAAAGGGCACCGCCAGTGCGCCGGAGCAGCGGGTCTCGATCAGGTACTTCTGGGCGTTGTAATCGATGTCGAAGTCGTCGAACATCGCAGCCGCACCGCCCTTGTCGGCACCCACGGTGTAGTCGGCCAGGTTCACGATCACGCCGATCAGCTCGCCACCCTTGGCGCCGGTGCGGCCCTCCATCTCAGGGATGGTTACGATCTCCTTCACGCGCAGCTTGCGGGCCAGAGCAGCAGTGTCTGCATACAGCGGGTGGCCGATGCCATCTTCCAGCAGCAGCATCTCAGTCAGGATGTCCTCGGTGGTGAAGAAGGTCGGGGTGCCGGAGCCACGGTAGTTCTTGCGGCTGCGCAGGATCTGCTTGATGGTAGCCTGCATCTTATCCTCGATCTTGGTCAGACCGGCAGTGGAGACCTGGATCTTGATGGTGAACAGGTCCGCATCGTTCACGACGGGGCGGATGCAGTTCTCGTCGATCTTGTCCTCGCTGCCTGCGGGGCGGCCGTCGCCCAGAAGGTAGCTCAGGGCCAGTTCCCGGTTCAGCTTGTAGCGCATCTCGCTCTTCAGCCAGGAGACCACGTCAAAGCTGGTGATGTCGATCACGTCGTCGCGGTCCAGCTTCTGCTTCTTGTAGACGGTGGTGGGGCTGGTGGAGCGGCGCAGCAGGCCGAAGACCTCTTCCTTCTTGAAGTTGCCCTTGATGTAGCCCTTGGCACGAGCCTCATCCTCGGTCAGGTCAGCAAACTGGCTCTTAAAGCGGCTGAAGGGGATGTGATGCACACCGCCCATCACCTTGCTCACCCAGTCATCCGGCTTCTCGATGATGCGGGGCGTGTTGTCGAGCAGGTGGTCATCCGGGAACAGCCAGTCGATGTTGTCGATGCTGTGGGCCAGTTCATCGGTGTCAATGCCAGCGTCCTCAAAGGCCTGCTTCAGCGTACCGTGGCTCTTGGCGCCCTTGATGATGCCGTTGATCTCTTCCATGTTGTGCTGGAGCACAGTTGCGCGGGTGTCCTTGTCAAAAACATTCTGCTTCACGGTTTCATCCTCCTCACCGTCGTCTTCGCCGCCGTTCTCCTCCAGGGCCAGTCCCACGAGGGCGTGGCAGCATTCCTTCTGCTCGTCGGTCATGCTGTTATAGACTTGTTCGAGCGTCTTACCGTCTTTCTTTTCGTCCGCCATTTTGGCTTCCTCCTGTTTTGCGTTGTCTCCGCCGTGGGCCAGTTCCTCCAGCGGGTTGCCATCCGGGTCCATGCCGTGGGTCAGGCTCAGACCTTCGTCGTTGTAGATGAAGGCCTCTCCGCCCTCGTAGTCCTCGTCGGCGCTGTGCTTGATCACCTCGTCGATGAGTGCGCCGGGGTTGCAGCCTGCCAGCACGAGGCTCACTTCCCGGATGAAGCCATGCTTCACGGTCTTGCCCACCTTCTGCACACCGTTTGCGAAGATGGAAAAGGCGTCCATGTCGCCGCTTTCCACGCAGGCACGGGCGGTCTTGCCTGCCTCGGTGTCGTTGAACTTCGCGTAGGCATACACGCCGCCCGGCCGGTTCTCCAGCAGGCATTTGCCGATCACATTGCCGATGTCGCTGTGGTCGTGGTTGTAGACCATCGGCACCACCTTACCGTCGCATTCCTTGAACGCATCCTGCGCAATGGTCAGCCCGTCGTAACAGCGGGTGTTCGCTTTCGTCGCCCAGCCGCTGCAATCATAGTCAAACTTCACCATTTTGAAAAATGTTTCTCCTTTCTACCCATTCACCAGCCGCTCCACGGTGTCCCGCCCGGCTGCCACCGGGTCCGGCGCCCCGCCGTCGTTCGGCTGCGAGATGTTCGCATTCCGCAGTCTGTCCGCATTCGGGTCTTTCGAGGGCTTCATGCCGATGATCTGCCGGAACTCGTTGCTCGTCATGATCTCGTTGCGGGTGAACTTGTCCGCCATCTCGGCCACCATGCTCACCGGGGCCAGCTTGAACGGGTCGCGGAAATAGAGCACGGATTCGCCGTTCGCCCGCGCTTCCTCGGTCAGAAACTTCCGCTTCAGCTCGTCTACGGCAGCCGCCACCAACGGTTCAATGGTCCGGTTCTCGTAGTTGGTCATCACAGTGTCGTTCGCCGTACCATTCATGATCTCCGGTGTAATGCCCAACTGACTGTATGCCATGTTCGTCAGGTATTCCACGGTCTTCAGAAGGTTGTTTTCGAGACTGCGGTTCAACTGCGTGATGTGTTCCGTGCCGTCGGTGTACGCGATGCCGTATTTGCTTCCCGCCAGCTGCCGTTCGATCTCGGCGCGGCGGTCTTCGGCCTGTTTCTTCCGGGCTTCGCTCCTGACGATGTAAGGCAGCTGGATGATGAGGTCGAGCTTGCCGCTGCCCAGCTGGTCATCCACCACGTCCATCAGGTTCAGTTTCCGGATGAGCCGCTGAACGGTGCCGTTCGGCTCGTTCATCACAGCATAGAACGGGTTCTCGATGATGGCCACCTGCGCTTTCGGCAGGGTCAATTCCTCCCGCTGTCCGGTCCGGTCGTTGTACACTTCCAGCCGCACGTCGTCGGGGTACCATTCCTTGATCTTGCCCACCCGCATGGATTCGATCGTCACGTCTCCGGTCTTCGGGTCGGTGTCAACGTCCACCGGCACCAGCGCCACCGCGCCTTCGTCCAGCACCGAAAGAAACAGGTCATACCGCAAAGCACGTCCTGTCTGGTCTTTGTTGCCGGATAGATTCAGGCATGAATTAAGGCCCGAATCAACGGTCTCGTCATAGCGTCCGTTTTCATCGAGCCTTACATGGTTGATGGTGATGCTGGCCGCATCCATTGCAATGCGGGTGTAGATCGCAGTCAGGATGGTCCGGTCGTTCCCGTGGTTCAGCCGCACCCGGTCAGGCCGGTAACTGTATCCTCCGCCGTAGGAACTCTTTCCGGGAGGGTCCCGGTTCGTAAAGGCATTCCAGGCCCGCTTCAGCCTGGAGCCAAATGTCTGCGCCATTTTGATTTTCCTCCCGGTCAGTTATCTTTCTTCTCGTCGTCTTTCTTCTGCTGCTGTCCGCCGCTGGCGCCTCCGCTCACGATCGCGTTCGCCAGTTCCGGGTTCTTCAGCTCTTTCGTGATGAACTGCTTGGCACTGTAGCTCATCGCACCAGAAACTGCCTTGGTCAGAAACTGTTTCGAGGCATCTTTCATTACGCTTTTCACAAAGCTCTGCCCGCCGTACACGTCATTCCGCAGCTGCTTCACGTCCTTCTGGAGCTGGAGCCGCTCTTTCTCGGCTTTCAATTCCTTGTTCGGGTCATCGGCGCGGATGTTTGTCTGACCTTGCAGATCGCGGTACTGCTTCTCCATCTGGAGCCGGTTGATGCGGCTTCGCAGCTCCTCGTCGGAGTAATCCTCTGCATTCCGGCCGGAACGTTTCGGTGCATATTCCACCTTCGGTTCATCTTCTGAACCGGCGTTCCCATCTCCGGCGTAGTGCTTTTTGCCTGCGGCCGTCAGGGTGCCGTCCTTGTTCTGGTACCGCCGCACGCCCCACTTCATGCCTTTGATACCCCAGTGGTATAGCGCGCCATCGTCATATCTCCACATTTCCCGCTTTTCACCTCACTTTGCCTTCCGCGTATAAGCCCCCGGAACAAACAAGCTCTTGTGCCACCCGGCCTCCCGGTATGCTTTTTTCTCGGTTTTGTCGCTCGGCTTTTTCTTAAAGTCCATCTGCTTACCCATGAATCGGGCAACCGTCTGCATACCTTTCTGCACAGCGATCTTGCGCCGCGTTGCGGACATCTTCTTGTTGTAGCGTTTCTTGGCTTGCTTCATGCGCTTTTTCTTTTCCTTCGGCGTCTCTTTCAAAGCGCGTTCTCTGCGGTATTTGTCATCCAGCAATTTATCCGCTTCTTCAGCAGAGATATACTTTTTCCGGAGCTTTGTCTGCCCGTCCATATCGACATACTGCTCCGTTGCGACATGCGCTGTCCTGCCGTTGGGGTGATGTTCCAGCCGGTATGCTCCAGTCAGTTTTTTCTTTCCACTGCGGATATAAGCTTCGTAGTCCGCCTTGGAATAGAAATAACGATATATGTTCTTTCCATTCTTCGTTCCAGCTGATACACGCATGTAATATTTATGGTTTCCCTTCGCACTGCCCTTCTGGCTGCTGCCGAACCACCCATGCTCAATATAATCCCACCAGTCATTATTTCCGTAGTAATCCAACTTTTCGTTTCACCTCTTTTACGTTTTACAATGTCTGACTGCTGTGCTATACTCTTCTTGACGATTATTTTTTCGACGAAGAGGAGTTCTTATGGAAATTGTTGTTTGTCCTAATTGTGGTTCGCCCATTGATATCCCTAAAAGCATGCCATTCACCATCACCTGTAAAAAATGTGGTGAATCATTTGGCGTTGAATACGATCCTTCCGAATTCGGAATTTGGGGCAAAGCCAAAATCAAATACAACGATTTTTCGGTAAAACATCCTAAAATCCTAAAAACAGTGAAAGCTGTAGGTACTATTGTGGCTGTCGCCGGAGTAGCTTATCTACTCCATCGGCCCGACGAAAACACAACCGCTATCGACTCTGCCGCTTCATCTGATCCAGAGGAGTCTAGCGTTCCTATCCAATCAGGAGATAGCTATGATGACTCTGACTATGATGAGGAAGACGATTATTCCCTCAATGGCTGCTGTCGAACTTGCGGTGCATCTCTCGATGACGCTTTCTATACCATGCCATGGGAAGACGACGATAATGAATATGGTTACTGGACTTGCCGCAGATGTCACGCAAAGAATTACGATTGGGATAGCGGCGATGATTGATCACTCAAACGCATCCCGGTTCAGTTTCCAAGCCACATAGGCGTCCATCATGGCCGCTACGGCGTCGATCTTCTGGTCCTGCCGCTGCTTGTACAGTTTCCGGTTTCCGTTCGTGTCCACCAGTGTGATGCAATTTCCCATGGCAAACTGCATCAGTTTTTCGTCAAAGACCAGTTTCCGCTGTTCGCTCAGCTTCTTCAGTTCCCCAAGCGGCACGCTTTCTGTCTTTGCGCCCTGGATCACCTTGGTGATGCCAAAGCTGCCGTTCTCCAGCGCCCACCGCTCCACGAATTCCTTCGCGTTATAGGGGTCGTAGCCAAAGGCCCGCACGTCGTACTCGTTCTCCTGGATGAACCGGTCCAGATCGTCGTAGACCTGCATCATGTCCAGCACCGTACCGTCAAATACGAACAGTGTCCCTTCGTTCATGAACTCCTCGTATTGGTTCCGGCGGCTCATCGGCAGTTGGCTCAGGGTGTAGCTCGTGATATAGTCCCGCGTTTTCACGCCGAAATATCCGTTCGACAGCGGGAACAGGAAGGTGAACGAACAGAAGTCATCACCCATCGAAAGGTCTGCTCCCATCGCGCAGGGCATCTGCCAGTAATTCCGGTGGCGGTGGCACAGCGTCTCCTCGTAAGGGAAGAAATAGGTGTACCCTTCCATCGGCAGGTTGAACCGCTTCGCCAGAATGTCGTTCCGGGCGCTGGGCGATTTCTCGGCGCGCTCCACATCCAGCTGGTAGGTCTCGTAGCTCACAGTCTTGCCCAGATTCGGGTTTGCCTTCAGCCACATCTCCGGCTGCCCCACCTCGTCGAGGGAGTCCAGCTTGTAGTACCAGATGCTCACATGCGGGTTGATGTACTCCCCTTTCAGGATCTGCATCAACTCCATTTTGATGTCATCGCCGCAGCCGTTACGCACGGTGCCTTCCGAGCTTGCCGCCACGATGAGATAGTTCTCGTTCTTGGCCGCGCCCTGCTCGATGGCGCCGATGGGGTCTTCCCGGATGTCACACGAGAGCCACTCGTCCACGGTCGCCACTGTGTCGCGCCGTCCCTGCAATTTCTCAATGGTCATCGGGCGCACTTCCAGCAGGCTGTTCGTCAGGAAGTTCTCGATGCCCTTCTTTGTGCTGGCCATCTTGACGCGGTCGGCCTTCGAGCCTGTCGTGTTCTGCAAACTGCCTTCGGTCATGAACTTCAGCACCGGGCCCTTTGCCCGCGCCAGCGCGGTGCGCATCGGGGCCAGCACCTCTTCGGCCTGTTTCATGGTCGGGGCGGTCGTCAGCTGCTGGGTCGTCGTGGTGTATGCCGTCAGGAAATAGGCCTGCAAAAACTCCAGATACATTGTCTTTGCCGCCGAACGGGTGATGATGAGATACTGCTTCGTCACCAGCCGTTTCTTGATGCGCCGGGTCTCGTAGTGCCCGCCCGCGCCATGCTCGTTTGGCACAAAGACGCTCCGCTCCACGAAGTAATACCAGCCGAAGATCTCCTCCGCCCACAGCTTGAAGCTCTCCAGCATCTTCACATCGGTGCCGTCGGTCAGGGTCAGCTCGTCCTCGCAGAATGCGATAAAGCCGTTCACTGCCTTGTCATCGTACCAGATGCCAGGGTTTGCGATCAGGTCGTCGATCCGGTTCATCTCCATGGAGATTTCCCGGCAGACCGGGATCTCGCCACGCATCACGGCCTCCCGAAAGCGGCCGTAGTAGATCGGCGTGGCCGTGTTCGAGAGTGCCATGATTTATGCTCCTTCGTTATTGCAGCGTGCTTGGCGCGTCGCTCAGGTTGTGCACGATGCCGTACCAGCGGCAGTTCGTCTGCTTGCTCAGGTCCACATCGCTGAACTTGGTCACGCCCGAACCGTTGATGTCCGCGCCAAAGACCTTGTACATTGCCTGCCCGGTCGGGTTGGCCGGGAAGACATAGGCCGTCAGGCCGGTGGGCCAGGTTTCAGCAGCAATATACCATCTGAAGTTCGTGATATAGGCAAGGGTCCGCCCGTCGTAGAATTTGAATCCTCTCTGGTAGGTGTCGCAGTAGCAGTCCGAGAAGCGGGGACCATTCACGCGAATGTACGCAAAGACCGTGTTCTCCAGCAGGGCCTTCTTGGTGTCGTTGTCGCTGTAATTGAAATCGAAGCACCAGGCGTGAACGTTGTGAAAGATGCTGCTGCCGCTGCACGAGAGCGCCGTCTTCACGTTCATGATGACGATATCGGTGTACATGGAGTCGCCGGTGTCGTAAATGCCCACTGCATCCGGATAGATCAGCGACGTCTCGATCAGACAGTTGCGCACCATCAGCTCATACGAGAGGTTGCCTTCCGTCTGGCCGTCGCTGTTGGTCATCGAAGCGTCGTTGAATTTGCCGCAGATGCCGTACCGCTGGAAGTTTTGGATGGAGATGTGGTCGATCAGGGTGCATTTCTGCCGTGCCACGGCGATGCAGTCGTCTGCCTTGAAGTTCGCGTT
>ENA-UERC01000016-UERC01000016.1-human-gut-metagenome-genome-assembly--contig:-NODE-16-length-115444-cov-7.567537_pt1 | contig 115444 bp, 116 predicted proteins | sample MGYA00242955_ERZ507955 | MGnify/ENA primary metagenome ERZ507955 (study PRJEB26167, sample SAMN06115394) | human gut metagenome | host: Homo sapiens | place: China:Hubei | collected 2016-04-27... | reverse complement strand
TAAATTACGGCGGCTTTGATTATCAGAGCCGCCGTTTCTTTTTGCGCGACGACCCATAGCCATATAAAACGGCGGCTTTAGGAGGTAGCCGCCATGAGCGATAAACCATATCGACAATATTCTACTTTCTTTGACTTATCAAAAAAAGCCCGACCATCGCCGGGGACACTTCTACCCTTAGATATGAACTGTCAAATCATCTGAATACCGCTTTCAATTCCCTTGCGCTTGTCTGCGTCTTGCAGACAGGCGCATTTTGCATTTTCGGGAGGTTTTTTCAAAAAAGTTTCGCTTTCATTCGGCGTTTGAAAAAATCGCCTGTATTATCCCGCGAAAAGGGGAGGTACTACCTACCTTTCGGCACGAAAGGAGGTGAGAACATGGAACCTAATCGCGTGGAATTTCAGAAGCAATGTATCTTTCAAAGTTTCTGTAAACGGGTGCTGCACAACGAAGCCTGCAACGCCCATGAGGAAATCCGGCGTCGCAGAGCAAAGGAAGTGTCGTTTTCCGACCTTGCCTTGCATGAGGAGCGGCAGCTTTACACGCTTGACAAGTATTTTCAAGACGAAGAAGCCGAGCCGAGCTATCAGCAGGCGGGAAAGAAAATCACGCCGAAGCTGTTGCTTGAAGCAATCCGCACTTTGCCGGAAGAAAAAAGGAAAGCTATCATGCTGTACTATTTCGAGGGCATGACCGACGTGGAGATTGGAAAGTTATTCAATACGTCGCGCAGCACGATACAGTACAGACGGACAAGCTCTTTTGAAATCTTGAAGAAATATTTGGAGGAACACGCTGATGAATGGGACGAATGGTAAACAATCTGACTTCCCGGACGTTGCCCTTGTTCCCTATCCTGTCATTGTGGCAGCGACAAAGGGCGACCCGGACGCTATGAAAATTGTCTTGCAGCACTTTAGCGGTTACATAGCGAGCCTTTCTATGAGAAAGCTCTGCGACGAGCGCGGAAACGTCTATTTTGGCGTTGACGAGGATATTCGCCAACGGCTGCAAGCAAGGCTAATGAGGGCAATCCTCACATTTAGGGCTGAATAGCTGCACCGATACCGAAACGTCTTAACCCCTTTTTCGTTTCGTATCAATCCGCAGCAGCCCCGTATGTTCCTTGACAAAGAAAGCGACGCAAGATAACGGCGACGCAGTATAGGGCAAACCGGGTACGTCCTTTTTGCGCCGAGCCATACAGAGGGTGCGCCATGACGCTATTCCCCTATCGGGAAAAGCCGAGCGAGAAACACCACGATGGAAAGCAAGTTAGCAGCTTGCGGGCGACGACACGCATTGAGGGGAGATAAGCCTTTACAGCCACAGTCCGAGCGTTCAGAGCGTCGCAGGCAATGGGTAAAGCTGCCTTAAATGAGCAGGGGTGCAATTCCCGCGAGGTTGTGCTAACAGCCGCCCGGTTAAAGCCCACTTTTTGTAACTTGACTTTTTAGCCATTTATGAAAGGGGGTATTTTCCTATGGCAAAAAAGGAAACAACAAGCCCCGCTATCCCTGTATTCCCTATGTTAAAGACCGTTGAGCAAATGAGCAAGCTTAGCGGTATCGGGGAAAATAAGCTGCGCGAGCTTATGGATAGCGGCGAGCTTGAATATATACAGAATGGAAACCGCCGTTTGATAGCTGACGCTGCAATCTGGGACTGGTATCACAGGGCAAAGACGACAGCGAAGCCCCCGGCACGACAGGGAGGTTAAGCTATGGCTATATCAACAAGGCAGGTTAAGAATAAACGCGACAGCAACGGCGTACTGACCGGGCGACCGGGAACAGTTTACGACGTGAATATCAAGTACACCGCCCCGAATGGGGAAAAGAAAACCTATTCCAAAAAGGGCTTTCCGACAAAAAAGGAAGCAACGCAGCATGAAGCAGAGATGAAAGCAAAGCTCCATAATCCGGGGCAGATTGCGTCTATCGCTTCACAGCGGAAACAGACCGTTGCAAGCTATCTGAATGAATGGGTGGAAAGCTATGCAAGAGTGAACTTGCGCCCCTCTACTTACGACGGGTACAAAAAGACGATTGCAAACTATATCAATCCCTATATCGGCGGCGTTGCCCTTAATCAGCTTACCCCCGCTATGGTAGACAAAATGTTTCAGCAGATTATTGACAAAGGCTTGAAACCGTCCACCGCAGCCGGGGCAAAGCGTGTTTTGAGCGTGGCGTTGAGCCATGCCCGGAAATACCGCTATATCGAAACAAACGCAGCAAAGGACACGCTTACGAAGTTTGGAAAGAGCGACAAGACCCCCGACCCTTATACGCCGGAACAGGTAAAAGCCCTTATGCAGCGCGTCGAGGGTACCGTTTGGGAAATGCCCGTTATCTTAGGCGGGCTTTACGGTATGCGCCGTTCTGAAATCCTGGGCTTGCGCTGGCGTAATGTGGATTTGGAAAACAACACCTTTGACGTTTCCGAGCAGCTACCCTTTAAGGTGCCGCCGAAAACAAAAGTCATTGAGGAAATGGCACCGCCGAAATCCAACGGGCGAAAGCTGCCTATCACAGAGCTTGCCCGCCCGTTCTTCCTCAAACAGTTTGCTATGCAGGAAGCGCAGCGCGAACAGGCAGAAAAAGACGGAAAACCATACTATGACAATGACCTTGTTGTAGCGAAGCCGGACGGTTCCCCTATCTCCGCGTCGTGGGTATCTTCCCAGTTTGGAAAACTGCTTGAAGATTTGGATATGCCGCATATCCGCTTTCACGATTTACGCCATACGGCGGCTACGAATATGCACCAACTGACAGGCGACTTCTACACCGTAGGCGAAGTGTTAGGACATACGCTTGCGGGTATCGGCGTATCGCTTGGACTGTCTATGAACTTTGAAGCTGTTACCGCCCGTTATGTGGACGTGCGGCTTGAACGCAAGAAAGAAGTCTTAGACGCTTATCATGGGGCGGTCAAACAGTCTGACCCGGCAAAGGCAGAGAAAGCCGAGCCGAAGAAAGCAAAGAGCGCGGCAAAGAAAAAGAGCAGCGATTTAGAGCTTTAACCGCTGTATCTCTTTACCGCTTCTTATATCGTTTTATAGCCCCGCGTTGGATTTGGGCACCATTTGGGCACCATTTACCGAAAAAGCACCACTAATACAGGCGATAAAAGAAACGCCGAGAACCCGCAAAAACATAGAGTTTATGCGGGTTTCCGGCGTTTTCTAATCCCTCAACCGACCTAAAATCATCTTGCGGCAGAGAGAAAAATTCTACTATTTTTTATATGCGTTGAGATCGTAGAGTTATCGCCTATTCCATCAAACCCGAAAACGGCTTCATAGATTTGTTCTTTTGTAAAAACCTGTCCCCGGTTTTTCGCAAGGTATTCACAGATTGAATACTCGCTTTTGGTAAGGGGAACCGGCTGTTCTGAAACATACAGTACCTTTGCGGAAAGGTCAAATCTTATATCAGGCTCAAATGAAAGTGTGCTGTGATGCTCCCTTTTTTCTCTGCGTAAATGTGCCGCGACACGGGCGCGAAGCTCCTGAATACGAAAAGGTTTCGTAATATAATCATCCGCACCGATGCCCAATCCAAACAATATATCTTCCTCTAATGTCTTTGCGGTCAGAAAGAGAATCGGGCAGTCTACCATATTCCTGATCTGTTTGCAAAACTCAAACCCGTCTGTGCCAGGCATCATCACATCCAAAAGAATGAGGTCATAGAAATGCAGCTTTTTGATGTCTACATCATCCGCATTTTGACAGACTGTTATCAAATATCCATCTTTCCCCAAACTGTTCTTAATCAATTCCAAGATAGAAACTTCATCGTCAACTACAAGTAAGTGGGTCAAAAAATCACCTCCCGCCCCATTATACCACATTGTCGAGGTTACTCATCATTATTTTTAATGTCAGCTTTCCGATATTCATTGTTGATATTTACAGCTACGGCATTGCTTATATCCACATCCACAATACTGTAAACGTAGCCGAAACTGAAATCTTCCCCCGCCACATTTTTGAAGCGTTTCGATACCTGCCCGATTTCTTCTTGCAGTTCTGACATTTCAAGACATTCATCCGTTATGGTATATGTCAGGCCGTTATATGAAATTTCATCATAGTTTGCGGCGTTCAGCTCATAATACGGCAGAGATTCATTTAACGCCTTATTTTTATCGGCGGTATCGCGGAGCGCACCGCAGGCCGATAAGCATATAAGACTTACAAGCACAATTACCACGGCAAACAGGCACTTTTTATTCACTGTTTTTACCTCCCTCCCAACCATGAAACCAAACCAAACTGGCAATCAGCAGACAAACAGTGCAGCATACAGAAATAATCATACCGCTGAAAAAATCGGTTTTTACCTGTGCATACAGTTGGGGGCTATCCCATGCAAGCACAGTGTAATCCATAGCACGAACGCCCCAGGCCCAGGGAATATATTTCCATGTAGCGTCACCAAGCCCTGTTATCATAAGGGCAGCTATTAAACTCCCTGCAATTCCCAATCCCATAGATGCACCTTTTCCGAAGCTCATTCCCACAAACAAATGAATCAGGTAAATGGGAAGCATGGTAATCAACAATAGAATCCCTGCTTTCAGGTAAAGGCTTGCCGGAGCATCCCTATATAGTGCAGCGAATGTTCCTAACGCTAAAAATGTTGCGCCAAAAGCACAGATCATCAGAAAACCAAGTTTACCAATATACGTTGCCATGCGAGATGGGATTGTTCCCAACAAAAGCTGATAATGCCCGGCCTGATTTTCGATCTGAACAACCAGGCCCACAATAATGCCGATCAGAAACGGGAACGCAACGGCCAGCACTTCCAGATAGGCACTGATTTTGGTTGCCAGTTCCCATCTGGATATATGATAGTAACCCGCAAAAATCACCGCACATATAATCGGAATCATGCTGTGCATATAGAGCAAAATGCTATGTTTACACTTCTGATATTCTGCTTTCCAGCAGCGAACCACAGATACCATAGTTACCCCACCTCCTTTTTCTCAAACCATCTTGCAGTTAAAAATGACAGCGCCGCAAACCAGGCCAGCGAAATGACCAATACAAGTATAATCATCCAAAATGCCATTGCCGTACTCTGATCTGCAACCGGCTCACCATTAGGCAAAATACCTAACACGGAAATCATAAGATGCGGCACCCAGCTATACGGGCAGATCATCCACAAAGAGGTTGTAGCCGTGAAAATCCCTAAAACGCTTCCAAGTCCGGCATTAAGAATAACCGTGACAAAGATACCAACTTTTTTTGATAACCATAAGCACAGCGGAACTTCCCATAGGCTTGCAATGACAATACAAGCTGTTCCGGCCGCAGCCTGCCAAATTCCGATTGTCAGGGGAATTTCGTTGATAACTAATATTGCAAAACCGCCCAACAGATTTAGCGCCAGGAAAATGAAATTCCCCACACAGGAGTAAATACCGGCCACTCCAATTTTTGCTTTCCAGACTTTGTTCTGCGAAACAGGCAATGAAGCAACGGCACGATATTTTAGTTTGCCATTATCCCGCTGTTCAATCAAGGCACAGGTGAGCGTAAGGAATCCAGGATAAAGCAGGATATACCACCAATTATAAGAATTGAGCTGGAACCAAAGAGGGGCAAAAAAGTTCATAAGCGCAGTTACAAACGGGGCCAGAACGATCAGCGTTTTTGTGAAAGTTCTCTTATGCTTTAGGTTCTCTGCCTGAATATATGCCATCCCCATTTAATATCCCTCCTTACCATTTCTGCGAATAACATCCATAAAGAGTTGTTCCAAATCTTCACCGGCGCGAAGCTCTCCCTCATATCCAAGGACGCCGCCAGCAATGATACCCACATGATCTGCAATCTGCTGGACTTCTGACAGAATATGGCTGGACAAAATAACTGTAATCCCTTTGCAGGGAAAAGAGCGAATTAACTCTCGAAGTTCCTCAATCCCTAAAGGGTCAAGGCCGTTAGTCGGTTCATCCAGAATCAAAAGCTGGGGACTGTTCAGCAATGCAATAGCAATACCAAGCCGCTGCTTCATACCAAGAGAAAACTGCCCGGCCCGTTTCTTGCCGGTATTCGTGAGCTGGACAATTTGCAATACCTCGTTAATTCGTGCATCGTCCAGGCCGAGCAATGTAGTTCTGACTTTGAGATTTTCGTATGCAGTCAGATTTTCGTAAAGCGGGGGCATCTCAATCAAAGCACCGATATGCTCCAGATCATTCCGCTTCCACGGGTGGCCGTCAAACTCGATGCTTCCCGATGTGGGGCGCAAAATGCCGGTGAGCATTTTTAAGATCGTGGATTTGCCAGCCCCATTCGGCCCCAGCAGACCATAAACCGAGTTGCGCCGGATGTTCAGTGACACATTGTTTACCGCCATTTGCCCCTTGAAATTTTTGCAGAGGTCAGTCGTTTTCAAAATCATATCCATATAATCAAGTCCTTTCTTTGATTTTACGGATAGCATACCGGGCAATTTTGAAGATTTCATAAAGATTCCCGAAAACAGAATATGAAAAATACACCGTAACCATGGAGCAATACCGACTTACCCATCTGCGCATGGTTTCAAACGCCACGCCACACCGCGCTGCTGCTTCTGTGCAGCTAATCTTCCCCTCCGCACAGTCTCTCACAATATATATTTTTTCTCCTGTTATTTTTCGTTGCTGTGGCACGAAAACACCCCCATAAGAAACAGTTTTGTCTTTCACTGTCTCTTATGGGGGTAGCATATCAGGAAAAGTCACGCCTTTGCTTTTTACCGTTTCAGCAGCTTCTTTGCCGTCCGGATAACCTGGGTCGGGATGGACAGCCGGATGGCCTCTTTCATGGGCAGCTTGCGAAGATACCGTTTGTCAACCTGCTCCAGGGGCAGCGTATCCAGCGCACTGAGCACCTCTTCCCGCTGCTGCGGCTTTGCGGGAGAACGAATCATAGCCTTGTTGGCCGTCAGCGCCTGATCTACGGTAACGGATCTTGTCTGCAAGGGCAGGGCATCAAAGGCGCGCTGCCCCTTTTCGGAATGAACAAAGACCAGGGAGAGCCCCGTGTCATCGTCCAGGTCCGGGCACACCACGTCGCAGCCCCAGAAATCCCCCAGGGTCAGATCACTTCTGCGGTGCAGCTTTCTGGAGGGACACCTATAGCAGCTGGGCCGCAGGCAGAGATCCTGCAAAAACAGCTGCAAATAGGTATCGAAATACAGCTTTTTCGCGTATTGTTTTCCATTTTCAAAGGTCAGCGCCATGGAAAAGCTCTTCCAGCCCTGGCGCTTATCCCGGAAGGATACCCGGGTGACTCTGGAACCATAGCGGCGCTGCTGGCAGTCCAGGTATTTTTGCCAGAGCTTTTCCGAGGGAACGCCATGGCAGATCACATCCGCCGTTACGAGATTTTCATAATCCCGGCCCAGAAAATGCAGCAATCCCTCAATTTGGCAGGGGGTGCCTGTGAACAGCACGGCCCGACCGGCCTCCAGTGCCTCTTTCGCCTGCCGGAAGCAATTTCCCATATGGCTTTGCAGGTATTTGCTGCCCTGAAGCCTTGGCAGATCCCCTTCACTGTCGATTGCCATGTGAACAGCGGTCTTGCTGTCCTCTGCCATAGCAGCACCAAAGACCAGCCCGCCCTGGGCAAGAGTTTGCCTGGCCAACTGGGCGAAAATGCCGCCGGAGGAGCTCTCCGCCCGGTCCTTATCTGGCCCGTAGGCGGCAAAGGCCTTCGGCTCCCCTGCCGGTTCCGCCTGAGCGTGCGAGACGGGGCAGACCTTTTCACACAGGCCGCAGGAGATACATCGCTCGGAATCTGCCTTGGGGTAATCAAATCCTTCTGCATCCCGCACCATGGTGATGCAGCTTTTGGGGCAAACCTGGACACAGGCGGCACAGCCGCAGCAGTCTTCTTTCCGAGTCACGTTAACCACGGAACATCCTCCTCCTCATTTTTTGCAGTGGCTTCTGCGCCAGAGCCTTTTCCTCCCGGTTCATGCCCAACAGCCACATACTGGCGCTGTAAACCAAGGTATACAGCGCAATTCCCGCAAGGAACTGCCAAATATTCCCGAAATGCCAGCATTTCAAAATCCAAACGCCCAGGACGGCAGGTGCAAGCATCCCCCGGGAAAGAAGCGCAATGCTTTTCCAGAAGCCCACAATATTCAGGTGCAGCCTGCGGGCGTAAAATACATTCATAATCAGTCCGTTGCCGATGACCAGGCTGATGGTTGTTCCCAAGGCAGCACCCGGAGGGCCAAACCGCCGTGCAAGGGGGATGCTGACCAGCACATTCAGCAGCGCCATAATGGAATAGATAACGGAGCGGAAACGGTGCTGATTCATAGCCCGCTGAATCTCAATGCCCAGGTTCTGAATCAGAGGCACCAGGGCAGGCAGAATCAGCAGCAGCGCCACGGGATAGGCCTGGACATAGCTCTCGGTGGCATAGATATTCGTAATGAAGTACCAGCCGAAGACCACAAAGCCCGAGGCAATGAGCATCAGAATCAAATATTGTACCCGCCCAACCCGAAGGAAGAGATCGGAAAACCGCCCTGCCTTATCCGGGTCACTGTCCGCTGCAATGCGATGAACTCTGGGCGCAAAAACGGCGGAAATCGCCGTGGAGAAGCTAATGAACAGAGAATTGATCTGGGAGCCCACACCATAGACGGCCACAGCCTCCGTGCCGGATACCTGGCCAAGAATGAACTTGTCCACGGACCAATTGATTTGATTGATGACCATATTCAAAAACAGAAAAAAGCTGAATCCGGCAATTTCCCGCAAACAGGCGAAATCAAACCCATCAAACCGGAACCGAACGTCCAGCTTTTTGACGCAGTACCAGGCGCTTACCGCCAGTTTTGCAACGGTCAGTATGGTGGTAACGCTGACAACTGCAACCGAGCCAAATCCCATAAGCAGCAGCGGCAGGCACAGCAGCGGATTAAAAACCACGCTGGCCAGGGTTACAAGCTGCTGAAAAAGAAACTTTTCATGGGCGGTAACCATGGATTCCAAGAGCCCTGCCGGAAACGTCAGGGCGATGTTGACGACCAGAATGGCCATGAGCACCTTTGCCGTATTCAGCTCTGAGGCTGTCAGCTTGCTGCCAAAGAGCGTCCTTGGAAATTGCAGCAGCACCATACCGCAGACAAATGCCGCAAGGGACATCAGCAGAAAGACCGAAAGAAACATCCCATTAAGCCGCGCGATGCCCACTGTGTCATTCTTTGCCTTGCGCTGGGAATAAAAGCGCAGATAGGCCCCTGTAAAGCCAAGGCTGAACAGACTGAGATAGCTGACCACGCTGCCGACCAAGGTATATAGGCCGTATTCACTCTGCCCCAGCAGGCGGATCATCAAAGGGGTATACAGCAGCTGGACGGCCATATTCAGTCCCGTAGACACATAGGACAGCACGGCCCCCAGCTTCAGCTGATTGGAAGGTTGGTTCAAAAGGCGTTCCTCATTTCTTTCGAAGGTTTTCGGTCAAATACGCCAGAGACTCCGTTCTGCGGCGGCTCAGGGTCGCGTCTGCCTGGGTGAAGTCGATTTCCGGGAAGGCGTGCAGCAGGCTCAGGGCCTCGGTTGTAAAGAGCTGCCCCAGCAGTGCATATTCCGTCAGAAAATCCGTCAGGCGGCTGCCCATGGTCGTGCTGCCATCCGGTGCAAACCTGGGGAGCACCGCGAAGGGACGGTGGTAGATCAGGCTGAATACCGCAGCATGGAAGGAATCCGTAATCACCATGGAGGCATTGCGAATCAAACCAACAAACTCTGCAGGACCACCGGAGAGCATTTGCTCGTCTCCGAAGGAAATATCCTCCTGCCGGAAACCCGCCAGATGCGGCAGCGTCACCAATGGCAGCCCCAGATTTCTGGCCGCTGCCCGGGCTGCGTCCCTGGTCTGCTGGCCTGCTCCCAAAAGATAGCACAGCACATAGGGCCCCTCTTTCGGCGCACGCATCTCCCTGTCCCACTGCTCCTGCGTCAGCAGCAGCACCGGATCAGCTACAACCGTCGCTTCCCTGCCGCTTACTCTTCTCAGGTCCTCTACACTGCTTTTCTCCCGCAGGGAAAGACCGTCCAGCCTGGCCGCGTTTTTCCCCAGCTTTTTCAGGAACTTTGGATTCAGGTTCTTGTTTGGCATACTGGGCGCATAGGAGAATTTCTGCACCGTCTCCGGTACAAAGCCCAGGGACATGGCATCCAGTGCGCAGTAATAGTAGCCCGTGCCGAATTCGTTCCATATCTGGTCGCCGCCGCAGACAAAGCAGTCATATTGGGAAAGGGCGTCTCGAATGGTTTCCGGGGTAAACAGGCTGCTGTTGTGAGGCGTTTCCAAGGCAAAATTGTCATAATCCTGCTGCCGTGCAGCCAGTTCCTTTTTTAAATCTTCGGGGATTTCCGGAAAAACCGGCGCAGGACCGCCGCGCAGCTTTTCCGCGCCGAGGTAAGCAATGTTTTTCAAGACACGCTCCGGGAAGCTCTTTTTCATCCAGCTTCCGCTGTAGGCAAAGGGCAGCTGCTCTGCGGACCATCCGGGAACATTCTCAATGGCCCGGACCAGGGCTCTCGCCTGGAGCTGGCCGCCGGGATTGCGGTTTTCATAGTAAAGCGTCAGAATTCCAGCCTTCATGGCAGTTCCTCTTTTCCGGAAGTATAATTTTCGCATTTATTGTATCATAAAGCAGCCATCGATGCAACCCCGGAACACTCTTGCGAAACAGCGCGGCGTATGATATGATAAGGAAAATGACGAAAGACAAAGAGGGATTCACCGTGAAAAAAGCCATTTTATTCGATTTGGACGGAACGATTACCGATTCCGGCGAGGGCATTATCAACTGCGCCCAGTATGCCTTCCAGCAGATGGGCTATCCCGTACCGCCCCGGGAGGAGATGGGCGTTTTTGTAGGCCCGCCCCTGTGGGATACCTTCGAAAAATTCGGCATTCCGAAGGAGCAGACGGATGAGGCCGTCCGGATTTTCCGCAGCCGGTACGTGCCCATCGGGAAATTCGAAAACACCCCCTACCCCGGTATCCGGGAGCTTCTGGAGCGCCTGAAGGAAATGGGCTTTCTTCTCTATGTGGCAACCTCGAAACCGGAGACTACGGCCGCAGAGATTCTGGAACACTTCGATCTGGCGAAATACTTCGATCGAATTTGCGGTGCTGACCTGGAAAAGAAGCGGAACAGCAAGGATGCCGTCATCGAATACCTTCTGGGCCTTGCGGGCAGTGATGCCGATATGACCATGGTTGGCGACACAGAGTATGACGTTCTCGGCGCTGCAGCCCACGGCATCCCCACCATTGGCGTCAGCTGGGGCTATGGCGATGTGGCTGCCATGCGTGCAGCCGGTGCAAAAGCCATCGCGGATACAATGCAGGCGCTGGAAGCTTATCTGACAGAGGGTAAAAAAGAGGGCTGCTAACGCTCCCTGCTGGTAAGACAGTAAACACAAATTTCTTGGAACAGGCATGATTTCGGTCATGCCTGTTCCGCTTTTAGCAGCTCCTCCATGGGGTAAAGTCATTAATATGCACCCTCTGTCTGTGTTCGGCACTGGACTTATCCGGCGTTTCTACTGCCAGATAAGTCCAAGATTTTGACATTGGGCAACCCATAGGCGGACGGATTTTTCACCACAATGTTACTTTTGCTTCCATCAAGCGACAATTCAATTCATACAGTGCTGTGCGATTTGAATCCCATTTCAGTTTATTGTTTGTTTCTTCATAGGTCAGCCAAACGCACTCGGTATGTTCGTGAGAAAGTTCAATATCTTTTCGGCACTCGAAACCGAAAGTGTATTCAGGAATGACATAGATATCCTTTCCCCAATGCCGGCGGTGCTTTTCCGATATAACTGTAGCAGGAATATATGCCAAACTCTTAAGTTCCACCCACTTGCCAGAGCACACTCCACCTTCTTCAAAGGTTTCTCTTTTTGCCGCTTCAAATGGCGTTTCGTTATCCTCACCGCCCCCGGCAATAAACTGCCATTGGTCGTGATCTGCACGATGGAAGACACAATAATATGGACAGCGATTGATGATACGGTATGGTATGGAAAGAATTTGAAATGGCGCTCTCATGATATTTCTCCTTAGCACGAATTTTTTTGAGATAGCAAAACGGACGAACGCCGTCAATGGTCAAGATGAACGGCTGCGCCGCCATTGACTTCCGTCCGTCTGTTTCGCTTTTTGGCAGGCAAGGCGGCGGTTGCCGCCGGTTTCCATTTGGAAAATGGCGCTTGCTATCATGGGAAACGGAGAATAGCAAGCACAGCAAGTGTATGTACACTTACGAAATCCGGCGTGGCACGACCGGGATTTCCTTGCAGAATAGCAAGCTCCGGTGAGTACCCACACCGGAGCTTGCCATTCTGGCAAGCAATGCACGGCGGTACCCACTTGTGCAAAAACTTGTTGGGGCGCGGGTCGCCAGTGGCGACCTCAAAATGCAATGCATTTTGAAGCGCTTGACCGAGCCGACAGGCGAGACCATCCCAAACCCTTTAACAATTTCGGAGAAATTGGCTGCGCACCGTTGGCGCTGTTCCTCGTAAAAATCGTAATAAGGCAGTCACGGCTTTTGCGGTTTTCCCTGTTTGGAGATTTTCTCGCCATCGGCAGTTGGGAAAATCCCCTCCATAGCCATGGTGCGAAGATAGGCACTAAGATTATCCGTGCCGGACTCCATCATTCGCTGCTTGATGGCAGCAAGCTCTTTTTCATCCACAAAGAATTTGACCTGTATCGGTCGCTTGCGATTCTTGTTGTCTGGCATAAATGCTATCCTATCCCTGTTAATTTATCTCTTGTCCGTAGTGAAAAGCTTTACAGTGTCTGCTGGATTCTTCAATTCGGTCTTGAAGAATTCCGGATACATTTTAATGTCCTCATCGAGCGAAGCCCACACCAAGTGTTCTTTGCTGTTATCTTCCATAAAGCTTTCGCTGATCGGCGCAAAAGCGTCAGGCACTTTCATATAGAAGAAAAGCGAAATCTCATAAATCAGCTTGTTCCGATTGGAAGGCACGTCGCCATAGAAGTAGTTTTCATGCACAAAGCCAAGGCGGTCAATTTCCATCTGAACACCTGTTTCCTCCAACACTTCACGGACGACAGCCTCTTCTGCTGTTTCACCGAATTTTACCCTGCCGCCAACGGAGTAGAGATAGTCTCTGTCATTGCCAACCATCAAAATCTTTCCTTTTTTCATGATGATTGCGCCGACACGAATATTCAAAATCCCATCGTCACAGGCTACGCACATATCTTTGTTCATTGTTCTTTCACCTTATCACCGTTTTGCTATTTCAAGGCATGCTTCCACGCGCTGCCTTCTTGATAGTAGAAGAACTCGCTCAGATTTTCTTCTATGAAAACCCGGAGCATATCACGCATATCCAAAGACAACTTGAGATTAGGCAGATTGGCAATATCTTCCCACCAGCACTGGCCTTCGGAGCTGGAATGTAATTCGCCATCAAAACAAGTTGTCTTATAAAGCAGCACAACAAACCTGCACTGATTTTCACACCAGTCTTTGATACCGCAGAGCTGGGGAGAACGGATATGCAGTCCAGTTTCCTCCTGCACCGCACGAATCACGGCATACGTAAAGGATTCTCCCGGCTCTATATGACCTCCGGGGAAGGTGATGCCCGGCCAGTCCCGCTTTTTCCGGTCGATCACGACAACTCGGCTGCCATCACAGATCATGCACATATTTGTAAATTCAACCGTTTCAAACATCACATTAACCTTTCATAAATCCGCAGCAACCGATTTCGGAAAATTCATAGAACCCCATCGACTTGTAAAAAGCAATGGTTTTCGGCGTGTTGTCTGTTGCCAACTGAATCTGGCGAACATGGCTGTATCGGCTCAGAATGGCTTGTAAGAGTGCAGAGCCGAAACCTTTTCGCTGATGCTCCGGAAACACCAATATGTCTTGCACAAACACGATGGTATGACCATCGCCCACAGTGCGAATGATACCAAGAAGCTGATTACCCTCATAAGCGGCAAGGGTCAGCATAGAGCTTTCAAAGCCTTTACGCAGTACCTCCGGCTGATCGGTGTAGGCCGTCCAGCCAACACTCGTGTATAAGCGCAGAATCTCTGATTCGTTGTAAGTTTTATATTCTCTGATTTCCATATTAAGTAACCTCCATTCGAATTTTACGGAAACTGTTACTTGTCTCTGCGCAATCTCATGGTCTGTCCTCCTCGCTGTTGAATGCAGATATCAAAGTAATTATACCACCAAGACACAAGCTTTTCCACCCTTTTCGTTATCCTTGCTTTACAGCGCAAAAAACAGGTGATTCTCAACCCTTAGATGTAAAAACAGGCGGCATCCAACCGAAGTTGAATGTCGCCTGTTTTGTCCACTCCTGTCTGACAGATGCCGATTTCGTAATTTTCTCAAATTACTGTCTTATCGGCACACGCCGAAGCATCCTTGGCTTTGTGGATGCTTAGCAGCCTTTTGATTCGTTACGCGCTGAGGCTCGTCCGCAGAAGCGTAAGCGCCTCCGGACCGGTGATCCCCATGACGGCTTCCAATTCTCCGGCAAGGATTTTCTCCGCGTCATGGAGGAAATTTTCGTCACACATATGCAGCCGTCGCCCGGCTGCTTTCTGGGCAGACCGGTGGGCATAGATGGAATACACCGTTTGCAGCAGCGTTTCCCGGGTTCCGGAGCCGGTGAGCTCCCGGTAGGACTGTTTGCGCTTATTCTCATCCTGAATCCAGGAAACCGTGTGGACCTTCGGTGATGCAAGGAGCGTTTCCCACGCTTCCTTCGAGATGAGCCCGGACACTTTGGACATGGCAGCCTCATTCTGCATGGGCACCATATATTGGCTGCCCTGCTTTCCAACCGGCTCCAAAACCAGATATTGCTGACTGACTCTGTTCACCATTCGCTCCTGCACTTCTTTGACCCGGCACACGCCATGAATCCCATAAACCACAAGCTCACCCAGCTGAAACACGGGAAAAAACCTCCTCTTGACAAATTATCTTAGTAGTGATATGATATCAAATTTTGGTTCGGAAAGCAAATGGTGATTTTGCCAAATTTTCAGAGATTTCTTCTACACTATTCACAAATTTTCCGTAAAAGCGTCATTTTCTCCACTTTTTGAGGCATTTTTTAGAATTGCAGCTCTATGCCATAATGGCGCAGCCAGAAGTCAATTTGCAGGAAATATGCGATCTTTTGAGGCCGTGCCATAAGCTGCCCATACCAGGGCCAGGGGCTTTGGCTATCCAGGACCATTTTGAGCGCTTCCCTGTCCACAAGGGCGAATAGCGGAGAATCCGCAGATAGCAAAGCCTGCATTTTTTCCTCCAGCAATGTCTCATAGCGAGGATCGAAGGTTTTCGGATAGGGGCTCTTTTTTCTGTGGGCCACCGCCTCCGGGAGCAGGTCCCCGCAGGCATAGCGCAGCAGGCCCTTCTCTTCCCCCTGATAGTCCTTGTATTCCCAGGGCACGCCATAGAGATATTCCGCAATGCGGTAATCGCAGAAGGGCACCCGTACCTCCAAGCCGCTGAACATGCTCATCCGGTCCTTCCGGTCCAGAAGGGTCTGCATAAACCAGCGAAAATTCAGGTTTACCATTTCCTTCATGCGCCGCTCCCGGGGGCTGCTTCCCGGCAGAACGTCACTTTCCCGGCAGGTTTTCAGGTAGGCCTCCATGACGTAGGCTTCCCCGTCCAGCTTGGCGCGAAGGTCCGGGTGCAGCAGATTGCAGCGGTCAATAGTATTCTGCGCCCAGGGGAACCCCGCTCTGTCCCGAACTTCCGGGTCGCGATACCAGGGATAACCGCCGAAAATCTCATCGGCACATTCCCCGGACAGCGCCACTTTTACGTATTTCCGAATCTCCCTGCAAAATGCCAGAAGAGAAAAGTCCACATCCGCCATTCCCGGCAGGTCTCTGGCAACGGTGGCCTCCTCCAGGCTGGAGACCAGCGTCTCCGGCGGCAATTCCGTCAGATGATGGTCAGAATGCAGAAATTCCTCCATTAGGCCGATAAAATCGCTGTCCGAAGTCGGCTGGAACTTTCCCGCCCGGAAATACTTGTCGTTCTCCGGATATCCAACGGAAAAGGTCATCAATTGCCGTCCGGCCTGCTCCATTTTTTTTGCGCAGACCGCACTGATGAGGCTGGAATCCAGGCCGCCGGACAGGAAGGTCCCAATGGGCACATCGGAGACCATCTGCCGCGTAATAGCATCCAGCACCAGCGCCCGGGTGTGCTCCGCCGTCTGGCGGAAATTCTCCCGGTGCTCCCGGTCTTTCAAAGACCAGTACCGGTGTATTGCCAGAACGCCCCCTTCGAAGGTTGCCCAGCAGCCCGGTTCCAGCTCCCGAATCCCGCGAAAGACGCCGCTGCCCGGCTGCCGCCCCGGCCCAAGCAGCAAAATCTGAGCTGCTCCCTCCGCATCCAGCGCGGCCCTCTGGGAAGGATGGGCCAGAATGGTCTTGATTTCCGAGGCAAATAGCAGTCCTTCCCCGCTGAGGCTGTAAAACAGCGGCTTCACGCCGATACGGTCCCGGGCAAGGAACATCCGCTTTTTTCTGCTCTCCCAGATGCCGAAGGCAAAAATGCCATTCATTTTCAGAAGGCACTCCGGCCCCCATTGGGCATAGCTGTGCAGCACAACCTCTGTGTCCGAATGCGTGGCAAAGGCATGGCCCAATTTTTCCAGCTTTTTTCGCAGCTGCTCCGTATTGTAGAGCTCCCCATTGTAGGTAATGCAGTAGTGTTCCCCGCCCCAGAGCAGCTCCATAGGCTGAGCGCCGCCTGTGGGGTCGATGATGGCAAGACGGGTGTGCAGCAGCGTACAGTCCGCATTTCTGAAAATGCCCCGGCCGTCCGGGCCACGGCGAGCCATGGTTTGCAGCATGGCATGCATGCAGGTTTCCTCAATCGGCAGTCCGACACAGCCGGATATGGCACACATAGAATCACACTCCCTGGAAGCATTCTATGCCCCTTTGCCCGAAAGGTGCATGATTTGCGCCGGAGCGCAAATACTAGCGGCGAGGTGATTGCATATGAAAACCAGTCAGGAAATCCTGTCCTCGGTCCTCAAAACCACCCAGATGGGCCAGGTGGGCATCCGCAGCGTCCTGGATACCACTCTGAATCCCGAGCTGCGGCAGGCGCTGGTGCAGCAGCTGAAGGAATACGACGGAATCGAAACGGAAGCCCACAATATCGCATCCCAGCGGGGCTGGGAGCTGAAGGAGCTGGACAGCGCCGTGCGGATGATGTCCAACATGGTGTGCCGCATGAAGCTCACAGGTGCGGACGCCACATCGAAAATTTCGGAGATGATGATCCAGGGCAATACCAAGGGGCTGGTAAAAGGCCTGCGGAATCTGCACCGCTCTGACCGGAAGGACAGCCGGGTGGACACCCTTTCCCAGAAGCTCATCGATACAGAAACCAACAATATCCGCCAGATGCGGCCCTTTCTGTAAGCTGACCCGGCAGCGAATTCGCTGCCGGGTCGTTTTTTGGTGGGGAACCTTTTTCTTACGGATCGCATATACTGTACGAGAAACATGCAAGGAGGGAAAATCATGTCATCGAACGGTTACATAACAGCCCGCGCCTATATGAGCTACGCGCAGATTCCCTTGGAGGATGTGGCAGTGGCGGTCACTGCCCAGGACGGTACAGCCATTGCCATGCGCCTGACGAACCGAAGCGGCCTGACCGAGCCTATCTCCATCCCAACCCCGGACCGGGAAGAGAGTGAACGCCCGGAGGGCAACGGGCAGCAGCCCTTTACGGACGTGACGGTCTATGCATTCAAAACGGATTTTGAGCAAATCGCAGCCCGAAATGTCCAGATCTTCCCGGGAATTACCACCGTACAGGACCTGGAAATGGTGCCCCTGTCAGAGCTTCCGGACCGTTGGGATGAAAAAATACTGTTTAATACTCCGCCACAGAATCTGTAAGGAGGGTCTATGCCGACTGTCATTCCCTATGTACCCCAGCGGATCACGGTTCATCTGGGCGCGCCCAGCGCCAGTGCCGACAATGTGACCGTAAGCTTCTCGGACTATGTGAAAAATGTTGCCTCCAGTGAGATTTATCCCACCTGGGAGGAAAGCGCCTTGCGGGCCAATATCCTGGCCATTGTTTCCTTTGCGCTAAACCGGGTATATACAGAGTTCTACCGCAGCCGAGGCTATGATTTTGACATCACCAGCTCCACCGCCTATGACCAGTTCTTTGTCCGGGGGCGCAGCTTTTTTTCCAACGTTTCCCGGCTGGTGGATGAGCTTTTCAATTCCTATCTGCGCCGCCCGGGCTTTGTAGAACCGCTGGCCGCAAAATTTTGCAACGGCACCACCGTCACCTGCGAAGGCCTGAGCCAGTGGGGCAGCCAGGCCCTTGCCCAGCAGGGCTACAACTCCACCCAGATTCTGCGCAGCTACTATGGGGACGTGGAAATCGTGGCCAATGCCCCGGTGCAGGACTATGTGTCTTCCTACCCCGGGACGCCTCTGCGAAGAGGCAGCGTAGGCCCCAATGTGGTGGTCATCCAAACAGAGCTGAACCGAATATCCCAGAACTACCCGGCCATTCCGAAGGTATCTGCCGTGGACGGCATTTTCGGTGCCGCCACAGAGAATTCCGTCACAGCCTTCCAGGAAATATTCAATTTGAACCCCGATGGTGTGGTTGGTCCTGCCACATGGTATGCGCTGGTGCGGCTGTATACAGCCGTGACCTCCCTTTCCGAGCTGCGCAGCCAGGGGCAGCGGTTTTACACCATCGCCTGGAACAAGGGTCGACCCCTTGTTCCGGGCGACCGGGGCATTCAGGTCGAACACCTCCAATACATGCTGCGGGTGCTCGCCGCCTATATTTCTCAGATTCCCAGCGTTGCGGTGGACGGTATTTATGGCAGCGCCTCCCGCAGCGCCGTACTGGCGGCCCAGGGCTATTTCGGTCTGCCTCAAACCGGAACCGTAGACCTGACCACCTGGGATGAAATTTACGACCAGTTTACTGGCATTGAAAACGCCAGCTTCCGGGATTTGGAGCGCTTCCCCTATACCAGCGCCGTGATCGGCAATACCCTGCCCCGGAACCGGTATGCCCGGTCCTCCACCATGACCCAATTCCCGGGATATGATCTCGCCATCGGCGGTCAAGACCCTGTCAGACAGGAGGTAGTACGATGAAACCCACAGAATCCTTTTTGGGGCAGCCTATCCGCAGCCTGCAAACCATGCTCCGCGTTTTGGCGGAAAATGATGACGAATACAAGGCCTTGATTCCGGACGGAATCTATGGACCGGATACCATGGCCGCCGTGCGGGTTTTCCAGCGCCGCAACCGTCTGCCGGTTACGGGGGTTACGGACCTGGAAACCTGGAATCGGATTGTGGAGGAATATGCCCTCGCCCTGGTGGAGATCGTGCAGCCACAGGTTCTAAACGTTCTGCTGAACCCGGGACAATGCATCGGCTTCGGGGAGAAAAACGCGGCGGTACATCTGGCACAGGTCATTCTGGCCGTACTTTCCGAAAACTATCACTGCGTGGATGCTCCGCCGGTCACCGGCGTTCTGGATGGACCGACACAAGACGCTCTGGCCGCATTCCAGCAGCTCTCCGGCCTGCCGATCACCGGAAGGCTGGACCGCCACACCTGGAAACACCTGGCGCTTCAATTCCCCATGGCCTCCAATCTGCCCGTCAACGAATGCACCCGGAAATAAAAAAGAAGACGGCTGCCGGGAAAGCGAGGCCAGGATGCTTCGGTTACAAACCAAACACATCTTGGCAGCCTTTCCGGGCAGCCGCCGGTATTCATTCTCGTCCTCCGGGGACAATGTGTCACAAGCGCCGCCGTCGGCTTATCCGCAGATATTTCCGCGGCATCGGCAGGCTTCACCGTCTCCGTTTTCTGTAGCCTTAGTATACCATACGGACTGCGGAGAAAGGTGAAGAATCCTTGAACGTTTGGGAAACGAATTATGCCGGATAGTTGTTGCTGAGCACCAGCAGTACCGGGACTGCCAGAGTAAACACGCTGACAGCCCATGCATACAGCGCCTTTTTGGACAGGAACATCATTGCAAGGCATCCGCCGGTTAAGACAAGCGGGCCAACGACCGCCGTATACCGGGAGATGTGGTAGGTAAACTCGCCGCTGGATTGCAGCAGCAGGCCTACGGAAAGAGGCAGATTCACCGTATTATAGGCAGCAAGCCGCAGGGAAAAATAGATCACCGGGGCCGCCAGAACCACCTTGCGCAGGCGATAGCACCAGGTGACAATGATTCCGACAATATGCTTGAACTGATCATAGGCACTGCGCTGCCCGGCGCTTTGCGGAACTTGTGCGTTCTTTTTCATTGGTTTCCTCCTAAATCGGGTTTGGGCTTGGTATTTTCGGCGTAGAGGATCGCGAGACCCTTGATGATCAGATCACGGTCATAGTGCATGAGTGTCTTGCACAGGGGAACAACATATTGTGCCATTCGGCCCGTGGCGATAACGGCAACCTTATCCCCCAGTTCCTCTTCCATCCGCGCGACCATGCCATCCAGCATGGCAGCAGCACCGTTGAGAATGCCGCTGCGCATACATTCAACCGTATTTCGCCCGATGGTACGCTTGGGCTGGTCCAGCTGCAGGCCCGGCAGCAGGGCTGCCCGCTCTGTCAGGGCCTCCATGGAAATGCGCACGCCGGGGCTGATGCTGCCACCAATCAGAGCACCGTTCCGGTCCAGGACCATCATGGTGGTGGCGGTACCCATCCCGACCACAATAAGCGGGGGCTTCTGAAGGCGCTGAGCAGCAACGCATCCAACCACCAGATCGGAACCGGTTTGCGCCGGGTTATCGATACGGATATTCAAGCCGGTTTTGATCCCGGGACCGACCACAAGGATAGGCTTGCCAAACAGCTTTTTCAGGCCTGTCTTGATCTGATTCAGAACCTGGGGCACCACAGAGGCGATGATCGCCCCATCAATATCGGAGGCGGAAACGTTGTTGATGGTCAGCAGCATCTTCAGGTCGATGGCATATTCGTCGGAGGTTTTTGTAGTATCGGTGCGCAGTCTGGCTTGAAAGACAATGTCCTTTCCTCGGACGGCGCCCACTGTAATATTGGTATTGCCAATATGCACTGCAAGGATCATGTCTGTTCCTCCAAATCTTTCAGGCCCAGCAGACGGCTGGCAGCAACAGTCCCGTTTTCGATTTCTATCAGCCCTGCGCTTCCGGCAAAGCCTGCCGCCCCGGGATTCATGACCAGAAGGCCGTCCTCCTCCCGGTGAAGATACGGAATGTGCGTATGCCCATACAGGGCGACCTGCGCACCCTCGGCCCGAGCGTCCCGTAAGAGCTGGGACAGCGTTTGCTTCACATGGTGCTGATGGCCGTGGGTCAGGTAAAACCGCACGCCGCCGATGGTAGGTACAAGAATTTTCGGAAGGAAGGGATCGCAGGAATACTCGTCACAGTTTCCGGGGACCTGGTAAAACGCCGCGCCGGAGGCCAGCTGCCGCAATTCATAGCCATCGGGATAGTAGTCCCCCAGGTGGATCACGCAGTCTGGCCGGAACACTTCTATGCAGCGTTCCATAAAATCCATATAACGGTGAGAATCGGATAAAATCAATAAACGCATTTTTCCATCCTTACAGGAAGTTCTGTTCTTCCCTATTTTTAATCAAATTTCATTATAACATACTCGGCAAAAGATTGCTACTGAAAAAATAGTTTTCCCCGTGCGGAAAAATCTCCGGCTTGCTGCATAAAATAAACAGAAAGGCAGTTCATCCCGGAAAAGGAGGCAAAAACGTGGAAAATACGGATTTCACACCGGAAAAACTGGAACAGGCTAGACTTTTGGCGGACACCCCCGCAGGGCGGCAGTTGAAGGCCCTCCTGCAGCAAAACAATGCCCAGGGGCTTCGGCAGGCCATGGATCAGGCAGCCAAAGGTGACTATGCATCCGCCAAGCAAACCATTGAAGCCTTTCTCGCGACACCGGAGGCGGCAGCGCTTTTGCGGCAGCTGCGAAATGAGCCATGAGCGGCATGGAGGATCAGCTGGGAGCCATTCTGGGCGACCCGGAGATGATGCAGAAAATTCAGGCACTGGCGCAATCCATGGGCCAGTCCCAGTCCACCGGACAGCCGGAGAAACCGGAGCGCGCGGTGCAGCCGTCTCCGGCCGGGCCGGGACCGGGAGATTTGGAGATGCTCAAAGCCTTTACGGGCTTTGCCCGGGGCGCGGAAATTGACCAGAACCAGCGCGCGCTTCTGAAAGCGCTCTCCCCCTATGTCAGCCGGGAGAAAATTGCCAAGCTGGAGAAGGCCATGCGTTCGGCCAAGCTGGCCCAGCAAACCTCCGGGCTGCTGGAATCCGGCGCACTGAAAAACCTGACTGGAGGCTAGGCCATGTACAACCGCTATATTCCTACGGAAGACGGCTCCTTCCGCCGCCAAAGTCTGCCGGACGGTCCGCAGCCGCCATCGCAGTCACCTGCACCGCCTTCATCCAGCCCTCCGCGCAAGCCTGCAGAGGGTGCGGGCACTTTTCTAGATAGTCTGTTGCCCCGGGGGCTGGATACGGAGGATCTGATCGTAGTGCTTTTGCTGCTTTTGATGTCCGAAAACTGCACGGATACCCCAAACACGGCATTGATCACCATGCTGATTTACTTATTTCTCTAGTCCGTCGGCTCCCTGTTTCAATGGGGAGCCGCTTTTTATCAACAGCTCCTTTTCTTCCCTTGGCAGCTGCTTGACGGCATATTCCCGGCGCAGGGCGGTGCCGTGGTCCGGACAGACTTCCCGGTAGCACAGCGTCAGAGGTCCCCTGCCCCGGGTATATTTTGCACCCTTCCCGCAGCGGTGCATAGCTAGGCGCTTGTCCGCATCCCGGGCAATGCCGGTATAGAGCGTCCCGTCGCCGCAGCGCAGAATATAGAGCTCCCATTCATTTTCCATGGCGGCCCAGCTTTTGGAAAACAGGCTTTTCCAGGACCTTGTCCAGCAGGAAGAAGGTCACGTTGCCAAGGATGAGCAGCACAATGAGCATAACTGTCCCAAGCTCCCGGAATTCCTCGTTCAATGCCGGAAGCCCCAGAATAAAGAGGAGTACCGCATAGAGCACACAGATGCTGGCGTTAAAATACAGGCCCTTCCAAAGGACTCTCAGGCGTGACCGGTCCAGCAGCTGCTTCAGGATCGGATAATAGCCCAGCACCAGCAGCACCCCTGCCGCCTCCCGGTCCGGGCACAGGAGCAGAGACAGAATGGCCACAGCGAAAAACCAGGCCCAGGCTATGCGTCTGCCGCAGATATTCAGAATCACCTGCAGCAGCAGCGCGCAGAGCATGGGGCTGACATAGGTGTTGACAGGGATCAGGCCACCAAGGCACATGATGCAAACGGCTGCCGCCGCCAGCACACCCCCAAGGGCCATATTTTTTGCGGAAGAATTTGTATTGTGCAAAACGATTTCACCCTTTCGTTTGATATGCCTATTATAGAGAAAACCACAGGCAAACGCAATGGCTTTCCATTGACATTTTGCCTTTTTTGCGATATATTGATAAAAAGAAAACCGGAAATGGAAGGTGTGTGTCATGGAAATTACCGTTGGAATGACCGGCGAGGCAACCGCGCTGGTGGAAAAAGAGGACACGGCTCAGGCCGTTGGCTCCGGGAGCCTTCTGGTCTACGCAACGCCCTGCATGGCGGCTCTGATGGAGGGCGCTGCCTGCGAGGCAATCGAGCAGGCCCTCCCCCAGGGGCAGACCAGTGTTGGGACTGCGCTGAATCTGGAGCACATCAGTGCAACCCCCGTCGGCCTGGAGGTCCGCGCCCGGGCGGAGGTCACCGCTGTAGAGGGAAAGAAAATCACCTTTGCCATCACCGTCTCCGACGAGGCTGGGGAAATCGGCAGAGCCACCCATACGCGGGTGCTGGTAAACATTGAAAAATTCCTGGAAAAAACCTATCAAAAGCTATAAGGAGGAATTACCATGGAAGATTACGGTGCAATGATTCGCAATACCTTTGAGCTGGGCAGCGTCCGGGACGCAGAGGCCCTGTTCGATGCCTGCGTGGAGAATGCCTTCCCCACCTCCCACTTCCGGCGGCTGGAGCTGATCCGGTTTGTGAAAGACGAGCAATATCTGGAGGGCCGCAGCTGGAACCATGTGTTTGACATCCGGAAGGACAAGCTGAACGGTTCCGATGTCTGGAAGGTCCACTGCCACCGGGTCACCATGGGCGAGACCCCGGACAAGACCGTGTGCCTGGACTATATGACCCTGGGCTTCGTGGCCTACCTGTACCCCACGGAAAAGTGATCTGACAAGCAAAGATGCCGCTGCGAACCGGCTTGGAACCGGTCCGCAGCGGCGTTTTTTATTGGTGCGGTATTGTTCTTACCTCTTATCCGCCAGGATCAGCTTTTTGACGGCTTCGATGCCGACACGGATGGCACCGGAGGTATCTTCCGTCATGGGCATAAACATTCCGGCCTTTTCCCGCTCCTGGTTCCACACGGCATGGAAGCAGCTGCCGCAGCGGACGCCCCTGGCGGCTGCAACGACGAACAGGGCCGCAGACTCCATCTCGCTGGCCTTGACGCCCAGGCGCTTCCAGCTCTCCCACTTTTGCAGCAGGTCATAGGAAACAGGGCTCTTCTCCGGACTGTGCTGGCCATAAAAAGCATCCTTGCACTGGACCACACCCACGTGCGTCCGGAAGCCCAGTTCCCGGCTGGCATCCCGCAGGGCCAGGGTCACATCAAAATCCGGCACACTGGGGTACTCAATGGGGGCATATTCCAGAGAGGTGTGCTCATAGCGGATGGCGCCGCTGGCTACCACAATATCGCCGGGGCAGACATCCAGATCAATGCCGCCGCAGGTGCCGATGCGGATGAAGGTATCCGCGCCGATATTGGCCAGCTCCTCCATGGCGATGGCCGCGGAAGGGCCGCCGATGCCGGTGGAGCAGACAGAAACCCTCTCCCCAAGGATGGTTCCGGTATAGACATTGTACTCCCGGTTCATGCCGATATGGACAGGGTTCTCAAAATGGGCTGCAATGGCCTCGCACCGTCCCGGGTCTCCGGGCAGGAATACATAGCGGCCCACATCGCCCTCGGTGCAGTGAATATGATACTGTTTTTCCGTTTTCTGCATAGCCGTTTCTCCTTTGTTGAACTTGTACAAAAAGTATAGCACAAAGCGCCTCTGTTTGCAAGGGTCGAGACAAGCATTGCCTCAAAACAGACTGATCTGACTGGTGTCCGGCAGGCTTCCGAAGGCGCCTGCGTCCTTGAGCATCTGAATGTGGGTCTTGGAGACCTTCGGACAGGCGGCGGCGACCTCCTCAATGGAAAGGAAGGTCTTCCCTTCCCTGCCCCGCATCAGGTCCCAGGCGGCGTTTTCACCCAGGCCGGAGATTGCCACGAAGGGCGGCAGGATCTTCCCGTCCTCCACCAGGAACTTGGTGGCATGGCTCTTATAGATATCAATGGGCAGGAATTCGAAGCCCCGGAGGTAGTATTCATAGACGACCTCCATGGTTGTCAGCAGGTCCTCGTCCTTATCGGAGGCGTTTTCATTGGTCTCAATGGCATCCATGTTGGCCATAATGGCCTCCATGCCCTGGGTCATGAGCACCGCATCAAAGCCGCCTTTCTGGCTTCGTCTGTAAAAATAGGCTGCATAAAAAGCCAGCGGATGGTAGACCTTGAACCAGGCAATGCGGAAGGCCATCATAACATAGGCCACGGCATGGGCCTTGGGGAACAGGTACTTGATTTTCTTGCAGGAGCCGATGTACCAGTCCGGCACGCCTGCATCGATCATTTCCTGTTCCGCACCCTCCGGCAGACCCCGGCCCTTTCGGACCGCCTCCATGATCTTAAAGGAACGCTTTTCAGGCATTCCGCAGGAGATCAGGTACAGCATGATGTCGTCACGGCAGCCGATGGCCTGGTCAACCGTTGCGGTCTTGGAGGTGATCAGATCCTTGGCATTGCCCAGCCAAACGTCTGTGCCGTGGGAGAAACCTGACAGGCGGAGCAGGGTATCAAACCGCTCCGGCATGGTATCCATGAGCATGCCTCTTGTAAACTTGGTGTTAAACTCCGGGATGGCCACGGCTCCGGTAGGGCCTAGAATTTTGTCATTTTCATAGCCCAGGACCTTGGAGGAGGTAAAAATAGACATGGTATTCTTATCGTCCAGCGGAATGGTTTTGGCATCCACGCCGGTCATATCCTCCATCATGCGGATCATGGTGGGGTCATCATGGCCCAGCATATCCAGCTTCAGAAGGTTTTCCTCCATGGAGTGGTATTCAAAGTGGGTGGTGATCTGGTCGGCATTGGGGTCATCCGCCGGGTGCTGTACCGGGCAGAAATCCCAGATTTCATTCTCCTGGGGGATAACCACCAGGCCGCCGGGGTGCTGGCCGGTGGTCCGACGCACGCCTACGCAGCCTGCGGCCAGGCGGGCCTCCTCGGCCCGGTTGGCAGTCTTGCCACGCTCGGCCAGATATTTTTTCACATAGCCAAAGGCGGTCTTTTCCGCCACCGTGCCAATGGTTCCGGCCCGGAACACATGGGATTTTCCGAACATCTCCACGCAGTAGGCATGGGCCTTGGACTGGTATTCGCCGGAGAAGTTCAGGTCGATATCGGGCACCTTGTCGCCGCCAAAGCCCAGGAAGGTCTCAAAGGGGATGTTGAAGCCGTCCTTTTCGAACTTGCTGCCGCATTTTGGGCAGACGGCATCCGGCAGGTCCGCACCGCAGCCATAGCCCTTTGGCACATCGAAGGTGGTGTACTTGCACTCCGGGTTCGGGCAGCGATAGTGCGGCGGGAAGGAATTCACCTCCGTAATGCCGGACATATAGGCAACGATGGAGGAGCCAACAGAGCCTCGGGAGCCCACCAGATAGCCATGCTCCAGGGAGTTCTGCACCAGCTTCTGGGCGGACATATAAATCACATCATAGTGGCAGGAGATGATGTCGTGCAGCTCTGTCTCCACGCGCTTGGTGATGAGCTCCGGGGGATTCTCGCCGTAGAGCCTGTGGAGCTTGCCATAAACCAGGGCCTTCAGGTCCTCTACGGAGTTCTCGATTTTGGGCGCGAACAGATTGTGGGGCACAGGCCGCAGGGTCTCGCACATATCGGCAATGAGATTGGGGTTTGTGACCACCACCTCATAGGCCTTTTCCTCCCCTAAGTAGCTGAATTCCTCCAGCATATTGTCGGTGGTGCGGAAATAGAGGGGGTTTTCCTTATCCGCATCGTCAAAGCCCTTGGTAGCCAGCAGGATATGACGGAAGATCTCGTCCTCGGGGTTCAGGAAATGGACATCTCCCGTGGCAACAACCATCTTCCCCAGGGCCTCGCCCAGGCGAACCACGGTACGGTTGTATTCCCGCAGCTGCTCCACATCCTTGGCGATTCCCTTGGAGAGCATAAACATATTGTTTGCCAGGGGCTGAATTTCCAGATAGTCATAGAACGAGGCAATGCGCAAGAGCTCGTCCTCGCTCTTGCCGTCCAGAATGGCCTGGAACAGCTCGCCCGCCTCACAGGCAGAGCCGATGATCAGGCCCTCCCGCAGCTCCAGCAGCTCGGATTTCGGGATGCGGGGCACCCGCTTGAAATATTTCAGATTGGAATCGGAAATCAGGTGATACAGGTTGCGAAGGCCAATCTGATTCTTGGCCAGAATGATGATATGCCTTGCGTGCCGGTCCGTGATGCGGCCCTTGGCCCGCAAGGTCGTCATACGGCCGTTGATCTCCTGGAGGGTATGGATGTCCAGCTCCTCTTCCATCCGGGCCATAAGCCGGTGCATGATGAGGCCGCAGGTAACGGCATCGTCCGCAGCCCGGTGGTGATTGAAGTCCGGCAGGCTCAGGGCATTGGACACGATATCCAGCTTGAATTTGTTCAGCTGGGGCAGCATATTCTGGGAGAGGATCAGGGTATCCGCTGCCGTATAGGTATAGGGCAGTCCCTGTCGGGCGCACGCGGCCCGGATGAAGCCGGTGTCAAAATCAGAATTGTGGGCAACCAGAACTCTTCCGTTCACAAATTTCAGGAATTCCGGCAGGACCTTTTCGATTTTCGGTGCACCCTTCAGCATCTCATCCGTAATACCTGTGAGCTCCACGATCTTCTTTTCCAGGGGACGCTGGGGGTCTACAAAGGTCTGGAACCGGTCCAGCTCTTCGCCGTTCTTCATGACAACGGCGCCGATCTCTATGATCCGGTCATTTGCAGAGCTCAGGCCCGTGGTTTCCAGGTCGAAGGCCACATACTCGTCGCCAAAGCCAATATCCTGCTCTCCGTGGACCACAATACGGTCATCCACATCATTAACATAGTACCCTTCTACACCGTAGAGGATCTTGATGTTCTCGTCGGTTCCGGCAACCTTTGCCTTGGCGGCGGCCTTCATGGCATCCGGGAAGGACTGTGCCACGCCGTGGTCCGTAATGGCAATGGCCTTGTGGCCCCAGGCCGCAGCCTGCTTGACGGCGGCTGCGGTATCGGTCAAAGCATCCATATTACTCATGGTGGTGTGCAGATGGAGCTCTACCCGCTTGCCGTTGGGAGACGTATCCTTCCGCTTGGGCAGAACGCCGGGCATCATGGCATAGGGCTTGAGGACCATGTCGTTTTCAAACCGGTCCTCGATCAGCTTGCCCTGAACCCGAAGGACGCTGCCGAGCTGCACATTATCCAGAATGGGCTTGGCCTCCTTGGCCTCCAGGAAGCGGGTGACACGGATGGAATTGGTGTTGTCCGTCATGTCGAACTTCACTACCCAGGCATTGCGCTTGGTCAGCTCCTTGTGCTCAATGGCAAAAACCTTGCCTTCCACAATGATGGTGCCCATATCCAGATTCAGGTCCTTCATGGGAACTGCTGTGCCGCGGAAGGGCTTTCCGTAGAAGGTATCGCTGTCCTGAGGCTTCCGTTCCTCCTTCTGCGCCTGTTTTGCACTGGCTGCGGGGGCTGCGCTCAGGGCCTCCTCCCGGAGCTTTTCCATGACCCTGGACAATTCCGCTCCGGTCAGGTCGTGGTTGGCCTCCACGGAAATGGTGACTTCCGCAGCAAACCGCTGCTGCAGCGTCTTGACAACAGCCGGAATCTGGGCCTCTACCCCAGCTTTGCCGTTGGCAACCAGGCAGACTGTCAGGTGTCCTCCATCCCACGCCCACTTTGCCCCGGCCAGGGAGGCCCGGGTCATGGGGTCGAGGTCAACGAACAGGTCCCGCAGCTCCTCGGGCTCGATTTTGGAAAGCTCTGCGGCCGGGTGGGTCAAGGTAATTTCCAGATTCCGCAGACCGTACAGGGAGAGAATGTCCTTCTCCGCCTGCCGGGTCAGTCGCCGGGGTACGTAGGTATCCGTGTGGGCGGCCACCTCTACGCTGCGGTTTTCCGCCCGTATATCCACTGCCACAAGGGCCGCCTGAGAAAGGGCCTTGCGGATCTCCTCAGGCGGCTCGTAGTCCGGGAACATATTCAGTAAGTAAACCGTTTCACTCATAGCTGTTCAATGCGGCGCAGCAGCTCCGGCAGAAGCTCGTCATAGGGAAGCTTCGCCACCTGCTGGCCCTTTTCAAAAATCATGCCCCAGCCGTCGCCTCCGGCAATGCCGATGTCGGCCTCCCGGGCCTCTCCGGGGCCATTGACCACGCAGCCCATAACGGCTACGGTAATGGGCTTTTGGCAGTCCTTCAAAGCAGCATCCACCTGGTTCACAAGGCCGATGAGGTCGATCCTGGTCCGGCCGCAGGTGGGACAGGAAATAATGTCCACACCGTCACGGCGCAGGCCTGCCGCTTTCAGAATATCCTTGGCGGCGTAGACCTCCTCCACGGGGTCGTCCGTCAGGCTCACCCGCAGGGTATCGCCAATGCCGTCCAGGAGCAGCGCGCCAATGCCCATTGCGGACTTGATAAGGCCCTGCCGCACGGGGCCGGTCTCCGTAACGCCGATGTGCAGCGGATAGTCGCACTTGCTGCGGAACAGGCGGGCTGCGGCCACCATAGTAGGCACATGGGAGGACTTCATAGAGACGCAGGTATCATAAAAACCGTACTTTTCCAGCAGCTCCAGATGGCCAAAGGCACTTTCCACTAGGGCATGGGCTGTGGGATGGCCATACTTTTCCAGCAGCTCCTTTTCCAGGCTGCCGCCGTTCACGCCAATGCGGATGGGAATGTGCTTGTCTTTGCACACATCCACCACGGCTTTTACCCGATCCTCCCCGCCGATATTGCCGGGATTGATGCGAATCTTGCTGGCGCCGCCTTCAGCAGCGGCAATGGCAAGACGGTAGTCAAAATGGATATCCGCAACCAGGGGCAGCACGCTTTCCTTGCAGATCTCCGCAAAGCCCCGGGCCGCTTCCATATTGGGCACAGCCAAACGGGCAACCTGGCAGCCGGCGGCAGCCAGGGAGCGAATCTGCGCCAGAGACCCCTCTACATTGGTGGTTTTGGTATTCAGCATGGACTGGATTACCACATCCGCACCACCGCCGATGGGTACATTGCCAACTTTTATCTGTCTGGTCATTTCTTTTTACCCCTTTATTGCAAAAATAATGTCCTTGAACATAATGAGGGCCATGAGTATCAGCAGAAGGATCATGCCGACGCCATGGATATAACCTTCAATTTTCGGATTGAGCTTCTTGTGGGTGGTCGCTTCAATGGCGGTGGTCAGCAGCACGCCCACCAGCCGTCCACCGTCCAGTGCGGGAATGGGCAGCAGATTCATAACGGCCAGATTGATGGCAATGAAGCCGCCGAAATACAATAGATTTAAAAGTGCATAGTACCGGCTCCCGGAATTGTCCGCAACCTGGGCCATCTGAGTCACAATGCCCACGGGGCCGGACACATCCTCTACCCCCGCCTTGCCCGTGAAGAGCATTTGCAGGGACAGCCGGACCATGCGCACCGTATCCCGGGTGGTTGCCCAGGTGTAGCGCATGGTTTGACCGAAGCTGGCCTCCACCAGCGTAAAGCTGAAGCCGAAGCGCTGAGAAACGGTGCCGTCCTCATTCTCGAAATCCTGCTTTGCCATATTCAGGTCATTCAGCACAACCTTCTCCCCGTTCCGTTCCAGAACAAGGTCGTGAACATCCCCGGGATTCAGGGACAGGATCAGAGAAAAGTCGCTGTAGACGTAGATTTTCTCTCCGTCCAGGGAAACGATCCGGTCCCCCGGCTGGATGCTCTCAGCAAAGCTGCATCTGGGGTCAACCTCGCTGACGGTGGGCAGAATAAACTGCTTATCCGGCGCAAAGAAGCAGGCCAGCAGCACAACGCCGGTGAGGAAATTCATGGCGGCACCGGCGGCAAGGATGATCACCCGCTTCCACCAGGCAGCATTGGGGAATGCATGGGGGTTGTCGCTGGCCTCGTCCTCCCCCTCCATGGCACAGAAGCCGCCGATGGGGATGCACCGGATGGAATAGAGGGTCTGGCCAACCTGCTTTTTGAAAATCGCAGGCCCCATAAACAGGGAGAATTCATTGACCTGAACACCAAATGCCTTGGCGGCGATGAAATGGCCAAGCTCATGAATAAAGATGAGAAAGCTGAACAGAAGAATTGCGAAGATATAACTCATAGAAAGCCTCAAACATTGTTTTTCACAGAAAGTCTGGCAAGGCGGTCTGTTTCCAGAATGTCCTCCAGCGTCGGGCTGGCCTGGAACGGGATCTCGTCAACCGCCTTCCGAACCAGTCGATAGATATCATAAAAGCCGATTTCATCCCGCAGGAACATGGCAACGGCCTCTTCGTTGGCACCGTTCATGGCGGCACAGCTGTTGCCGCCCTTCCTGGCGCATTCTCTCGCCAGAGCCAGACAGGGAAAAGCCTCTAAATCAGGCTCAACAAAGGTCAGTGCGCTGCAAGCCGTCAGATCCAGCCGGTCCACCGGGCTGGGGAGCCTCTCCGGGTAGGTCATGGCCAGCTGAATGGGCAGGCGCATATCCGGCGTGCCCAGCTGGGCCATGATGGCTCCATCGTTGAATTCCACCAGACTGTGCACGATGCTCTGGCGATGAATCAGCACATCCACCTTTTCCAGCGGCAGATCATACAGCCGCATGGCCTCAATGACCTCCAGGCCCTTGTTCATAAGGGTTGCGCAGTCGACGGTGATTTTTGGCCCCATTTTCCAATTGGGGTGCTTCAGGGCGTCTGCCTTGGTCACATGGGCCAGAGCTTCCCTGTCCATGCCGAAGAAGGGACCGCCGGAGCAGGTAAGCAGCAGGCGGCGAACCTCTTTCCGGTCCGCGCAGCCCATAAGGCACTGAAAAATCGCAGAGTGCTCGGAATCAACGGGGACGATCTCCGCCCCGCAGCGCTTCGCCTCGGCCATGACCAGCTCACCGGCACAGACCAGCGTCTCCTTGTTGGCAAGGCCAATACGTTTCTTCGCGCGAATGGCCGCAAGGGTGGGTTTCAGGCCCAGCATCCCCACAACAGCGGTGATGACGCAGTCCACGCCTTCCAGCGTCGCGGCGGCAATGAGGCCTTCTTCCCCCCAGAGCACCCGGGTGGGCAAATCGGAAATGGCCTGCCGCAGCTGGGCTGCCCCCGCTTCCGTAGCCACCACGGCCAGCTCCGGGCGGAACTCCCGGCACTGCTCGGCCAGGCGCTGGATGCTGGTACCGGCAGTCAGTGCACCCACGCGAATCTGAGGGTATTTTCTGACAACGTCCAGGCTCTGCCGCCCGATGGAACCGGTAGAGCCCAAAATACTGATGCAATTTACCATATGCTTACACCGCCAAAGGTAGAATCAGAAGCAGCGCTTCCACAAGAGGTGCAATAAGAACCAGGGAATCGAACCGGTCCAGAAAGCCGCCGTGGCCGGGGAGCATATTGCCATAGTCCTTGATGCCGGTCTGCCGCTTGACCACAGAGAAACACAGATCGCCCATGACCCCAACGCCGGAGCCCAGGAGTGCATAGAGAATGGCTGCACCATAGTTTACCCGGAATTTCAGGGCCAGATCCAGGATCAGGGCATAAATGAGAACACCTGCCAAGGCAAAGACACCGCCGCCCAAAACACCCTCGATGGTCTTATTTGGGCTGACCACCGGAGCAAGCTTGTGCCGCCCAAGCCGCAGCCCGGTAAAATAGGCCCCGGCATCGGAGAGAAAGGCGATGGTAAATGGCAGCAGAATAAAATAGCGGCCATTTTCGCCGCCCAAAATGCGAATAAGGGAGCTCAGCAGCAGCGGGATCAGATAGCCTCCCAATGTACACAATCCAATGGATTCAATACTCACCTTCACGTGATCCATCATGATCTCGGAAAACAGAAGCATAAAGAAGATGACGGAGCCGATCATCAAGTAGGCCTGCAAACCGCCATAGTAGCTCCAGATGGACATGGCAAAGGCCATAACTGCGCTGTAAACCACCAGGCGGATGCGGCGGATGAGGCCCGTCCGGTAGAGAAATTCATACGCCCCAACCGCCATCAGCGCACCGAACACCAGCGCCGCCACAATTTCCGGGGCAACCAAAAGGATGATCAGCAGCAAAGGGATAGCAATTGCTGCTGTGATAATTCGAGTTTTCATAGGTCAAACGCCTCCAAAACGGCGGTTCCGCCGGTGATATTCCGCAATGGCCTTATCCAGGTCCTCCGGGCCAAAATCGGGCCACAGCACATCCATGAAGACGTATTCGGAGTAAGCAGACTGCCAGAGCAGAAAATTGCTGGTGCGCATTTCCCCGGAAGGCCGGATGATGAGCTCCGGGTCAGGAACTCCGGCAGAATAGAGATAATTTTCAAACAGACCTTCCGTCAGCTCCTCCGGGCGGCGCTTTCCGGCAGCCACCTCTTGGGCGAAGGCCTGGGCGGCCCGGACGATCTCGTCCCGCCCGCCGTAGTTCAGGCAGAAATTGACCTGAACGTCATAGGCAACCGAACGGTTTTCTGCGTCATGGCACAGCTTTTGCAGCTGGGGAGACAACCGGCTCAGGTCGCCGAAGAAGCGGAAACGGACACGGTTTTTCTCCATGTCCAGCAGGGCTTCTTCCAGATATTTCCGAAGCAGCAGCATAATGCCGCCTACTTCCTCCTGGGAACGTTTCCAGTTTTCCGTGGAAAAGGCGTATACCGTCAGATACTCCACACCCAGGCTGCGGCAGTAATTGGCGATACGCCGAAAGGCCTCCGCTCCGGCGCTGTGTCCGGCGGTACGGGGCAGACCGCGTTTTTTTGCCCAGCGTCCATTCCCGTCCATAATGATGGCAATGTGCCTGGGCGGTGCCGGGAGATTCTCATTTTCAAGCGCCATGGAAGCACCTCTTTCTCAAAGTATTCGGGAAGGCTCCCCTTCCGGGGAGCCCCAAAAAATCAGATGGACATCAGTTCCTTGTCCTTGGCGGCCAGGGCTGCATCAACCTTCTTGATATACTTATCCAGCATATCCTGCAGGTCCTTCTCGGCCTTCTTCTGGTCGTCCTCGGTGATCTCGTTGTTCTTTTTCAGCTTCTTGACGTAGTCCATGCCATCCCGGCGGATGTTTCGCATAGCGACCTTGGCATCCTCGGCATACTTCTTGACCTGCTTGGACAGCTCTTTTCTGCGCTCCTCCGTCAGCTGGGGGAAGATCAGGCGGATGACCCGGCCGTCGTTCTGGGGGTTGATGCCCAGATCAGACATCTGGATGGCCTTCTGGATCTCCTTCAGCAGCTTGGTATCCCAGGGAGTGATCACCAGGGTGCGGGCGTCGGGAGAGGAAATGGTGGCAACGCCGTTCAGAGGCGTTTCGCTGCCATAATACTCAACGGAAATGCGGTCCAGGACCTTGGCATTGGCGCGGCCTGCGCGGACTGCGTCGAAATCCTCTCCCAAGTGCTCCAGGGTACGGTCCATTTTTCTGGAAAATTCAGTAAAATCTACGCTCATTTGTTGTCCTCCTTCACGATGGTTCCGATCTTCTCTCCGCTTACGACGCGGAGAATGTTGTTGGGGTCGGCCAGGGCAAAGCAAACCAGCGTCATGTGGTTGTCCATGGCCAGGGTCATTGCGGTGGTATCCGTAGCCTTCAGGTGACGGGCCAGAACCTCATCATAGGTCAGCTCGTCGAACTTGACGGCAGTGGGATCAACATTGGGGTCGGCAGAGTAAATGCCGTCCACATTCTTTGCCATCAAAATGGCATCGGCCTCAATTTCCACACCCCGGAGCACAGCGCCGGTATCGGTGGAGAAATAGGGGTTGCCGGTTCCTGCCGCAAAAATAACCACTTTTCCCTCATTCAGGTAGCGGTCCGCGGTATCCCGGGTGAAATACTCGGCAAACTTGTTCATTTCCACGGCGCTGAGCACCCGGGCAGGTACACCGTGCTGCTCCAGAGCATCGGCCATAGCGATGGAATTCATAACGGTTGCCAGCATCCCCATGGCATCGCCGTGGGAGCGCTGCATCTTATCCGCGCCGTCCTTCACGCCGCGCCAGAAGTTGCCGCCGCCGATGACAAGGCCAATCTGAACACCCAGCTCGTGGCACTGCTTGATGGCTTCGCACACGGGGTGAATCACGCTATAATCCAGCCCCCGGTGCTGCTCTCCGGCAAGGGCCTCACCGCTGAGCTTCAGCAGGATACGCTTGTATTTGATTTGAGACAAATCTGATCACTCCTTCTCTTGCATCCGTGCCGGGGACACAGCCCCGCAGGTTATCGACTCTATTTTAGCGTACAAATAGCAAATTGACAACCACTTTTTTATGAATTCTTTTGTTTTTCGGAATTGGGCCTGAAAAGCCGCCTGTTTGCCCGGGAAAACAAAAATATTTTGTTGCAATCCCAGGGCAAATCGGTTATAATACCCCATTATACAAAAGCAATGCTTAGAGAGGAAGTTTTCAATATGGCTGAGATCACGGAAAGCAAAAATTTCATTCATGCCTTTATTGAGGAGGATATTGCTCCCGGCGGGCAGTTCGCCGGAAAAACCGTGCACACCCGTTTCCCGCCGGAGCCCAACGGCTATCTGCACATCGGCCACTGCAAGGCCCTGATCATCGACTTCGGCACTGCCGAAAAGTTCGGCGGCATGTGCAACCTGCGTATGGACGACACAAACCCCACCAAGGAAGATGTGGAGTTTGTAGAGGCCATCAAGGAGGACATTCACTGGCTGGGCTTTGACTGGGGCGACCGGTTCTTCTATGGCTCCGACTACTTTGAGAAAGACTATGAATATGCTGTGGAGCTCATCAAAAAGGGCCTGGCCTATGTCTGTGAGCTGACTCCCGAGCAGTTCAAGGAATACCGGGGCGATCTGAATACCCCTGCCGTCTCCCCCTATCGGGACCGTCCCATCGAGGAGAGCCTGGACCTGTTTGCCCGGATGCGGGCCGGTGAGTTCGAGGACAACAAGTATACCCTTCGCGCCAAAATTGACCTGGCCTCCGGCAACTTCAATATGCGCGACCCCGTGATCTACCGGATTCGCCATATGCACCATCACCGTCAGGGCGACAAGTGGTGCATCTACCCCATGTACGATTTTGCCCACCCCATCCAGGATGCCCTGGAAGGAATCACCCACTCTCTGTGCTCTCTGGAATTTGAGAACCACCGTCCCTTGTACAACTGGGTGGTAGAGCACGTCTCCGTTCCCAATCACCCCCGGCAGATCGAGTTTGCCCGGCTGGGCATTGATCACACGGTGCTCTCCAAACGGAAGCTCCGCGCCCTGGTGGAAAACGGCTATGTCTCCGGCTGGGACGATCCCCGGATGCCCACCCTCTGCGGCCTGCGCCGCCGGGGCTACACCCCCGCCTCCATCCGCAACTTCTGTGACCGGGTTGGCGTTGCCAAGTCCCCCAACACCATCGAGTTTGCGTTCCTGGAGCACTGCCTGCGGGAGGATCTGAATGAGACCGCCAAGCGGGTCATGACCGTTCTTGACCCCGTGAAGCTGACCATTACCAACTACCCCGAGGGCCAGAGCGAGACCTTCCAGGTGGAGAACAATCCCAACGATGCCGAGGCCGGTACCCGGGAAATCAGCTTCTCCCGTGACCTCTGGATCGAGCGGGACGACTTCCTGGCACAGCCCATTCCCAAGTACAAGCGTCTGTATCCGGACGGTCCCGAGTGCCGCCTGAAGGGCGCCTACGTCATCCAGTGCACCGGCTGCGTCACGGATGAAAGCGGCAAGGTTATTGAAGTTCTGGCAACCTACGATCCCAACAGCCGGGGCGGTGATCCTGCTGACGGCCGGAAGATCAAGGGCGCTACCATCCACTGGGTGGATGCCAACAACTGCGTGGACTGCGAGGTCCGCCAGTACAGCAACCTCTTTGACGACCCCGATCCCGATGCCGCCGGAAAGGACTTCCTGGCCTGCCTGAACCCCAACTCTCTGGAGGTGCTCACCCACTGCAAGGCAGAGGCCTCTCTGAGAAGCGCCAAGGCCCCCGAATCCTATCAGTTCATGCGTCTGGGCTACTTCTGCCCGGACAGCAAGGATTCTACTCCGGACCACCTGGTCTTCAACCGCTCCGTCAGCCTGAAGGACAGCTTCAAGCCCGGAAAGTAATCCTGCAAAAAAGTTCTCCCGGATACCGCTCATTGTACGGTATCCGGGAGATTTTTCATTACTTTTTCTCTTCCTTGATGGCTGCCCGCAGATGGACGGACAGGACGGCCAGGGAGGTGGCCATATTCTCGTTCTGCACCAGAATATTGTCCGGCACATCCAAATGGGTGGGAGCGAAATTCCAGATTGCCTTGACGCCGCCTGCAATGAGCATATTGGCAACCTCCTGGGCTGCGGAGGCAGGCACGGTGATGATGCCCATGAGCACCTTATGGAGCTTACAGTAGTGCTCCAGCTTGGTGATGGGATAGACGGGCTGTCCGTCCTCGGTTTTCTCCATAGTGGGGGCCACATCGAAGGCCGCCTGGATGTTCAGGCCATAGGCCTCGAAGCCGCTGTAGGCCATCAGAGCCAGACCCAGCTTGCCCGCACCGATGAGCACCGCATCCGTGGTATTGTCATAACCCAGGAACTGCTCGATATCGTCGATCAGAGCTTCTCTCTGGTAGCCAACCTTGGGGCGGCCGCCATCGGAGACAATGGCCAGGTCCTTGCGCACCTGCACCTCGCCCATATCCAGAGCGTTGGCCAGCGCCGTTGCGGAAATATTGGCCGGAGCCGAATCCGGCAGACTTTTCAGATAGGCGAGATAACCGGGAAGCCGCTTCAAAACGGCCTTAGAGACTTTCACATTGCGTTCCATTTGATTCTTCGCTCCTCTTTTATCGATATATTTTTCTATCGATATCATTTCTATCGATTATACCACTCTATCCCAGGTTTTTCAAGAAGCACTCCCCATTATTTTTCGCAATTCTCCATTGTTTTTATCGATACAATTATAAGTATTTTTTAATGGCATTATGCGCAGCTCATCTGCCGCTGGAACTCCCTTCGCAGCTTTCCCAGGATCTTTTTTTCCAGTCTTGAAATGTAGGACTGGGATATTCCAAGCTTTTGGGCAATCTCCTTCTGGGTCAGTTCTTTTTGCCCGTCCAATCCATAGCGCATTCCAATAAGCTCCCGTTCCCGGCCCGGCAGCTCTCCCAGGGCCTGCCGAAGGGCTGTCAGGTCTGCCGCAGCCTCCAGGGGCGCAAAAATCTCGTCCTCACCCGTTCCCAGAATGTCCGAAAGCAGCAATTCATTCCCGTCCCCATCCTGGTTGATGGGCTCATCCAGGGAAACCTCCGCCTTCTGATTGGATATTTTCCGGATGTGCATCAAAATCTCGTTTTCAATGCATCGGGAAGCATAGGTTGCCAGCTTGATGTTCTTCTCCATGCGATAGGTTCCAATGGCCTTCATGAGCCCGATGGTACCAATGGATATCAGGTCTTCCAGGCTTGTACCGGTGTTCTCGAAACGTCTGGCGATATAAACCACAAGGCGAAGGTTATGCTCCACCAGTGTCTGCCGCGCCGCCTCCTCTCCCCTGCCCAGGCCTTCAATGGCCTGACGCTCCGCCTCGCCCTTCAGCGGCGGGGGCAGGACATCGCTGCCGCCGATATAATAGACGTTCTGCTCTCCCCGCAGCCACTGACGAAACCGCTGCCACAAATTCATACGCTGCCTCCTATCAATGCCTGATACGCCGCTCCTCCTACTCGATTCGGCGCAAACGCCACCACACGAGCTCTGCGTTTGCCGCCCAGGATCACATCCGGGATCATTCTTGCCAACAGAAAGCCCTCGGCCTGCCCCACAGCGTGATACGGAATCAGCCGAAGTCCCGGCTCCGTCTGACTGGTTATCGTCTCTATGGGAGTGCTCAGCTGCTGGGCCGTAAGCCCGGTAAGGGCGCAGCCTGCATCCCGGTCAACCACCAGCACCGGCTCCCCGGTTACGGGGTCACAGAGCGTATTGCCGGTATCCCGCAGGGCCGTCAGGCGGACCGTTGTCCCGTTTCCGGAGATTTCAAGGGGGATATACTGCCCCGGTCCCGCTCTGCCCCGCAGCAGAAGCGTGCAGGCAAGCCACAAAAGGCCAGCGCACAGCAGCAGCTTTCCCGGGTTCTCTCCGGCGGCCAGCTGCGCCATGCCGCCCAGGGAAAAGCTCAGCAGCAGAAACAGCCCCGCCTGCTGCCAGGTGCTCCGGCGCAGCCCATAGGCAAGCATCGCCATCAGCGCCAGAAAGACAATGCGCCAGGGCAGCGCCCCCAGGAATTCAAAGCCCGGAAGCAGGCAGCCCCCTGCATAGACGCCGCCCAAAGTCGCCGCCGCCAGCAGCCGCCAATGCACCGCATAGGTCCCGGACAGGCGGGCTGCGGCAAAAAGCAGAAGATAATCCACCAAAAAGTTCAGAAAAACGGTCAAGTCCCAGTACATACGCCGCCCCCTTCCGAACTGAGTATAGGCTTTCCCGCACAAGAATGCCGTCGCAGCCCGGCAGGACTATGGGCGCAAGTTCTGTCTCCGATTTCCAGCTTTCGGGATTTGAACCGATGCACCTTCACAATGCCCCCGCGAATATTCTCCCGCCGGCGAAGGGTGCCGGAGAAGAACGCGCAAAAAAGCCATTGCCGACGACCCTGCAAGAGTCCCGGCAATGGCAATGGCTTATTCCGCTTCTTTTCGCTCCACAGAGCGGATGTTCTTCTCCGCCTTAAACCGGGGCGTCATCAGCTCGTGGCCACAGCCCAGGCATTTCAGGCGAAAATCTGCACCTGTGCGCAGAACCTCCCAGCGCTTCTCCCCGCAGGGGTGGGCTTTTTTCATGGTGAGGATGTCCCCAACCCGTATATCCATGGTCAGACCTCCTTTTTGACGGCGTCCCAATACTGCTTGGCCGCCTGCTCCAGCTTATTCGGGCCGTACTCGTAATAATGCGTCCCCACCAGCCCGTCCGGCAGATACTGCTGGGCAACCCAGTGGTTGGGGAAATCATGGGGGTAGAGATATCCCTGGCTGCGCTCCTGGGTGAAGGTATCGGCATGGACGTTTTGCAGATGTCTGGGGAACGGGCCTGCCTTTCCCTTCTGAACGTCGGCAATGGCAGCATCCAGGGCGATGTGTCCGGAATTGGACTTTGGAGAGGTTGCCATGAGGACTGCGGCATCTCCCAGGGGGATTCTGGCCTCCGGCATTCCAAGCATAAGGGCCATGTCCACACAGGATTTGACAATGGGGATGATCATGGGATAGGCCAGGCCCACATCCTCCGCCGCAATGACCATCAGTCGGCGGCAGGCGGACTGCATCTGCCCTGCCTCCAGAAGCCGGGCAAGGTAGTGGCAGGCCGCATCCGGGTCAGAGCCGCGAATGGATTTTTGCAGCGCGGAAAGAAGGTCATAGTGGTTGTCCCCATCCCGGTCTGCCCGCATGGCGCTTTTCTGGGTCACGGCTATGGCATCGGTCATAGTCAGCGGCAGCGTATCCCCCTGGGGCACGGCTGCGGAGAACAGGACCTCAATGGCGTTCATGGATTTGCGCAGATCGCCGCCGCTGGCCCCTGCAATATAGTCAAGAACCCCATTCTCCGGCACGGCTTTCAGGCCGGTGCGCTTTTCCATAAAGGCGACCGCCCGCTCCACCGCTTTCAGCGCCGCCTCCTTGGTGATCTGCTTGAACTCGAACACTGTAGACCGGCTCAAAATGGCGTTGAACACATAAAAATAGGGATTTTCCGTGGTGGAAGCAATGAGGGTAATTTTTCCGTTTTCGATGTATTCCAGAAGGGACTGCTGCTGCTTTTTATTAAAGGACTGAATCTCATCCAGATACAGCAGCACGCCGTTGGGAGCCATGAAGGTATCCAGCTGGGAGGTGATCTCCCGGATGTCTGCCGTTGAAGCAGTGGTGGCGTTGAGCTTGAAGAGCGTCCGGTTGGTCTGCTTGGCGATGATATTGGCAACGGTGGTCTTCCCTGTGCCGCTGGGGCCGTAGAAAACCATATTGGGGATTTTCCCGGATTCAATCAGGCGGCGAAGTACCGCGCCCTTTCCCAGAATATGCTCCTGCCCCACCACATTGTCCAGGGTTTCGGGCCGCAGGAGGTCGGCCAAAGGTTGGTACACAAGCACCCCCTCCTTTCTAAAAACAGTACAAAGGGGCGGCAAGGATGCCGCCCCAGGGAAATCTTAAAATGTTGCGACATCCGGGTCGGCGGGCTCCGCGCCGGTTTCCACGGAAATGGCAGTCAGTACAGGTCCCACATCGCCCTTGTACAGGGGGTGCTTCTCTGCGCCGATCTTGGCGGTGACCCAGACCCAGGAGCGGGATTCCAGACTTCCTGCCCCGGCATAGCGGCAGGGAATGCCGCAGAACTGGATATCCTCCACACAGCAGGTCATGACGAACCGGCCGGGGGCGAACATTCCGTTTTTGTCTCTGCGGAGCATGGCCACCTGGCCCTTGAAATGGACGGTCTTTCCGTCGTATTTCTGGGGCTCCTCGGATACATCCCGATACCACAGGGCATAGTCCTCATCCTTGATCTCAATGACGGGGGCATTGATGTCAAAGGGCAGCGGGTCTTCGATCTCATCGAACTTGGTTGTGCCGTCGGTATAGTCATAGAGAATGTCGATGCGGCGGTTGGCAGCTCTGGCCAGCTTATGGAAGGGCATGACGTCCTGGCCCGGGGCCATCCGGTTGAAGACCACCATCTGGGCGCCCATCAGCTTGTCCATAACCAGATTGCGCATATTGGCGTTATAGGTCATAAAGGTGGTGGCATCCGCAAACATAACCTCCTGGGCGATGGCCCAGGAATCCGGGAAGCGCATATAGAGATCCCCTACCTGCTGCATACCGTTCAGCTCAGCAACCACGCGCTCGGCCTTGTACTTCTTCTGGAGGGCTTTCAGCTCCTCCGTGGTCACCGTCTGCTGGTCCAGAACCTCCAGGTAGACATTCTTCTTGGGATAGGTGGAGAGGTCATATTCCTCTTCTCCCTCCTCAAAGATCAGCACCAGCGTCCGCTCGCCGGCATTGAACCGGGGGTCTTCCAGAGTCTCCTGGATGAACTTGGTCTTGCCGGAATCCAGAAAGCCCGTAAAGGCATATACAGGAATCTGCTGCATGACCATGGCTTACACCCCAAACAGCTCGGCAATGCCCTTTTCATCCAGCTTGGAGCCGATGACGCAGAGCTTGCCGGTGACATCGGCGCTGCCGGTACGGACATTGTGCTCCTCGGGCACATAGTCGAAGTGAATCCAGGTGCCGTCCACGGCAGGCAGGATGCCCTTGGCCCGAAGAATTGCGCCGTAGTCCCCGGAATCCAGCGCCTTCAAAGCATTCTCAACGGTCTGCTTCTCGAACTTCCGGGCAGTTTCGGTGCCCCAGGAGGTGAAGACCTCATCGGCATGATGGTGATGATGGTGGTGATCATGGCAGCCGCAGGTGCAGTTCTCGTCATGCTCGTCCTCATCATGGTGATGGTGGTGCTCGTGCTCCTCGTGATCGTGGCAGCAGCAGTGGCCGTCATGGTCATGATGATGCTCGTGCTCATCATCATCCTCATCGTGGTGATGATGGTGGTGATGGTGCTCGTGGGCATCCTCATCGTCGTCATCGTCGTCATCATGGTGATGATGGTGGTGCTCTTCCTCTTCTTCCTCGGCTTCCAGCCGCTCGGATTCCAGCTTGGCCAGCTCGGCAGCCAGGGAGGCCTTGCCCTCCATGGCGGAGATCAGCTGCTCTCCGGTGAGCTCGCTCCAGGGGGTGGTGATGACGGTAGCAACGGCGTTGTGCTCCCGCAGAATCTCTACGGCAGCATCCAGCTTGGCCTGGGGAATGGAATCGGTACGGGACAGGATGATGGTGGAGGCAGTCTCCACCTGGTTATTGTAGAATTCTCCGAAGTTCTTGGTATAGACCTTGACCTTGCCCGCATCCACAACAGCCACGGTGTAGCCCAGGGTCACATCAGGGCCGGTGACCTTGTTCACAGCACCGATCACATCGGACAGCTTGCCCACGCCGGAGGGCTCGATGATGATCCGGTCGGGGTGGTACTCGTTGATCACCTTGGTCAGGGCCTTGCCGAAGTCACCCACCAGAGAGCAGCAGATACAGCCGGAGTTCATCTCCGTAATATTGATGCCGGCATCCTGCAGGAAGCCGCCGTCAATGCCGATCTCACCGAACTCATTCTCAATCAGCACCAGCTTCTGGCCCTTGTAGCCCTCGGCAATCATCTTCTTGATCAGCGTAGTCTTGCCAGCGCCCAGGAAGCCGGAGTAAATATCAACCTTTGTCATAAATAACACCTTCCATTTTTATTCCGCCCAGCGGAAAATCCAACCGGGTAATATACATACTTTATGAGTATAGCACATTTGATTGAAAAAATCCATATCTTCCCAAATTTTTTACAATTGCAAAAGCAAAACCCCTTTCTGTGGCGAGATCAACACCATTATGCTTTAGCTGCAAAAAATGTCCTGCCGGGGTCACTTCATTCCGGCAGGACACTTTTTATGGCTTTTTCTTGGAAAGAGGGCCTTCGAACCGGTCCTTTTCCGTGTGGGTTGGAATCTCGGTGGGGTATTCTCCACTGAAGCAGGCATGGCAGAAGTTATGGGAGCCAATCATCTGGGCCAAATCCTCCAGGTCCAGATATCCCAGGGAATCTGCCCCGATGATCCGGGCAATTTCCGGGACGGTATGTTGGCAGGCAATCAGGTGCTCCCTGGAATCAATATCCGTGCCATAGTAGCAGGGATTGCGGAAAGGAGGCGATGAGATCCGCATATGAATTTCACTTGCCCCAGCTTCCCGCAGCAATCCTACGATCTTCCCGCTGGTGGTTCCGCGAACGATGGAATCGTCGATCAGCACAATGCGCTTGCCCCGGACCTCCTCACAGATGGGGCTCAGCTTGATCTTCACCTGGTCCAGGCGCTGCCCCTGACCCGGAGAAATGAAGGTCCGGCCGATGTATTTGTTCTTGAGAAAGCCCAAGGCAAAGGGAATGCCGGATTCCTCGGAATAGCCCAGAGCCGCATCCAGTCCGGAATCCGGAACGCCCACCACAATATCCGCATCCACCGGGTGCCGCCTTGCCAGCAGCCGCCCCGCATTCTTCCGCGCCCCATGGACGCTGATGCCATCCATCACCGAATCCGGGCGGGCAAAATAGATATACTCAAAAATGCAGGCGGTCTGGCTGCATCGGCCACAATGGGAAGTATCGGAATGCACGCCGGTTTCATCGATGGTAATGATCTCACCGGGCAGGATATCGCGCTCCGGCTTGGCACCGACCGCGCTCAGTGCGCAGCTTTCCGAGGCTACAATGTAGGTCCCGTCAGCGGTTTTTCCGTAGCACAGCGGGCGAAAACCCCTGGGGTCACGGGCTGCGATCAGCTTGGCCGAGGACATCATAACCAGGGAGTAAGCCCCCTCCATCTGATACATGGCGCAGCTGACAGCCGCCTCAATGGATAACGTTTTCAGCCGCTGCTGGGTGATGATATAGGCGATGATCTCCGTATCGCTGGTTCCGTGAAAAATCGCGCCGCCCATTTCCAGAGCGCTGCGCAACTCAAAGGCATTGCTCAGATTGCCGTTGTGGGCCAGAGCCAGCTTGCCCTTCATATGGTTCACCACAATGGGCTGGCAGTTTGCCCGGTTGGTGGCACCGGTGGTTCCGTAACGCACATGGCCCACGGCCATGGTCCCGCATGGGAACTGCTCCATCACGTCACGGGTGAACACATCCCCCACCTGTCCCAGATCCCGGTGGGTGGTGAAAACGCCGTCCTCATTGACGACGATGCCGCAGCTCTCCTGGCCCCGGTGCTGCAAAGCATACAGCCCATAGTAGGCCAAATCCGCCAAGTTCTGCGGCTTTTGGGACCAGGCACCGAAAACGCCGCACTCCTCATGAATCTCCTGCATAGAATCCTCCTTTGGTCAAAAAAAGAGACGCCTACCCGGGCAGAGCATAGCTCTGTCTGGATAAGCGTCCTTGCTTTTCCGCCTTATTTTACCACGTTGCCGATTTCAAGTCAAATACAGGATGCTTTCCCTGCAAAAATCTGTAAGAAACAGCCACTTCCTTCTCCGACTTTCCGAAACAATTGAGCGTTTCCGACAAACAGGGGCTACGGTTCCAGAAAATTCGGCTCCCTGCGGGAAAGCAGGCTCAGATCCTGCAATTGTGCCGCCTGAATGGGCTGCGCCCCCAGCTGCACCAGGGCCTGAGCGCCTTCGCTGCCGTCGTCCAGAACCCGGACGGGCGTCCATCGGCTCTGGAGATTCCTGGCAGTGCCATTCCAGGTTCCGCCCTGCCCTGCCCTGCTCTGAGCCACCAGCACCACCTGGCCAAGAGCATGGATCACCCGGTTGCGCCGCAGCGCCCGCAGGGTGGAAAAGGGCATATCATAGTCCTCTTCGCTGAGGTAGAGAACATTGGGCTGTTCCAGGTGGCTGTGCAGAGCATCCGCCACAACGCTGATGACCTGGCCGCCGCTATCCAGGCAGCCAGCCTGGGCAGCCTGATCGGCTCCCGACGCATTGCCGGACACCAGCACAAAGCCCTGCCTGGCGGCCTGGCAGCCTGCCTCATAGGCAAAGTCCCGGTTTTCCGGCCGCAATACACGGCAGCCCACGGCAGCCACCTTTGGCCGGTCCAGCAGCTCCAGCGCTCCCTTTGCCCAGAGGCAGCCGGGACTATCCAGCCCCAGCTTCTTCCGCACGGCGGCGGGATAGCGCAAATCCCGGCGCTGAATGGGCGTACACCGGCGTGCCTTCGCTTTCTGCAAGTACCGCTCCAGCAGAGCCTGATCCTCCAAAAGCGCCAGGATATGCTGGGCACCCTCCGAAGAAAAGCCCAGCTCCAGCAGCGTCTTCTCTGTCAGCTCACCCTCTGAAAAGGGGCCGCAGTCCATAACCCGCCGGGCAAGCAGCCGCAGCTGCGCCGTTGTCAGAGGCTTTCGGTCCGGATTGCCCAGATGGCTGCACAGCAGCAGAAAGCCGTAATTTTCCATCAGCGGAATCTCCGCTTGGGCGCAGGAGGAGCTTTGACCTCTTCCTTCGTCAAAACGCCATCCTCAGAAAGGACCATGGGCTGGATGGTATAGTTGGAGAACTTGGCAATCTCGTCCAGCTTGGCCTTTTCCGGGAAATTGCCGATGATGCTCCAGGCAATGCCCTTGCGCTTGGCCCGGCCTGTACGGCCGATGCGGTGGACATAGTATTCGTTCTCCTCCGGAACGTCAAAGTTGATGACGCAGTCCACATCGTCTACGTCAATGCCACGGGAAGCCACGTCCGTGGCAATCAGCACAGGCAGCTTGCCGCTGCGGTAGCGCTGCATGGTCTTCTCCCGCTGCTGCTGGCGGATATCGCCATGGAGGCATTCGCAGTCCAGCCCGGCCCGCTGGAAGTCGTCGCACAGCCGCTGGCACATATGCTTGGTATTGCAGAAGACCATCACCCGTTCGTAGCCCTGGCTCTTGACAAGCCGCAGGGTGGTTTCCGCCTTTTCCAGGGGCGTGCAGGTCAGGCTGTACTGGTCGATATCCGGCCGGTCCTCCTGCTTGGGCTCCACGGTGATCTCCACCTCGTCCCGCTGGTACATCCAGGAAACCGTCATAACCTCCTGGGAGATGGTTGCGGAGAACAGACCCAGGTTTTTCCGATTCTTGACCTTTTCGATAATCCGGGTCACATCCTTGAAAAAGCCCATGTCCAGCATCCGGTCCGCCTCGTCCAGGACCACGGTCTGAATCTTATCCAGGCGAATGGTCTTCCGGTTATAGTGGTCCATCAGTCGGCCGGGGGTTGCCACAACGATCTGGGGCTTCTTTTCCAGGGCCTTGATCTGCCCGCCGATGCCCGCGCCGCCATAGAGCACCGCCACACGGATATTGTGGAAATAGGTCAAAAGGCCTCTCAGCTCGTCGCCGATCTGGATGGCCAGCTCCCGGGTGGGGGCCAGAATCAGGCCCTGGACCTCTTCACTTTCCGCATCGATGTGCTCGATCATGGGAATGCCAAAGGCGAAGGTCTTTCCCGTGCCCGTAGGGGCCTTGGCGATTACATCCCGCCATTGCAGAAAATAGGGAATTGCTTCCGCCTGGATGGTTGTGGGGTAGCCATAGCCCTTCTTCTCCAGCGCTTTCAGCATGGCATCGGACAGGCCCAGGCTTGCAAAGGTAATATTGCTTTCTTCCATAATTTTTCAATCCTTTATATTTGCTCAATTGCAATCATTCTACCATTCTTTTCGGAAATTTGCAAGGCTTCCGCATTTCTTCTTTGCAATTTTGAAAGTTTGTGGTAGAATGGGCTTGATTTTGCGAAAAGGAGAATACCCATGCAGTCCATTGTAGAGATTCTTGCCCAGGAATTGGGGCAAAAGCAGCAGTATATTGAAAATGTGGTAAACCTCATTGACGAGGGCAATACCATTCCGTTTATCGCCCGTTACCGCAAGGAAATGCACGGGGCTATGGATGACACCACCCTGCGGAATCTGGAAACCCGCCTGACCTATCTGCGCAATTTGCAGCAGCGGCGGGACGAAGTAAAGAAATCCATTGAAAACCAGGGCAAGCTGACGGAGGAACTGTCCGCCGCCATTGACAACGCCTCTACCATGACCGAGGTGGAGGACCTGTACCGGCCCTACAAGCAGAAGCGGCGCACCCGTGGCTCCATTGCCCGGGAAAAGGGATTAGACCCTCTGGCACAGGCCATCTTTGCCCAGGACGGGCAGGATATTGAAAAGCTGGCCCAGGGCTTTCTGGATGAAGAAAAAGGCGTTGCAACGGTGGAAGAGGCCATTGCAGGTGCCAGCGACATCATTGCGGAAAACCTCTCCGATGACGCCGAGATCCGCAAGAATCTGCGCGCTTTGGTCATGCGCCGGGGCAGTCTGGTGAGCAAGGCCGACGACCCGGACACCGACACGGTGTATAAACTCTATTACGATTTCAACCAGAGCATCACCAGACTCATGGACCACCAGATTCTGGCCATCAACCGGGGTGAAAAAGAGGGCATTCTAAAGGTGAGCATCACCCTGCCCGGCAATGAAGGCCCGGCCCTGGTGTGCCGCGCCGCACTGAAGCCCACCATGCAGGTTTCTACGCTTGTCAAGACTGCCGCAGAGGACGCCTACGACCGACTGATCTTCCCCTCCATCCAGCGGGAGGTCCGCAACGAGCTGACCGACCGGGCAAGCAAAGGGGCCATTGCCAACTTTGCCCTGAATCTGAAACCCCTGCTGATGCAGCCCCCTGTCAAAGGCTTCGTAACCATGGGTCTTGACCCCGGATACCGGAACGGCTGCAAGGTTGCGGTGGTGGACGCTACGGGCAAGGTGCTGGACACCGCCGTGGTGTATCCCACCTTCTCGGAGAAGAAAAAGCAGGAGGCCATCGCCGCCCTGTCCCAGCTCATGCGCAGGCATGGCGTGAAGCACATTGCCATCGGCAACGGCACCGCCTCCCGGGAAACGGAGGCCATGGCCGTGGAGCTGCTGCGTTCCTTCCCGGATGCCAGCTATATGATCGTCAACGAAGCCGGTGCCTCCGTCTACTCTGCCTCTCCCCTGGCCGCCGAGGAATTCCCGGAATACGATGTCAATCTGCGCTCCGCAGTTTCCATTGCACGGCGGCTCCAAGACCCCCTGGCTGAGCTGGTCAAAATTGACCCCAAGGCCATCGGTGTGGGACAGTATCAGCACGACTGCCCCCAGAAGGAGCTGGACGAGGCCCTGGGTGCCGTGGTGGAAGACTGCGTCAATGCCGTGGGCGTGGACGCCAATACCGCATCGAGAAGCCTTTTGCAGCAGGTGTCCGGCCTGACCGCTGCCACCGCCAAGAATATCGTTGCCTATCGGGAGGAGAACGGCCCCTTTACCGCCAGAAGCCAGCTGAAAAAGGTGCCCAAGCTGGGACCGAAGGCCTTCGAACAGTGCGCGGGCTTCCTGCGCATTCCGGAAAGCAAGGACGTTCTGGACAACACCGGCGTTCATCCGGAATCCTACGCCGCCGCAAAGGCTCTGCTGAAGCTGCTCCCCTGTGAGGACCGGGCCAAGCTGCCCAAGCTTTTGGAGGACTACGGCATCCAAAGAGTCGCCGAAAGCTGCGGCGTCGGCGAGCCAACCCTGCTGGACATCGCCAAAGAGTTGGCAAAGCCCGGCAGAGACCCCCGGGACGAGCTGCCGAAGCCCATCCTGCGCAAGGACGTTCTGGAAATGAAGGACCTGAAGCCCGGCATGATTCTCACGGGTACGGTGCGCAACGTCATCGACTTTGGCGTGTTTGTGGACATCGGTGTCCATCAGGACGGCCTGGTGCATATTTCCGAAGTCTGCAATCGGCGGCTGAAGCACCCCAGCGAGGCGGTTCAGGTTGGCGACATTGTGGATGTGGTGGTGCTCGGCGTGGACGAAAAGCGGCACCGCATCAGCCTGAGCATGAAGCAGGCGAAAAAGCAATAAAAAGGCGATTCTTTCCGGGAAAAGCACGACAATTGCAATCGTCGTGTGAAGAATGTGGCATACTTGACATATTTTCAAAAATATTATATAATTGCCTGGAAGAATCCCGAAGATTGGAGCTTTTATTATGAAAAAGTTGATCCACTTTCTGGTGCCGCTGCTGCTGGTAATTCTGGTAATTGCCAGCATCGGCTGGTATCTGTTTGTATACGACCGGGCCTTCACCCGGGATATCCTGCTGCAGCAGGCGCGAAACAACGACCTGAAAGGCAACACCAGTCTGTCCTCCTGGTTCTACAACATGGCCTACAGCTTCTCCGGGCAGGATGAAAACGTGGCCATTGAGCTTGCCAACCAGTACAAGGCCTCCGGCAACTACACCAAGGCCGAGGTGACGCTCTCCAAGGCCATCCGGGACGGTGCAACCAAGGAGCTCTATACGGCACTGTGCAAAACCTACGTAGAGCAGGACAAGCTGCTGGACGCCGTCTCCATGCTGGCAAACATTCCGGACGCCTCCATCAAGGCGGAATTGGAGGCCATGCGGCCCACCGCCCCCGAGGCGGACTACCCCTCCGGCTACTACAGCCAGTATATCAGCGTGGCCCTCTCCTCTTCGGAGGGCACCCTCTACTATACCACAGACGGAGATTACCCCTCCATTGCCGATGCACCCTACAGTGCGCCCATTGAACTGCCCCTGGGTGAAACCCAGATTTACGCCATCAGCGTTGGGGACAACGGGCTTGTAAGCCCCGTAACCATTCTCGGCTATACCATTGGCGGCGTGATTGAACCCGCCTTCTTTATGGATACCTCCATGGAGCAGGCCATCCGCACTGCCCTCGGCTACGACGCGGACCATGTGCTCTACACCAACGACCTGTGGCAGATCACGGAGCTGGAGGTTCCCACGGAGGCAACCACTCTGGAGGACCTGAGCTACCTGACCTATCTGGAAAGCCTGACAGTCAGCGGCAGAAACATGAGCAACCTCCAGAATTTCGAGGGCCTGACCCATCTGAAAAAGCTGAATCTCTCCGGCTGCCGCTTTCCTGCGGAAAGCTTGGCCACCATTGCGGAGCTCCCCCAGCTGACAGAGCTGAATATCTCCAATTGCGGCCTCAGTACCCTGTCCGGTCTGGAAAAGGCCACTTCCCTGAAAATTCTGAACGCCGGCAACAATACCATCCGCAATCTGGAGCCCCTGTCCGGTATGGGCCAGCTGACGGAGCTGTATTTGCAGCACAACGCCGTCACGGATTTGACGGTAGTCGGTTCTCTCTCCAACCTCTCGGTTCTGGATGTATCCTACAACGCCCTGAATAGCATTGCGCCGCTGTCCGGCAGCATTCGCCTGACGAAGCTCAACGCCGCCAACAACCAGATTTCCGATGTGAGCACCGCATCCTCCCTGCCCATTCTGGAGGAGCTGCAGCTGGACTACAACAGCCTGTCCGACATTTCCGGCCTATCCGGCTGCACCAACCTGACGACGCTGACCGTCTCCAACAATCAGATTACCGACCTGAGCGCAATCGCCGGTCTCAGCAAGCTGCAAAAGCTGAACTTCTCCTACAACAGCGTCTCTACCCTGCCGGAATTCTCCGGTGACAGCGCCATGCAGGTGATTGACGGCTCCTACAACGCCCTGGAATCCATTGACAGCATCGCAAAGATGGCGGATATCTCCTACGTCTACATGGATTACAACAAGCTGACCAGCGTAGACGCTCTGGCGGACTGCTTCCATCTGGTCCAGGTCAATGTCTACGGAAATGCCATTCCCAGTGTTTCGGCACTGACGGAGCACGACATTCTCGTTAACTACGACCCCACCGTAGAGGAATAACCCCCATATAGCAGACAAGCCCCCGGCCATTTCCGGCCGGGGGCTCTTTACGTCCTTATTGACGGATCAGCTCGTAGGAAAAGTTCTCAAAGAGAACCTTGTCCCCGATTTCGGCATCTCCCAGTATGGCCAGGGCCACATGAGACTCTGTGCCGGTGACATCATAGCGGACGACGGCATAATCGCCATCGATCTCAATGACAGTTCCAAGCATATTCTTTTTCCTTTCTGAAAAACCCGTCCCCGGAAACCGGGGACGGGCGATTTCATTTACGAGGGAGCGATGTACCGGGAATCAGTCCTTGTACATCTCAACCAGCTTCAGCAGGTGCTCGTAGCGCTCCTTAGCAGCGGCCTCGTTCTTGGGGAACAGCTCCTTGGCGCGCTCGGGGAACTCACGGGTCAGACGGCTGTAACGAGCCTCGTTCATCAGGAACTCCTGATAGCCATCCTTAGGAGCCTTGGAATCCAGAGTGAACTTGCCGGTCTCCTTGGAGGGATCGAAGCGGAACAGGTTCCAGTAGCCGCACTCGACAGCCTTCTTCATCTCAGCCTGGCAGTTGGTCATGCCGCCCTTGATGGAGTGCATCTCGCAGGGAGCATAGCCGATGACCAGAGAAGGACCGTTGTAGGCCTCAGCCTCGGTGATGGCCTTCAGGGTCTGAGCCTGGTTGGCGCCCATGGCGACCTGAGCAACGTAAACATAGCCGTAGCTCATAGCGATCTCAGCCAGGGACTTCTTCTTGGTTTCCTTACCGGAGGCAGCGAACTGCGCAACCTGGCCGATGTTGGAAGCCTTGGAGGCCTGTCCGCCGGTGTTGGAGTAAACCTCGGTATCGAAGACGAAGACATTGACGTCCTTGTTGGAAGCCAGCACATGGTCAACGCCGCCGAAGCCGATATCATAAGCCCAGCCGTCGCCGCCGAAGATCCACACGGACTTCTTGGACAGGTATTCCTTCTTGGACAGGATGTCCTTCACGGTGTCGCAGCAAACATTGGCTTCCAGGTTGGCAACCAGAGCCTTGGTAGCTTCCTTGTTGGCAGAGCCATCGTTGTAGGTATCCAGCCAAGCCTGGCAAGCGGCCTTGCGGGCCTCGTCAGCGGTGTTCTCGATGACGGAGCGGACCTTGTTGGCCAGGGACTCACGGATCACGGACTGAGCGGTGTACATACCCAGGCCATGCTCTGCGTTGTCTTCGAACAGGGAGTTTGCCCATGCGGGGCCGTGGCCTTCCGCATTGACAGTGTAAGGAGCGGTAGCAGCAGGACCGCCCCAGATGGAGGAGCAGCCAGTGGCGTTGGAGATGTACATCCGGTCGCCGAACAGCTGGGTCACCAGACGAGCATAGCTGGTCTCGGCGCAGCCGGCGCAGGAGCCGGAGAACTCCAGCAGAGGCTTGTGGAACTGAGAACCCTTCACGGTGTTGTCCTGCATATCCTTCTTCTCGGATACGTGGTCGACCATGTAGTTCCAGACTTCCTGCTCAGGCAGCTCCTGCTCCTGAGGAACCATGGTGATGGCCTGAGTGGGGCAGACACCGACGCAGACGCCGCAGCCCATGCAGTCCAGAGGAGAAACCGCCATCATGTACTTGTAAACGCCCTTGCCCTTGCCGGCCTTGACGTCCACCAGACGGGCACCGGCGGGAGCGGCCTTGACCTCTTCCTCAGTCAGTGCGAAGGGACGGATGGTAGCATGGGGGCAGACATAAGCACAGTTGTTGCACTGGATGCACTTGGTCTCGTCCCAGTGAGGAACGGTAACGGCAACGCCGCGCTTCTCGTAAGCGGAAGCACCCAGGGGGAACTGGCCGTCGGGCAGATCGGCGAAGGCGGAAACAGGCAGGCTGTAGCCATCCATCTTGCCGATGGGGTTCAGGATGTTCTTGACAACCTTGACAGTCTCGGGACGGCCTTCCAGCTTGGCATCGACCTTGTCATCCTCAGCGGCAGCCCAGGAAGCAGGCACGTCGATCTTCTTGTAAGCGTTGGCGCCCACATCGATGGCGTTCCAGTTCTTCTCGACAACGTCCATGCCCTTCTTGGCGTAGGAGTGCTCAGCAGCATCCTTCATGTACTTGATGGCTTCCTCAGCGGGCATAACCTTGGCCAGGGAGAAGAAGGCAGACTGCAGGATGGTGTTGGTGCGCTTGCCCATGCCGACCTTGATGGCCAGGTCAATGGCATCGATGGTGTACAGCTGGATGTTGTTCTTGGCAATGTAGCGCTTTGCGGAGGCATCCAGATGATGCTCCAGCTCCTCCATATCCCACTGGCAGTTGATCAGGAACACGCCGCCGGGCTTGACGTCCTGGACAATCTTGAAGCCCTTGGTGATGTAGGAGGGGTTGTGGCAGGCCACGAAGTCAGCCTTGTTGATGTAGTAGGGGGACTTGATGGGCTTGTCGCCAAAGCGCAGGTGAGAAACGGTGACACCGCCGGTCTTCTTGGAGTCGTACTGGAAGTAAGCCTGTACGTACTTGTCGGTGTGGTCGCCGATGATCTTGATGGAGTTCTTGTTTGCGCCGACGGTGCCGTCGCCGCCCAGACCCCAGAACTTGCACTCGATGGTGCCCTCAGCAGCGGTGTTGGGGGAAACCTTCTCGTCCAGGGACAGGTGGGTCACATCGTCAACGATGCCGATGGTGAACTCGTGCTTGGGGGCATCCTTTGCCAGCTCTTCGTACACGGCGAAGACGGAAGCGGGATGGGTATCCTTGGAACCCAGACCGTAACGGCCGCCGATCACGGTGACATCATGACGGCCGGCCTGAGCCAGAGCCATAACGACATCCTGATACAGAGGCTCGCCCTGGGAGCCGGGCTCCTTGGTGCGGTCCAGAACAGCGATCTTCTTGGCGGTAGCGGGGATAGCGGAGAGCAGCTTCTCAGCGCAGAAGGGCCGGAACAGACGGACCTTGACCAAGCCGACCTTCTCGCCGTGGGCGTTCAGGTAGTCAATGACTTCCTCAGCCACGTCGTTGATGGAGCCCATGGCAACGATCACGCGGTCAGCATCGGCAGCGCCGTAGTAGTTGAACAGCTGATAGTTGGTGCCCAGCTTCTCGTTGACCTTGTTCATGTACTTCTCGACAACTGCGGGCAGAGCCTGATAGTACTTGTTGGAGGCCTCACGGTGCTGGAAGAAGATATCGTCGTTCTCGTGAGAGCCGCGCATTGCGGGGCGCTCGGGGTTCAGGGAGTGGGCACGGAATGCGTTGACGGCATCCATGTTGACCATGTCCTTCAGATCGTCGTAATCCCAGATGGCGATCTTCTGGATCTCGTGAGAGGTACGGAAGCCGTCGAAGAAGTTGATGAAGGGAACGCGGCCTTCGATGGCAGCCAGGTGGGCAACAGCGCCCAGGTCCATAACTTCCTGAACGTTGGTCTCGCACAGCATGGCGAAACCGGTCTGACGGCAGGCGTAAACGTCGGAGTGATCACCGAAGATGTTCAGAGCCTGAGCGGCGACGGTACGTGCGGAAACATGGAACACGCAGGGCAGCAGCTCACCGGCAATCTTGTACATATTGGGGATCATCAGCAGCAGGCCCTGAGAAGCGGTGTAGGTGGTGGTCAGGGCACCGGCGGCCAGAGAGCCGTGAACAGTACCGGCAGCACCAGCCTCGGACTGCATCTCAACGACCTTTACGGTGTCGCCGAAGACGTTCTTCCGGCCGGCGGCGGCCCACTGGTCAACGTTGTCGGCCATGGGGCTGGACGGGGTGATGGGGTAAATGCCAGCAACCTCAGTAAAGGCGTAGCTGACGTGGGCGGCAGCAGTATTGCCGTCCATGGTTTTGAATTTTCTTGCCAAAATGAAATACCTCCTAAAGGATTCAAGTTTTGCGTGTATATATTACCACGAAACGTCGCGATTGTAAAGCCAATCAGAGACAAAAAAGTGAAATTTTACGAAACGTACATTTTGGACCTGGAATTTTTGATATATATGTTTATAAATAGGGGTATTGAAATTTGGAATAGGTATTGAGTTTTGGACAAAAATACGATATGATAGATTTATTCTGTATTTTCGGCTTATTTTTCTGTGCAATTTGCCGGACGAAGGGAGCACGCGCTTATGATCTGCAATGTTCGTACCTTGGGTATTTCCGGAATTCAGGGAAACGTGGTTTCCGCGGAATGCTACATTTCCAGCGGTCTTCCCGCCTTTGATATTGTTGGCCTTCCGGACGCCTCCGTAAAAGAAGCCCGGGAGCGGGTTCGCGCGGCGGCCAAGAGCTCGGGGCTGAAATTTCCCGTCAGCCGCATTACCGTCAACCTGGCCCCTGCCAATCTGAAAAAGGCGGGAACCCACTACGATCTTCCCATTCTCCTGAGCATCCTCAGTGCAGCCGGGGAGATTCGCAGGCCCGCGGCGGACTGTGCCTTTCTGGGAGAGCTGAGCCTGGACGGGGAAATCCGGGCCGTCTCCGGCGTGCTGCCCATGGCCCTGGCTGCCAAGGCAAACGGCTTCCGCTACCTGTTTGTCCCGGCGGAGAACGCCGCAGAAGCCACTCTGGCCCGGGGACCGGAAATCATTCCGGTGCACTGCGTTCGGGAGCTGGCCGATGGGCTGAACGGCCTGAGTGACCTGCCCGGCGAGCCCCTGTGGGAACCGGAGCAGGACACAAGCCCCATACCGGACTTCAAGGATGTTTTGGGCCAGGAGGATGTGAAGCGCGCCCTGGAGGTTGCGGCGGCTGGAAGCCACAATGTTTTGCTCATCGGTCCTCCCGGTTCCGGAAAAAGCATGCTCTCCAAGCGGCTGCCCTCCATTCTGCCGGATATGACCTGGGCAGAGAGCCTGGAGGTCAGCACCATCTACTCGATCATGGGCCTTCTGACCCCCAAGCAGCCCCTGGTCACCCGTCGCCCCTTCCGGGCACCCCACCACACGGTTTCCAACGCCGGTCTTGTAGGCGGCGGCAGCAATCCGAAGCCGGGGGAAATCTCCATGGCCCACAAGGGGGTGCTCTTCCTGGACGAGCTTCCGGAATTCCGGAAGGATTCCCTGGACCTGATGCGCCAGCCTCTGGAGGACGGGAAGGTGACCATCTCCCGGGTTTCCGGTTCCGTCACCTACCCTGCCGAATTCATGATGGTCTGCGCCATGAACCCCTGCAAATGCGGCTGGTACGGAGACCCCAGCGGCCGGTGCCGGTGCAGCCAGCAGTCCGTAGAAAACTACCAGAGCCGGATCTCCGGCCCCATGCTGGACAGAATCGATATTATCGTAGAGGTCAACGCCGTGCCCTTTGAGGACCTCCGGGAGCGGGCGCAGGCAGAGCCCTCCTCGGAAATCAAGCAGCGGGTCAATGCGGCCCGGAAAATCCAGGTTGCCCGGTTCGGCGAAGACACCGGAATGTGCAACGCCCGAATGGGGCCTGGGGAAATGCGGGAATTCTGCGCCCTGTCCGACGACTGCGCAGCCCTGATGAAGGACGCCTTTGAAACCATGGGCCTCACCGCCAGAAGCTACGACCGCATTCTTCGGGTGGCCCGAACCGTTGCTGACCTGGACGGCAGCGAAGACATTCAGGTCCCCCACATTGCCGAGGCGATCCAGTATCGGGCAGTCCGGCTGGGCAACCAGGGGTAATCCCCTCCGCAGCCATATTTTCCTTGCATTTCATAGGCGAATCCGATATAATAAAGCGATATTTGCGGTGTTCCCCCAAGGGGAACCGCCGGGAAGGGAAACCATATGAACGAAATTTTTCTTTTGAAGCTGGGCGAGATCATTCTCAAAGGCTCCAACAAGCGGCAGTTTGAGAATAAGCTGCGCCAGAATATCCGGCGCAGAATGAAGCCCTACGGCAACTTTGACGTATATATTCTCCAATCCACGGTTTACGTGGAGCCTCAGGACGAGGAAGCGGACGTTGAGGGTGCATGGGAAGCCTGCAAGAGCATCTTCGGCGTGAACAGCATCTGCCGCTGCCGCCCCTGTGAGAAAAACATGGATGCCATCTTTGAGGCCGTTGAAGCATATCTGGGCGATGAGCTGGACTGCGCCGCCTCTTTTAAGGTGGAATCCAAGCGGTCTGACAAGCAGTTCCCCATGAGCTCCATTGCCATTTCCCAGGAGATCGGCGGAAGACTGGCAGAGGCCCATCCCGGTGTGGCCGTGGATGTGCACCACCCTGCCTACACGGTCTATGTGGAGGTGCGGGACCTTTCCGCCTATGTCCACGGACCTGCCCTGCCCGGCGCAGGCGGCCTGCCCACCGGTGTGGGCGGACGGGCCATGTGCCTGCTCTCCGGCGGCATCGACTCCCCTGTCTCCGCCTATATGATGGCCAAGCGGGGCGTGGAGATTGAATCCGTGCACTTCTTCTCCTATCCCTATACCTCCCAGCTGGCCAAGGACAAAGTCCTGGAGCTGGCAAGACTGGTCACCCGCTACAGCGGGAAAATGACCGTGAACATCGTCTCCTTTACGGAGATTCAGGAAGCCATCCGGGACAACTGCCCCGAGGAATACTTCACCCTGATCATGCGGCGGTTTATGATGGAGATCTCCCAGCGCCTTGCCCGGGAAGACGGCTGCGGCGCTCTTGTCACCGGCGAAAACCTGGGCCAGGTGGCCTCTCAGACCATGGAGGCCATGACCGTCACCGGTGCCGTGGTGGATATGCCTATTTTCATGCCCCTGGTCGGTATGGACAAAGAGGAAATCATCACCATTGCCCGGAAAATCGGCACGCTGGAAACCTCCATTCTCCCCTATGAGGACTGCTGCACCGTCTTCACCCCCAAGCATCCCAAGACCAAGCCCACCCTGGGCCAGGTTGTCCACGCAGAGCGGAATTTGGACCGGGAAGCGCTGATCACCCGGGCGCTGGAGAGCGTTGAAAAAATCAAGGTGGCCTACCATGACGAGCCTCTGCTGTAAGGTGCTGGAAGCCCTGGCGGGCAAAACCCTGGCAACCGCCGAGAGCTGCACCGGCGGCGGCATTGGCGCCGCGCTGACCGCCATCCCCGGCAGCTCCGCCGTCTACAAGGGCGGCATGATCAGCTACACCAACTGGGTCAAGCACAATCTGCTGGGTGTGGACCAGCACCTGCTGGATACCCTGGGGGCCGTCTCCGCCCCGGTGGCGGAGGCCATGGCAAAAGGTGCCCGGGAAGCCATCCAGGCAGACATCGCCGTATCCGTCACCGGCCTTGCAGGCCCCGGCGGAGATGAATTTGGAAATCCCGTGGGCCTGGTGTTCATCGGCTACAGCGACGCTGGGAAGACCCTTTCCCGCCGCTTTCTCTTCCCCGGCAGCCGGGAAGAAATCCGGCAGGCCGCCTGCCGGGAGGCCCTGAAGCTCATTCTGGACAACAATTAAGCTGCAAAAGGATCGCACGCCCAACGGTGAACCGCTCCCTGTCTGCTTGACAGGGAGCGGTTCATTTCGGGGAATACGATCCTTTTGTATTTATTCCGCTTTGAGAAGCGCGTCCAGGTCCCGGCAGAGGCGGTCCACATTTTCGTCTCCGGTTGCCCAGCTGGTGCAGATGCGCACGGCGCGGTGCGAATCGTCCACCCGGCACTGCTCGGTGAATACATAGGTCTTTTGCAGCTGCGCGAGAACCGCATCCGGCAGGATGGGAAAAATCTGGTTTGTTTCGTTTTCTACGTACATGGGAACGTGATTTCTTTGCAGGCACCGGCGGATTTTGTCTGCCAGGCCGTCCGCATGACGGGAGATCTCGAAATAAAGGTCACCCTCCAAGAGTGCTTCAAACTGCACGCCCAGCAGCCGCCCCTTGGCCAGCATCCCGCCGTGCTGCTTGATGAGGTAACGGAAGTCCTCCTTCAGCGCCGGGTTGGAAATGACCACAGCCTCACCGAACAGCGCGCCAACCTTGGTGCCGCCGATATAGAACACATCGCAGAGCCTTGCAAGATCCGGCAAGGTCACATCGTTGCCCTTGGCCTCCAGACCGTAGCCCAGCCGGGCACCGTCCACGAACAGGTAGAGCCCCAGCTCCCGGCAGGCACAGCTGATTTCTTCCAGCTCATGCAGAGAATAGAGGGTTCCCAGCTCCGTGGGGTTGGAGAGATAGACCATTTTCGGCTGCACCGTATGCTCAAAGCTTTCATTCGTCCGGTGCTCCAGGACACAGGCGCGAATCTGCTCTGCGGTGATTTTCCCGTCCTGCCCCGGCAGCCAGAGGACCTTGTGGCCCGTGGCCTCCACGGCACCGGTTTCGTGGACATAGATGTGGGCCGTATCCGCCCCGACCACGCCCTGATGGGGCCGCAGGGCGGCATCAATGACCGTCAGATTGGCCTGGGTACCGCCTACAAGAAAATGGACGGCCAGCGTACTGTCCTTACAGAGAGAACGAATCCTATCGGCGGCACTGCGGCAGTGGTCATCCGTTCCGTAGCCGGGAGCCTGCTCCATATTGGTTTTTATAAGCGCCTCCAGTACCTTCGGGTGACAGCCTTCGGCGTAGTCATTGTTAAAATAAATCATTTTGGGCACCTCACTTTTTTCTCCCCTATTGTATTGCCCAGGGCGGTTTTTGTCAAGTGGCGGCGCACATATGCGCGTGCTTGACGGCATATCCATGGTAGTGCGGATCTTATCAGCATCGGAGGGGAGACCGACGAAGGAAGATATGGACGAAAGGGCCTGCCGTCTGGCCGCGTACATGATTGAAACCGGTGCCACCGTGCGCAGTGCAGCGCAGAAATTCGGCATCTCCAAATCCACCGTCCACAAGGACCTGACCCAACGCCTGGAAAAGGGGCACCCCCTTCTCTACCAGCAGGTCCGTCAGGTTCTGGACCGCAACAAGCAGCTGCGGCACATCCGCGGCGGGCTTGCCACCAGGCGAAAATACAAAGGGGAATGAATTCGCGGCAGCCGGATCGGCTGCCGCATAACCTATAGATCGTCCACATCCTGTACGGGCTCTTCCTCCGGCTGCTCCGGAACGACACCCGTATAGCTGCCCTGGGGGTCTACCCGGATATCCCCCGCAAGACCGCCCTCCGGCGGCAGGAACAGGGGCGGCAGCGTAAATTTTCTTTTCCTGTTTTTCAAAGCAATCCCTCCCTGCCCAGTTTGCGCAGCGTGGGCAAAAGAATACCCTATTGCGTTCTTTTTTGTTCTATGGTATGCTATTGGCACAGAAGGAGGACCGCAATATGTTCGAAATCACCCTGATCACCATGGGCAAGCTGAAAGAAAAGTTCTATATTTCCGCCGCCCAGGAATACGCCAAACGTCTCTCCGGCTACTGCCGGTTTACCCTTTTGGAGCTGCCGGAATACCGGCTTCCGGAAAACCCCAGCCAGGCGGAGATTACCATGGGACTGGAAAAGGAAGCGGATGACATTCTCGCCCGCATCCCCAAGGGGGCCTGGTTCTGCGTCTTCACGCCGGAAGGAAAGGAACTCAGCAGCGAGGCCTTTGCGGAGAAGATCGCCTCCGTAAAGCTCTCCGGCAAGAGCAGCGCCTGTTTTCTCATCGGCTCCTCCTTCGGCATGGCACCCAGGGTCAAGGAAAAGGCGGATTTCAGGCTCTCTATGGGGCCAATGACCTTCCCCCACCACCTGGCAAGAATCATGGTGTTGGAGCAGCTCTACCGGGCGGAGGCCATCCAGGCAGGCAGCCGGTATCATAAGTGACGTATTCGGCGGCGGGATATTCCTGCCGCTGCCTTTTTTCTTGCGAGATACCTTGACAGGTGAGGTATCTCATGATAGTATGGGTTTCAGAAAGGTGGTGCTGGCCATGTCAATTGCCGGAGATTTGATCCGTGGGCATACGGATGCAATCATTCTGGCCCGTCTGCTGCAGTCCGACAGCTACGGCTACGAAATCAACAAAACCATCTCCACCATGACCGGCGGCAAATTTGAGTTGAAGGAGGCCACGCTCTATACGGCCTTCAAGCGCTTAGAGGAGCAGGACTATATTCGCTCCTATTGGGGCGACCAGGGCAGCGGCGCCCGGCGGCGGTACTACTCCATCACCCCCGAGGGCCGGGAAGCCTGCCACCGGCTGCAGCTGGAATGGCTGGAGACACGGCAAATCATGGATCATCTGTTGGAAGGGAAGGATTCCTTATGAGAGAAAAGCTGAAAGAATACGTCCACCTGCTCTTTGCCGGAACCGTGGGCAAAGAGGATATGGAGCAGGAGATTTTGCAGAACACTTTGGACCGGTTTGACGACTGGGTTTCCAGGGGCTTCTCCGAGGAGGATGCCTACCGGAAAGCGGTCTCCGGCATTGGGGATATCGATGCCCTTCTGGGAAAGGCCGCCTCCCCGGAACGGGAAGATGCCTCCGGCTATGTCCCCCTGGGAAAGCGGATTTGCAATGCCGTGGCTGTTTTCCTGTATATTACCTGCCCCATTCCCCTATTCATTTTTCAGTACGAAATCGGGCTGTGCTGTCTGCTGGCGATGGTTGCCTGCGGTGTGGTGATTCAGATTCTCGCCGGAAAGCTGATGGATTCCCTGGAGACATACAACCCCATCTCCGGAGGGACACGGGTCGCCTTGACCGTTATCGCCATTTTCTTTTATATTCTCTGCCCGGTACCCCTGTTTCTTCTGCAGGATGAATTTGGGCTGTGCTGTCTGCTCTCCATGGTAGCGCTGGGTGTGGCCATGCAGCTCATTGCCGGAAAAAGCACCGGGCAGCCAATGAAAGCCGAAGAAGGCCCACAAAGCGAAGTACAAAAGAGTGTCCGTTCCCTGCTGTGGCTGCTGACCCTTGGGGTATACCTTCTCGTCAGCTTCCGCACCCATGCCTGGTGGATCACCTGGATTCTCTTCCCCATTGCGGATTCCCTGACAAAGCTGGTGTTCGCCCTGCTGGGAAAACGCTCGTTGAGCAAGGCAATCCTCAGCGTTCTGCTGACCGTTGCGCTCTGTGCTTTTCTTTTCAGTATTCCTGTAAATCACCTTGCCCGTGGAGTGCTCACCTTTGGCAAGGCTGCAAACCACGGCACGGAAGCTGCAAGCCAGAGCTTTGCCGCCTCCCAGGTGCGGTCTCTGGAAATTGACTGGGTAGACGGCTCTGTCTCCATCCGGCAGGACGCCGGGGACACCCTGCGCTACACGGTCACCGGAGGCGACGCAGACCGTACCGCATACTCCCTGAAGGATGGGAAACTATCCATCAGCGCCATGGAAAACAGCGTTCTGAATTTTGACAGCCACCGGGGTGCGGACCTGACGGTGCTGGTTCCGGAGGGCTGGACGCCACAAGAGCTTTCCGTAGAGAGTATTTCCGCTCCCATTCAAATCGAAAACCTGAAGGGAACGGAATTGGACGTAGACACCGTATCCGGTGTGATGGAATTGAAGGACATCCAGGCCGACGAACTGAGCCTTTCCACCATTTCCGCAAAGATCACCTGCACCGGCACAGCCCGGGAGATTTCCCTGGAAACCACCTCCGGGAACTGTGCTCTGGAGCTGACGGAACACCCCAAAAAGATCGACCTGGATTCTGTTTCCGGGGACCTGGAGCTGATCCTGCCCAAAGCAGCAGGCTTCACCCTGCGGCTGGACACCGTCAGCGGCAAATTCCGCTCGGACTTTGATTACAGCATTCCCAAGGATGACACCTACGTCTCCGGTGACGGCAGCTGCACCGTCAGTGCCGATACGGTTTCCGGCAATGTGAATATCCGGCAAAAATAACTTAATTTACGGCGCACCGCCTGAGCTGCGGTACGCCGTTTGTGTTTCTTAATACTCCCCTGCTGCGTACATCACCGCGGACAGCGCGCACAGCGGGGCCGTCTCGCAGCGAAGAATGCGCTTTCCCAGGGTGCAGACCGTGAGGCCTGCGTCCAAGGCCCTGCTGACCTCTCGCTCCTCCAGGCCGCCCTCGGGGCCGGTTAAGAGGCTGACGGTCTTCCAGGGGCCGCTTTCCAGGGCATCGTGGAGGGTGACGGTATTCTCGTGCTCGTAAAAGAGCAGGGCCTTGTCTGCCTTGGCGGCCCGCCCCAGGGCAGCACCGTAGGAATCCAGTACGAGCACCTCAGGAATCATCCCCCGGCCGGACTGCTCGGCGGCGGATGCGGCGATTTTCTGCCAGCGCTCCAGCTTCTTTTTCAGACTCTTTTCGTCGGGCCGGGAGACGCAGCGCTCCGATGGGAACGCCACAATTTCCGCAGCACCCAGCTCTGTGGCCTTCTGAATCACGTGCTCCAGCTTATCAGCCTTTGGAAAGGCCATGTAGACGCTGACCCGGGCGGCCGCTTCCGTCTCGGAAGGCTGGGGGGCTCCGTAGGAAAGGGTCAGGTTCTCCGGGTTCTCCACCCGGCACTTTCGCTCCATGCCCTGCCCATCGCAGAGCAGGACCTCCTCCCCTGCTTTCAGGCGCAGGACCTTGGCGTGCCTGGCATTTTCACCGGTCAAAACGCACTGTGTGCCGGAGAATTCCTCCGGGGATACAAAAAATCGAATCATAATCTGCCTCACATTTGTTTTTTCTCAGTATAGCATAGCTGCAGCAAATGCGCAAGCACCGGAAATTCAACCAGGCGTTTGGTTTTCTCAAGGGGAAGTTCATTGTTTTTCCTCCCGATTCATGATAGGATAAGGCCACGAGCTCGAAAAAACAAAGGAGAAATTCCTATGGAAATCGGGACACAGATCAAGGCCCTTCGCCTGCGCAAGGGCGTTACCCAGGAGGCCATCGCCCAGGCCCAGGAGATTTGCGGAAACGACGCAGAAGCCATTGCCGCGCTGAATGAGGAGATTGAAGTCGCCGCAAGAGACTGGTCCATCACCGAGGGGGGAATTCGTGGATAAGATCCGCAGAGAGATCGCCAGACTGGAACGGGCGAGGCAGTAAAACACAGAAACAGGGATTCGAGCACATTCAATGCGTATGCCACGCACAGCATTTGCGGCAGCCCACCGGTATCCACCGACAGGCTGCCGCAAAAAGCATTTCATTTTGAAACCGTCTCAGCCTGACCGCTTCCGGGCGGTACGCGCAGCTAGTGGAGACGTTTGGCCATTGTTTTCGCGATACACGGGGCAACAACCCTGCGGAAAGCATCGTTGCCATAATGCATGGCCCGTACAGCCGCCGTCAGGCCTGTGCCATTTACCTCGTTGGAATCCGTATCCCTTGGAACTTTCACGTAGGTCTCAGGGCTCCACTGGGCGTAGTGAGCCCAAATCTTGGGGCAGTCTCCTACACCGTACCAATGGGCCACGGTTTCGGCATTGTACCAGATGCCCCGGTTCCAATCGCCCTTGTAAACCTTTCCGGGGCAGACTTCTGCCATATATCGGAAAAAGTCCTCTGTCATGGCATCAAAGCCCGCCATCTGTGCCGGGCCGTTTTCATAGTCAAACTCGCCCTGCATCCATACCACACCGAGGAAGCGATTCTCCGGGTTTAACTCCAGGCAATATTGGATGCGGTCCCGCATGGCGAAATAAAATGGGGATTCCTTGCCCCAGCGCAGGCGGCCCTGGGACGGGCGCAGAGCAACGCTGTCGTAACTCCCCTGCTCCCCCACGGTAAAGCCAACGCCGCCATAGGCACAGGGCAGCACCAGGATATCATAATCCCCGGGAATCATATCCAGCAAAAGGTCTGCCAGAGGCAGGTGCATCCCCCGGGTGCCGGGCATTGCAGCAGGATTTTCCGGATTGCCAAAGGGACGCATATCCTGGTAATTCTGGGCGCAGGCCCCCAAAGGGATGATTTTCAGATTATCCTCTCCGTAAAGCCCCAACTGCCGAATTCGCTCCGTACGAAAATGACCCAAGTAATCTTCAGGGATTCGGGATTCGTCAAAGCCAACCGCGTTGGACTGACCGGCCACGCAGAGGATCATATATTTCTTTTCCATGAATCGCGCTCACTTTCCTTGAAATATGAATTAGGCTTCTGATACCTTTTTTATTTTACAATACTTCTCCCCTCTTTGCAACTGCGAAGCAGCGGCATCGGGACGGTTGCGGGAAGGAACATTCCGTGAATATTCGCAGACCAATGCCCAGTCTGCAAAAAATCGAATAAATATGCCGAAGCTTGACGACTTTCCCGCTCCGCCAGCGCGATTTTCAGAAAAAACCGAACCCCAAAAGGAGTTCGGTTCTTCATCATTGATAGAAAATATCCTGTACAGTCTGGGCCAGGGCAGCCTCGTCTACGTAGAATTCCATAAACTCCTCGTCCTTTCTGGTTTCACCGGTGAGTGTAACAAAGGGCTCAATCTGACAATCCAGCAGGAGCTCAGACAGTGCTTGCAGCTGGGACACCGTATAGTCCGTCTGGAAGGCATCTCCAAGCTTTAGCGTGAGGTTTGTCAGGAAGTCCGGGTTTTCCTTTGCACAGCTGCGTAGCTTTTCAATCAGGGCAGACATATACTGCTCCTGCCGCTCCATCCGGCCGGTGTTTGTCTGGTCCCCAACGTTCTGACGGCCACGCACATAAACAAGGGCATTTTCCCCGGTCAGCAGGACTTCTTCACCTTTTTTCAGCTGCGGATAATTCTCCCCGAAATCCTCCAGGACCGTCACGGCAACACCGCCAACGGCATCATTCACCGCAGGAACTGACTCCATGGTAAAGCTCATATAATGGTCGATGTCCTCGCCCAGAAGATCCTGGACAGCCCGCTTGGAATTCAGGCAGCTGTCAGAGCCGCCGCTGCCATAGGTATGCGCCAGGGCCAGCTGACCGGTAAAACTGTCTGCAACATCTCCAAAGACGCCCAAACGGGTGATCTTCGTCATGGTATCGCGGTTCAGAAGCAAGGGCGTGCATACCTTCTTGTCCCGATCGATCACAAGAACCAGGTCCAGGTCTGCCTGCATATCATTGAGGTATGCACGTTCATCCTGGGGATATTCATTCTTATCCAGGCCAAGGATCAAAACCGTCTCCAAATCCTGCTTTCTCTCCGGGGCACGTGTGGTCTCCGTGGCCTCGGTCTGCGCGGCGGTGGTCTGCACCGCGGCAGCAGTGGGTGCAGTCGTCTCTGCGGCTCCTGCGCCGCAGGCTGTCAGCCCAAAAAGAGCAAGGGCACACAGAGACAGTGCGGCTGCTCTGTGCGCCCCAGCGAATTTACCCATTTACTTCTCGGCCTTGACCAGGAATGCCACAGGGCCTTCACCATCGAGAACCACATCGACAGTGCCATTTGCATTCACGGTCACATCGTCCAGAGCGACAGGCACCCACTCATAGGTGTCCTTCTCCTCCTCGGAGGGAACGTAGCGCATAACGAGGACATCCTCGTCCTTGTCCACGTTCAGCTCGAACTGAACGGTCACCTTCACGCCGTCCTTCTTCAGCTCTTCATTCACGAACTGAACAAGAACCAGGTCGCGAACGACGAAGTCATCCACATTCAGGTTGAGGGCCTTGTTCTCTTCGTCCTCCAGCATTTCTACCAGCTTGGGGGCAGCCTTCCGAACGGAGCCGGCCTCAAGAATGGAATCATAGGCCTCGTCCAGCAGCTTCTGATCCTCCTCAGACAGCTTCTCGCCATCTACCAGGGGGGTCACCACGACATCGGTCGCAGGATGCTTCACTTCCGTGCCATCCTCCAGCGTCGCGGTAACGGTCTTAATGCCCATCGCCTTCTTCTGCTGAATGCTGGGCACATAGCTGTCTGCGAAGGCGGTCACGGCCAACATTGCAACGACAAGTGCAAGACTCAGCGCACGCAATACTTTTTTCATACTTGTTACCTCCATTTTCTTATCGGGTCACCCTGACCCGGAAAATACATCATTTGATTACAGGCCCCTGCCCATGGCACAGCGCATATTCTCCAATACCCTTTCGGAAATATCCGGCGTAACGCGCCCCCATCTGGGCGGGCGAAGGGTCATATTGTGACAATCGGACCCAAGCATATGGACCGAGCCGCCATCAATGAGCTTGCGATAGCGCAAGCGATCCAGGGTACCGTCCAAGGCAGAGGTATTCAGCTGCATCAAAATACCGGCCTCGGAAAGCTCACGCCAAAGAGATACGGGCTGATCGGTATAATACCGATCAATATGGGCCAGAACCACCCGCACATCCCGGCACTCTCCCAGCAGCAGCGTCTCCTGAACCGTCTGCCTATCCCACCTGGAAAAAGGCATCTCCAGCAGCAGCAACTTCGTTTGGCCAATGGTCAGCAAAGACAGGTCCTCGCAATCGCTGATCCCCGGGAAGAACTGAACCTCTGCTCCCAGAATGATTCTGGGGCAAGAGCGATCCAGCCTGGGTAGGAGCTTCTGAAAGGAATCGAACCTTCGCTTCAGGAAACGCCTGGGGCTGTTCTGCCCTGAATAGAAATGGGGCGTCATAACAACGGTATCGATGCCCTGGCGCACCTCTTCACGCAGAAGGGAAAGGCTCTCCTCGACGCTTCTGCTGCCGTCATCCATCCCCGGAAGGATATGGCTATGGTAATCGGTCATATTTTACGCGATATCTTTTCAAAAGTCAAGGCATTTCCATGGCTGCGGAACTCTTTTTTTCGTAGCCGTAGCCTTTTTTGTACTTCTTATGCTGAATCCGAGAATCCGTCAGGACAAAGCCCAGGACCTTCACCTCCGCAAAACGGAGCTGACGCATCGTCTCCTCCAGGGAGCGCTTGTCACAATAGTTCTCCCGGACGGCCACGATAATGCCATCCATCAGGTTGGAAACGATCAGTGCATCGCTGACCTCGCACACAGGGGGCAGGTCCAGAATGATCACATCTGCCGCCTGTTTCATCGCCTCAATCGCCAGGCGCATCCGCTTGGAGCTGAGCAGCTCCGCAGGATTGGGGGGAATATCTCCGGCAGTGATAATACGCAGGGTAGACATACCGTTAAATTTCTGGAGTACCTGACTGCCGTCCGCCGTGCCAACCAGCAGATTGGTAAAGCCGGGCGCCGGAGCCAGACGCAGCCTTTTAGAATAGGTAGGCAGCCGAAGATCGCACTCGATCAGCAGCACATTCCTACCGGTCTGCGCAATGGTATAGGCCAGATTCACAGCAGTGGTGGACTTGCCTTCTCCCTTTTGAGAGCTGGTAATACCGATGACCTTGCAGCTATCGCCCAGGTCCGGCATGCTGAAATCCAGATTGGTGCGCAGACGCTTATAGGCCTCTGCCGCACCAAAGCTCATATCCCGGCCAAGTGCAGCCTGAACCTGTGCATTTTTCTTTTCCTTCGCCATATCAGCCCCGCCCCTTTCTTCCGGCATTGCCGTAGCCGTAATAATAATAACCATCATCGTCGTCCTGGGTCAGGTCCGGGATGACTGCCAGCAGGGGCAGGTCATAGCTGGACAGCAGATAGTCTGCAGAGTGGATCTTATCGTCCATCAGATACAAAACGACTACGGCGCCGCAGGCAAGCACTGCACCCAGCAGGAAGCCCAGCATGGTATTCTTACCGGTGCTGGGAGCGGCCTTCTTGGAGGGCACCACGGCGGTATCTACGATGCGCACGGAGGAGCCGTCTACCACGGAGGCGATCTTCTCCGGAAGCACTCTGGCAATGGTGTTGGCCAAAAGCTCCGCCTCCTGAGGGCTTGTGCTGGTGACCTCTACAGAGAAGATCTCCGTAGAATTCACGGAGCTGGCGCTGATCATTTTCTTGAGCTGGTCATAGCTATAGCTCACACCGGACTGCTCGATGACATCGTTCAGCGTCGTGCGGGTGTTCAGAATAACAATATAGGTATCCACCAGGCTTTTGGCTGCCGTCAGGTCGGATGCAGAAATGCTCAACTTGCTGCCTGCCACGGAAATATCCGAGCTGTTGACATACAGCAGGGCGTTTGCCTTATATGTAGGGGTGATCAGCAGCTTGGTATAGCCAAGGGCCAGGCCGGCGCATACAACCGCCGCCAGCACAATGGCCACGATATGTGACCACATGGCCTTCGCCAGATCCAGCAAGTCGATCTCATAGTCTTGCTGCGTCTTCTTTTCGCTCATTGCATTCTCTCCTAAACGTTCCTTTTGATATTTCTTGTTATTCTGTCATTCTATCATACAATTGGCGCGTTGTCAATTCTTATGGGATTGTTTTCATTGAAATGCTGCTCAATTGGCCAGGCTTAGACAACGATTTCGGAATTTGGGATAATGACGGCTGCTAGAAGATAGGCAACGATGCCCGTACCACCGGCCAGGCCCAGAATCGCCCAGAACAGGCGAATAATGGTGGGATCAATGCTGAAAAACTCCCCAAGTCCGCCGCATACCCCGCAGATCATCTTGTTCGTATTGGATTTGTAAAGCTTCTTGTTCATGGTAAAATCTCCTCTCAAATATATTTTTCAACCAAGAGCATAATGCGCTTATGAATTTCCTCAATTGGGAGCATCTGTCCGTCACGGCAGCAGTCTACAGTGAGCCAGCCCAGCTTTTCCGCGCAGTACTGCGCTGCTTCCCGGCTGTGCTTCAGATAGGCCAGGTCCCGCTCATGGATATCCTTTTTGCTTTCGTCCCCGCTGTAGCGGGCAGTCATCAGAGCCTGGCTGACCTGGGGATCTACATTCAGATAGATCACACAGTCCGGGACCGGAATGCCCAGCTTATTGTATTCAAAATCAAAAAGCCAATCCAAAAAACTTTCCCACTGCTGCCTCGGCAGCTTGCTGCACTGGTGTACAGCATTGGAGGTTGTATACCGGTCCGCAATGACCACCCCCTTGGCATAATCCCGGCTCCAGTCCTTCCGATAGGAAGCAAACCGGTCCACCGCAAAGAAGGAGCTGGCGGCATAGGCGTTCACATCCTGGGGATCCGTACCGAACTGCCCGGACAAATACATCCGAACCAGTGCGGAAGAATCAGAGTCATAATCCGGGAAGGACACCTCCCGCACGGAAACCCCCTGCTCCATCAGGGCTTTCATCAGTCTTCTCGCCTGAGTTGCCTTTCCACTGCCATCCAGTCCCTCGATCACGATCAGCTTATTTGCCGCCACGTTATTCTCCCCCTTGGCCTTTCTAATGCTCTTTTCTTTTATTATACTCCTCACGTCAAGAGGGGGCGCAGCAAAAACAGCGCCCCCTCTCCGGCTTTGGAAAAATGCTCTTTTCTTATTCAACACCCGTTACGGTGTACTTCCCGCCGCAGGCGGCGGTATCTGCAAGGATGGCGTCCGCCAGCGCCTCATTCAGAGTAACCTTTGCGGTTTTGCTGTTCTTGCTGACCTGGGCCTGGGCAACCTGGGGCAATGCCTCCAGAGCCTTTTTCACACGGTTCTCGCAGCCGGAGCAGCCCATGCCTTCGATATGAATGATCTTTTCCATAATGATACCCTCCATTTTAATCAATTGATGTGACTGTATAGTCCTCGGCCTCCACGGCCTTTTTCAGAACCTCGCTGTCGACCTTTTTGCTCAGGATAACAACGGCTGTACCCGCCTCGTAGTCCGCCTGTGCAGAGGCGACACCGTCAACAGTCTCCAGGGCCTTCTGCACTGCCATTTCGCAGTGGTGGCACATCATGCCCTCGATGTGAACGGTCTTTACCATATTTTCTTTGGCCTTGGCGCTGCGCTTGTGATCGTGCCTGCCGTCATAGAGCTTGCACAGGTTCAGCCGCAGGGCGTTGGTCACCACGCAGAAGCTGGACAGGCTCATGGCCGCCGCGCCGAACATGGGATTCAACGTCAGGCCAAAGGCCACAAAGCAGCCTGCGGCCAGAGGAATGCCGATGATATTGTAGATAAACGCCCAGAACAGATTCTCGTGGATATTCCGCAGGGTAGCCCGGCTGAGCCGGATAGCCGCAGGCACATCCAGAAGGCTGCTCTTCATAAGCACCACATCCGCCGCGTCAATGGCCACGTCCGCGCCGGCGCCGATGGCAATGCCCGTATCCGCCCGGGTCAGGGCCGGGGCATCGTTGATTCCGTCGCCTACCATGGCGACCTTGCCCTGGGCCTTCAGCTTCCGGATCACAGCCTCCTTGCCGTCCGGCAGCACCCCGGCGATGACCTGGTCTACACCGGCTTGAGCCCCGATGGCCTTGGCCGTACGCTCGTTGTCACCGGTGAGCATGACCACCTGGATGCCCATGTTCTGCAACTCCCGAATGGCCTGGGGGCTGTCCGCCTTCATGGTGTCCGCCACGGCGATCATTCCGGCGAAAATGCCGTCACAGGCAAAGAGCAGCGGGGTCTTGCCCTGCTCTGCCAAGGCATGAGCCTTGGCCGTCATATCCGCAGGGACGCTGACGGCACCGGAAATAAATTGCAGGCTGCCGCCCAGCAGCGCTTTCCCCTCCAGCTTGGCGCGCAGGCCGTTTCCGGGCAGGGCCTCGAAATCCGTTACCGCATCGGGTTCCATACCTCGCGCGGTCCCCTCCTCCAGGATGGCCTTGGCAAGAGGATGCTCGCTTTTGCTTTCCAGGGCCAGGGCAAGCTTCAGCAGTTCATTCTCCTGCGCATCGCTGACAATATCCGTCACCTTGGGTTTGCCCTCCGTGATGGTGCCGGTTTTGTCCAGAACAACGATATCCGTCTTTCCGGTCTGCTCCAGAGAGACGGCCGTCTTAAACAGAATACCGTTCTTGGCACCCACGCCGTTGCCAACCATGATGGCCACAGGGGTAGCCAGGCCCAGGGCACAGGGACAGCTGATGACCAGAACGGAAATACCCCGGGCCAAGGCATAGGCAAATTCTCTGCCCAGCAGCAGCCAGACAACGGTGGTCACCACCGCAATGGAAATAACCGTCGGAACAAACACGCCGGAGACCTTGTCGGCAATTTTCGCAATGGGGGCCTTGGTTGCCGCCGCATCGGAAACCATTTTGATGATCTGGGAAAGGGTGGTGTCCTCCCCTACCCGACTGGCCCGGCAGCGCAGGAAGCCGGACTGATTGATGGTGGCAGCGGAGACCCCGTCGCCCACCGCCTTGTCCACAGGGATGCTTTCGCCGGTGAGGGCGGATTCATTGACGGCGCTGCTGCCCTCCAGGACAATGCCGTCCACGGGGATGCTCTCCCCGGGGCGGACAACAAAGATATCATCCTTTTGCACCTGCTCAATGGGCACCGTGACCTCCTGTCCATCCCGGACCAGGGTCGCAGTCTTGGGAGCCAGATTCATGAGCCCTTTCAGGGCATCCGTGGTCTTTCCCTTGGAGCGGGCCTCCAGCATTTTGCCAACGGTGATCAGGGTCAGGATCATGGCGGCGGACTCGAAATAGAATTCGTCCATATAGGTCATGACCCCTGCCATATCGCCACGGACCTGGGCATCGGTCATGGCAAAGAGGGCATACACGCTCCATAGGAAGGAGGCCATGGAGCCAAGAGCCACTAGGGTATCCATATTGGGAGACCGGTTCCACAAAGCCTTGAAGCCGGAAATGAAGAATTTCTGATTGATGACCATGATGATGCCTGCCAGCAGCAGCTGCACCAGGCCCATGGCCACATGATTTCCGTCAAACCATCCAGGCAGCGGCCAGCCCCACATCATATGGCCCATGGAAAAATACATCAGCACCGCCAGAAAACCGATGGAGGCAATGAGCCGCCGCTTCAGTTTGGGAGTCTCGCGGTCCGCCAGGGCATCCTCCTGGGGGGCCGCTGTTTTTTCCGCGCCTTTCACAGAGCAGCCGTAGCCTGCATGCTCCACGGCCTTGACAATAGCCGCACTGTCTGCCGTGCCGTCCACGCCCATGGAATTGGTAAGCAGGCTCACTGCGCAGCTGCTGACGCCCGGAACCTGGTTCACGGCCTTTTCCACCCGGGCTACACAGGCAGCACAGCTCATGCCCGTTACATTGTATTGTGTCATGTTTCTCCTCCTATCTGCTATTCTTCCCTGTTTCGGGAAGGTTATTTCATAAGCTTCTGCAGAATGGTCACCAGCTCATCGATGACCTCATCCTTGCCCTCCCGGATATCCCGGGCCACACACCCCTCAATATGATGGGCCAGAATTTCCTTATTAAACGCATTCATGGCGGCGTTGACGGCGGCAGACTGGGTCAGGATGTCATAGCAGTAGGCATCCCGCTCGATCATGGCCTGTAGGCCCCGGACCTGTCCTTCAATGCGCTTGAGCCGGTTCTGGAGCTTCCGCTTCTCCTCGTCGGTCCGCATTGTGGTCTTTTCGGTGCCTCCGCAGCAGCAGCAAGAATGTTCTTCCATTTCGCATCGCTCCTTTCGAATACCCCTCCTGGGTATCTGTATTGTATACCCCCAAGGGGTATTTGTCAAGTTTTTTCTTGCCAAATCACCAGGCTCATGATAGAATGCCGGCAGCGTAGTCCCGATGTACAACCTTTTGCGCAGCATCAGAAAAGAGAGGTTTATCCGCTATGGGAAAGGCACCGCGTTATGCAAAGAGGCCCTCTGCCTACAGAGGCTCCCCAACCCTCCGAAGACGCAAGCCCAGACACTCCGGAGTCCGAAACATAACATAATTTTTCCCGGTGTATGCCCGGGTGCATCCACCGGTAATTTTTTACTTCATATTCTCCTTGGCCACCGACAGCATCAGCTTGATCCGGTTGAGCTGGTTGACCTCACTGGCACCGGGGTCGTAGTCCACGGCGGCAATGTTGGCCTGGGGATAGTTCTTTTTCAGGACCTTGATCACACCCTTGCCCACCACGTGGTTGGGCAGGCATGCAAAGGGCTGAATGCAGATGACATTGGGCACGCCGGAAGAAATCAACTCGATCATCTCACCCGCCAGGAACCACCCTTCGCCATACTGGTTGCCCAGGGACAGATAGGGCTTGGTCATCTCCGCGATTTTTTCAATGGGTACCGGCGGATCAAAGCGCTTGCTCTTGCGCAGAGCATCAATGGCCGGGCGGCGCAGAGCCCGCACCACCTGGATGCCCGCTTTGGCCGTAAACTCCGAGCCCCAGCCCGCCCCCAGGAATTCATGGCGGTATTTGCCGCCCAGCAGGCAATAGTTGAAGAAGTCCAGCATATCCGGCACCACGGCCTCGGCTCCCTCAGCCTCCAGGACCTCTACCAGATGGTTATTGGCCAGGGGCATATACTTGACCAGAATCTCGCCGACCACGCCCACCCGGGGCTTGCGGAGGGTCTCGTCAATGGGCAGGCTGTCGAAGGCCTGAACAATGCCCCGGCAAACCCAGCCATAGGAATAGGTGGTGTCCTTATCCACCAGAGACTCAATGCAGATTCTTTTCCACTTCCGGTGCAGCTCCTCGGCAGAGCCGGGGACCTTCTCATAGGGCCGGACCCGATACAGGCAGCGCATGAACAGGTCGCCATAGACCAGGGCGTGCACCGCATCAATGGCCAGCCCTGCCGTGATCTGAAAGCCCGTATTCTTCTCCATGCCGTTGGCATTGACGGAGATCACGGGGATATTTGGGTAGCCCGCCTTTTGCAGGGCGCGGCGGATAAAGGCCACATAGTTGCTGGCCCGGCAGCAGCCGCCGGTCTGGGTCATCATGATGGCCAGATGATCCGTATCGTATTTACCGGAGAGCACTGCCTCCATGATCTGCCCCACCACGGTAATGGAGGGGAAGCAGGCATCGTTATTGACATATTTCAGCCCCGTATCGATGGCTGTCCGGTCGTCATTGTCCAGGATCACCACATGATAGCCGTGCTTTTCAAAAACCGGCTGCAAAAGCTCAAAGTGGATGGGGCTCATCTGGGGTGCCAGAATGGTATAGCCCTCCAGCTGCATGGCTTCCGTGTACTCCACACGCTCGAAGTCCACAGGCCGGGGGCAGGCATGAATCTGCTCCTCCCGGCGCATCTTCATGGCCGCAATCAGGCTGCGGATGCGGATGCGGACAGCGCCCAGATTGTTCACCTCGTCGATTTTCAGCAGCGTATAGAGTTTATTGCTGCCCTCCAGGATCTCATTGACCTGGTCCGTGGTCACAGCGTCCAGACCGCAGCCAAAGGAATTGAGCTGCAACAGCTCCAGGTCATCCCGATTCCGGACGAACCGGGCGGCGGAATACAGCCGGGAATGGTAGACCCACTGGTCCACGATCCGCAGGTGCTGGTCTTCCTCGGGATTCGGGAGGCTGTCCTCCGTGAGCACCGTCAGGCCATAGGAGGCGATGAGCTCGGGGATACCGTGATTGATCTCCGGGTCGATATGATAGGGCCGCCCGGCCAGGACAATACCGCTGCCGCCATTGTCCTCCATCTGCTTCAGTACCCGCTGTCCTTCCGCCACGATGTCAGCCTTGGCCTTCCGCTGCTCCGCCCAGGCTGCCTTGACTGCCGCCTTGACTTCGGAAGCAGGGATGTCCCATTCCTCCTTACAGAGCTTTATCAGCCGTTCGGCAGCAACCTTTTCATTGGTAAAGGCCACAAAGGGGCGGATATAGCGCACTTTTCCTTCTGTAACAGCCTCCACGTTGTTTTTCAGGTTTTCCGCATAGGAGGCCACCATGGGGCAGCTGTAGTGGTTTTGAGCATCCTTGTGCTCCTGGTATTCATAGAACACACAGGGGTGGAAAATGGTGGTGATTCCCTGGTTTATGAGCCACTGCACATGGCCGTGGGCCAGTTTGGCGGGATAGCACTCGGATTCTGAGGGAATGGAGTCCATGCCCAGCTCATAGATCTTCCGGTCCGAGAAGGGCGAGAGCACCGCACGGATACCCAAATGCCGGAAGAAGGTGGCCCAGAAGGGATAGTTCTCGTACATATTCAGCACTCTGGGCAGGCCCACGGTGCCTCTTTCCGCCTCTTCTTCTGTCAGAGGTGTGTAATCGAACATCCGCTTCTGCTTATAGGCCACCATATTGGGTGCCTTCTCGCCCCGGTCGGATTTTCCTGCGCCCTTCTCACAGCGGTTGCCGGTAATGTGCCGGCGTCCGCCGGGGAAGACATTCACGGTGAGCATACAGTTATTGGCGCAGCCGCCGCAGCGCCGGGTCTTGGTGGTATAGGTCAGGTTGACGATCTCTTCCAAAGGAAGCATGGTGGTCCCCTCGCCCCGGTCATGGCTTCGGGCAATCAGTGCAGCGCCAAAGGCCCCCATAAGCCCCGCAATATCCGGGCAGACCACATCTGCCCCGGCAATGGTCTCAAAAGCCCGCAGCACCGCCTGATTGTGGAAGGTTCCGCCCTGGACCACGATATGACTGCCCAGCTCCTTGGCAGAGCTCAGCTTGATGACCTTGAACAGGGCGTTTTTGATCACGGAATAGGCAAGGCCTGCGGAGATATCCGAAACCTTCGCGCCTTCCTTCTGGGCCTGCTTTACATTGGAATTCATGAACACCGTGCACCGGGTACCCAGGTCCACCGGGTGCTCGGCAAACAGAGCCTCCTTCGCAAAATCCTGGGCAGAATACCCCAGCGAATTTGCAAAATTCTCAATAAAGGAGCCGCAGCCGGAGGAGCAGGCCTCGTTGAGCATGATGGTATCCACCGCGCCGTTTTTCAGGCGGATGCACTTCATATCCTGGCCGCCAATATCCAGCACACAGTCCACGTCCTTATCAAAGAAGGACGCTGCCGTGCAGTGGGCAATGGTCTCCACCTCGCCCTCGTCCAGATTGAAGGCGGATTTCAGCAGGGACTCGCCATAGCCCGTAGAGCAGGTGCGGGCTATGCGGGCAGAGCCGGGCAGGATTGTTTTCAGATTCCAGATGGCGGTTTTTGCCGTCTCGATGGGGTTGCCCTTATTGTTGGCATAGAAGGAATAGAGCAGCTGCCCTTCCTGGCCGATCAGGGCCATTTTGGTGGTGGTAGAACCCGCATCAATGCCTAGATAGCAGTCGCCGCAGTAGGTTTCCAAATTTGCCTTTTCTACCACAGCCTTGGCGTGACGCTGCCGGAAGGCCTCGTAATCCTCCTTGCTTTCAAACAGTGCCGGAAGCCGGGGCATCTCAAAGCTGACCTTGACCCCTTTTTCAAGCCGCCCGATCAGATCCTCCAGAGCCACAGCCTCGCCGCCGTCCTCCTCCAGGGCCGAACCCATGGCAGCGAACAGATGGGAATTTTCCGGATCGACTACGTTTTCCGGGGTAAGCTTCAAGGTGCGGATAAAGGCCTTTTTCAGCTCCGGCAGGAAATGAAGCGGGCCGCCCAGAAAGGCAACGCAGCCCCGAATGGGCTTGCCGCAGGCAAGGCCGGAAATGGTCTGATTGACAACGGCCTGAAAAATTGATGCCGCCAGGTCCGCCTTGGTGGCGCCTTCATTGATCAGGGGCTGAATGTCTGTCTTGGCAAACACGCCGCAGCGAGCAGCAATGGGATAAATCTGCTGATAATGCTCCGCCTCTGCGTTCAGGCCTGCGGCATCGGTTTGCAGCAGGGCCGCCATCTGGTCGATAAAGGAGCCCGTGCCGCCGGCACAGACGCCGTTCATGCGTTCCTCCAGGCCGCCGGTAAAATAGATGATCTTGGCATCCTCACCGCCCAGTTCGATTGCCACATCCGTCTGAGGATAGAAGGTTTTCAGCGCCCCGGCAACGGCCACGACCTCCTGCACGAAGCCGATGCCCATGGCCTTGGCCAAGGTGATCGCGCCGGAACCCGTGATCCTCGCTTGCAGCGCACAGTCTCCCAGCTTTTCCCGAACATCCTTTAAAAGTCCAGCCAGGGCCCCCTGGGTATTGGCCTGGTGGCGCACGTAATTTCCGTAAATCAGGTTATTTTTTTCATCCAGCAGCGCGATCTTCACCGTTGTAGATCCGATATCAATGCCTGCGCGATATGTATTCATGGTCTCAATCTCCATTTTCCAGATAGTGCTATACGGTGACATTTTATTTTTGAAATGTGAACCCAGTCTAAACAGTTTTTATCGGAACCTTGAACGAAAAACTCCCTGCACCGAGGAGATTTCGGTGCAGGGAGCAGCAAAATACAGCTTATTTGGCAGAGGGTCCGATCCTTCCCTCTGCAGCAGCCTTCTGGACATAGGCCAGAAAATCCGCCTCAGGCAGAGGCTTGGAGAAATAATAGCCCTGGATATAATCACAGTCGTTTTCCCGCAGGAATTTCACCTGAGCTTCCGTCTCCGCACCCTCGGCAATGACCTTGATACCCAGATGGTGGACCATCTGGATAATGCCGTTGATAATGGTGCAGACCTTGGGGCTAGTCTCGATCTGGCGGGTGAAGGTCATATCCAGCTTGAGGATATCGAAATTGTACCGCTTGAGCATTCCAAAAGAGGAGAAGCCGCTGCCGAAGTCATCCAGCAGGATCTTGGCACCGGACAGATGGAACTCCTCCAGGATCTTCTCCCGGTCGCTTTCCAGGGCCGCATAGGAGGTCTCCGTGATCTCCAGGCGAATATCCCCCTTCTTGATGGCATCGCTTTTCAGCAGCTCCACAAGCCGCTGCAGCATTTCCTCATCATAGAAGTCCATCCAAGACAGGTTGACGGAAACGGGGACAACCGGAATGCCCTCCGCATAGCACCGCTGGTCCACCTTGGCCACCCGGTCTGCAATGAACCAATCCAGCTTAGAAATATGGCCGCCGTTTTCCAGCGCCGGAATAAAGGCCGCCGGAGAAACCAGGCCCCTCTGGGGATGGACCCAGCGGACCAGCGCCTCTGCGGAAATCAGGTTTCCGGAGGTGGCTTCCACCACAGGCTGATAGTAAACCTTAAATTCCTCGTTGGCAATTGCCGTCTCATACTCGCTCATAAGCTCCATCTGATCCACATACAGCCGCCGCATGGAATCATCAAATACAGCAAATGGCTGCACATGATCACTGAGGATGCTCTCTTCCGCCAGCTTGGCCCGGTCGATCATACTGGTGACGGAGACGCCCTCCTCCACATAATAGATGCCGCAGTAGCCATAGAGCTTCATACCCCGGCCCTTGAACTGAATATTCAGCTTCAACTCATTGCCCAGGGTATCCATATTGATGTGGCTCTGCAAAACCAGGCAGGCGAAGTGATCCGTGCCCAATCTGCCGGTAACAGCCGGACGCCATGTCGTGCCGATGCGCTGGTAGAAATCCCGCAGAATGGCATCACCGCCTTCGGTGCCGAAGAGCTCGTTGGTTGCCTTGAAGTTCTTGATGTCCAGGAACATCAGGGCATACTCCGTCTTGTCGGAGGCATTGTACAGGATATTCTCTGCCATCTGAATGAAACCGCTGCGGTTATAGCCGCCGGTTAACTCATCTTTATAGTCATGCTTATAAAGAGACAGGATATTGTGTACACGGTTCAGAATGATCTCCGGGCTGAAGGGCTTAGAGAAAAAGTCCACGGCACCCAGCTTATAGGCATGAAGAACGGAGGCATCCGAGGAATCGCCGGAAATCACGATGACCGGCAGATTCTTCAGCATGTCCTTTTTCTTCATGTAGTCCAGGAAGCCGAAGCCATCCATAACAGGCATCTGAATATCCAGCAGGACCAAGCGGTAGATCCGCTCTTTGGATTCGATCATTTCTATAGCCTGTTTTCCGTTCTCCGCCTGAAAAACCTGGTAGTGATCCTGCAAAATGAAAGCCAAAAGTTCTCTATTGATTGGAGCATCGTCAACGATCAAAACATTTGATTTCTGCATATATCTATCTTTCCTTCTTCGGAGACTGCCGCGCAGTACCTCAGCAGAGGCTCCCTTATATCAGGGTCGGAAAACGCGGTTATTTTTCCGCCTTATAGGCATTGATGGTATCGACCACCAGCGCATATGCCTTCTCCACCTCTGCCAGCAGTGCGGCATCCGCCTGAGCCGTCTGGGGACGCAGCTGATCCGTCAGCGCAGAGGCCTTCGCCTGGAGCTCGGTAAAGGAGAGATTGGCTGCAACGCCTTTCAGCGTATGGGCAGCACGGAAAGAATCGGGAATGTTCCTTTCCGCCACGGCGCTGCGCAGATTCTCCATGGTGTCGTCTTCCAGGAATTTGAACATAAAGCGCTCCACCATGGAATCCATCATCAGGCGAAGCTTGGCATCTTCATAGCTGCCATTCATGCGCGCGTAGCATTCTTTCAGGGTCATTGGGTTGCCTCCATATAATATCGGCCGATTTAAACGGGCAAAAATTTCAGCATCGTGGTTTATAAGACAAATCACACAAACTGTTTTCTTTCTGAATCTCTTCCATTATACACACAGCACTTCAAAATAGCAAGAAAAAGTTCTTCTTTTTCCAAAGATTTTCCCACCGTTATTTTGTATGGCAATTCCAGCTGCAGAGCATCCCTCCGGGCTGCCTTTGTAGAAAGCAGTTGATTTTTGCAAAAGTTCATGTATAATGTTTTCGTAGAGTTGTGATTGTGCCTTCTGAAATCATCTACAAAATAAGGAGGGCCATTGTGGAGAAAGTGAACAATTTTCTCAACCATGTGCTGCCGAAGATTCTGTCCGTCATCCTCGTATTTCTGATTTTTACATCCATGATCGACTCGAATCTGATTCAAGGCTGCGCAAGGGTTGTAAACTATACCGCATCCGTTCGGGGCGGCAGCCAGCGCATCGTGAAGCTCGTCATTATGGGCCAGCCCTACAGCGATTTGATCAATGAATCGGAAATCATTCTAAATGAGTTAAAAAATGGCGGAAAGGTTCACAATCTGGTTCCCCTGCAAAGCGTACAATACCAGAAGGACTTGGCCATCATGACGCAATACTGGTACGCGCTGAAGCAGGAGCTGGCTAAGGTCAACGTATATGGATGGGAGAGCACCGATATACTGACTGTCAGTGAACGATTCTTTGAGCTGGCCAACACAACCGTCTCCTCTGCGGAAACCTATTCCGATGAGCTCGCGAAGAATCTTCTGAGGGTAGAATATGCCATGGCCGTCACGAGCCTGCTGCTCATTGCCCTGCTGCTTTTCAATTCCTTCCAGAACCGGCGACTGTCCAATAAAAACTCCGAGCTCTCCCATACCGCTTACCTGGACAAGCACACAGGCCTGCCCAACAAGAGCCGCTGCGAAGAGATGCTCAATTCTTCCCAGCCCCTGGACGATCAGACCGCCTGCCTCATGTTCGATCTGAACAATCTAAAAAAAATCAACGATGCCCTGGGGCACCAGGCCGGAGACCAGATGATCAGTGGCTTCGCCCACTTGCTCCGAAAAGCGGTGCCGATCTACGACTTTGTGGGCCGCTATGGCGGCGATGAATTCGTGGCCATACTGACCAACGTCTCCCCCGAGGATGTGCAGCGATTCCTGGAAAAGCTGAAACGGATGACGGAGGAGTATAACCGCTCCGGCACCCAGCTGCTGCCCGTGATTCCCCTGAGCTATGCCGCGGGCTATGCCCATTCCGCAAACGTGGAAAACAACACCATGCCCGCCCTGCTCCGTCTGGCAGACTACAACATGTACCAGAACAAAGCCGCCATGAAGATCGCCATGGGGCTGGATCCCATCTCCCGATAAGCATGATCACAGCGCCCGACTCCTAAGCCTAAGCGAGCCGGGCGCTTTTTCTTGGTGAGCAGCCGCCACTGCTCCAGGATCTCGTCGTAATTCCGCCCCAGGCGGTCGATGTGGAGGTATCTCCGTATAAAACGCAGTCCCGGCGGAATCGTTCCACCGGGACTGTGCTATCAAACAAACATGGTGGATATGACGTCTTCGCATATCCACCATGTTCCTTTCTAAAAGCAAAATGCTTATTCCGAGAGGTACAGATTCAGGCTTTGCAGGGCCTGAGCCACTGCTTCCGCCGGGGTGCAGGTGCCCCGCATACTGGCGGCGGCCTGGTCGGATACCAGCTTTCGGACGGTGCGGTCCGTCATGGCGGGCGTTGTCAGCGCATCCACCCAGGAAACCAGCTGCTTGCGCTCTGCCGCACTTGGATAACGGGCAGCTACGGAGATCATATTGCCGTTTCCATCGGAAGAGGCAAATCTGTCTTCCACGGTTTTATCCTCTTGGATCTGCCGGTCAAAGGCAGCCCGGTTCACCGGGAAGCCATAGGACAAGGCGTTTTCCTGGACCTCCTCGCTTAAGACAAACTGCACGAATTCCCTGGCCCCGTCCTCATTTTCCGTAGTTTTCAGGACACCGTAGAGCTGTCGGGGCAGGAACACGCCGGAGGCCTGGAGATTCAGAGGCACCAGCGCGTAGCCCTCCAGCCGGTCCTCGCCTGCCAGGGCGCCGGCCCACAGCTCCATGCTTTCCAGGGTTCCCGCGGACAGAGCCGTACCGTCCATCACGATGTCCCTTGCGCCGGAAATGCTGGTATAGTCGCCGGGGGTATAGAAATTATCCCCCTCTGCTTCCAGCTGCTTGAGAAAATCCGCGTACTGTTCCCGCATGGGCGCGTCCAGGTCGTAAATTGCCTGCATCGCATTGAGATACGCCCCCAGCGCCTCGGCATCCAGCGTACCGTCCTCCTTTTGCCAGGCGGCGGAGCAGCTGTCGTAGAAGCAGTCCGTCACCAGCTGGGGGATCATACCGTTCATCAGGCTTTGGGCCTCCGGATTCCGGGCAAGGGCCTGGGTTGCCGCGTCTACCAGAGAATCCAGGTCCGTGATCTGGGAAACCAGGTCACGGGGGCCATAAATCGCCGGAATTGCAAAAGCTGCCGGAAGGATACAGACCTTTCCGCCGGAAGCATAGCATTTTGTGATCTTCTCGAGCGTCGGCGTTTCCGTCAGAAGGTCGGACAGATCCAGCAGGACATCCTTTTCCAGGTAACTTTTCGTGGACATCCCGTCCAGCCGCAGAATATCCGGGCCGGAACCCGCCAGGATCTCCGTATTCAGCGTCCGCAGGGCATCCGCTTCCGTCATACCGTCCTCACCGGTCAGGCCAATTTCCAGCGTCACATCGGTCTCCGGGTGAGACTTCTGGAATCTGGCAATGATCTGCCGCAGATCGTCGTCCTCATAAAGGCTATAGACCTTCAGCTGCTTGGTAGCCTGCAGAGGTGCATCGGCATCAAAGACATACCGGCACAGCACGGCGCAGCCGTCCTGCTGCCCCAGTATATAAAACACGCCGTCTTCCGTGCCCTCCAGAACCGTAGGCTGAAAACTGGGGTCGCCCAGAGAGCTCCTGTCGGCACTGATCAGCTCTTCCGTAACGCTGCCCCCGGGCACAAAGCTGAACAGGCCCTCATTGGTGGTGAAGAACAGATAGCCCGCCTGATTCTGCCAGAGGCAGCTGCTGCCGGGATTTCCGGCGGTGGACTGGGCCGCTGCCATCAGCTGCTCTCCCAGCACATCTGTCAATAGCTCCTGCTTTTCGTCACGCAGGCGGGCACAGCCGTCATCGCTGAGCAGGAATGTATCCTCCCCTGCACAGCGCAGGGCATCCAGTCCGACCCAGAGGCCGCATTCATTGAGATTCCCGCTCAGGCTGCCATCCGTCAAGTTGATTTCCCGCAGATCATCGAAGGAGAAAAGGAGCATCAAGCGCCCATCCTCCGTCACATCACCGCCGCTCAGCAGGTAGCCCGCAGTCTCGTCCGCCTCCGGGTAGGTGATTGGCAGCTCCCGCAGCCCTCCATCCGGTGACACAATCGCGAAATGGTACTGATACATCCCGTCTTCGATTTCTTCAACACCGGAGAGGAACACGGAGCCATCCCGGAACAGCCGCACCAGGTCAAGGTCTCCCAGGGCCTTCGCGCTCTCCGGCAGTCGCAAGTCTTCCGACCAGCTGTCGTCCGTCTCCCGGGTGAAGAAGCGGTATTCCCGTTCCCCGGTCATGAGTCCCAGGCGGAGTCGTCCGTCCTCCAGGGTGGTCATGTCCAGAGGATAGCCCAATGTCGGAAGGGTAAGCTCCTGCTCCACATAGCGGCCCTTGGCCACGGTGGCCTTGGGCATGTCCGTCTCCTGTTTTCCGCACCCGGCCAGGCCGGTGAGCACCAGGGCCAGGGCGAGCAAAATTGCCAATAAACGTTTCTGCATTGTATTTTCTCCTTTCCGCCAACGGCTTATCCCGTCGGCGATGGGATAAGCATAGCAGCGCTTTCTCTAAAGCACCTCCAGGTTTGCTCTAAGGAAGCTCTAAGATAAATACCGCGCCGCTCCCCGGGTTATCCTCCACCCAGAGTCTTCCCTGATGGGCAGCCGCAATTTCTGCGGCAATGCTCAGGCCAAGGCCGAAATGGTTTCGGTCCGTGCGGGCCGTCTCGCTGCGGTGGAACCGCTGGAATATCTGCTTCTTCTCCCCGTCCGGCACGCCGGGGCCGGTATCCGCCACAAAGATGCGCAGCTTTCTGCCGACAGTTTGCAGCCCCAGCGTGACGGTCCCGGGGGACGGCGTATAGCTCAAAGCATTGTCCATAAGGATGGAGAGCGCCTGGCTGATTCTGTCCGGGTCCGCCGTTATTTTCGGCGACTCCTCCGGCAGAAGCAGACGCAGCCCCAGCCCCCGCTCCCGAGCCTGGGGCGCAAAGGTTTCATAGCATTCCAGAAGCAGCATATCCGGCTCCACTGGGCGCTTATGCATCTGCCACCCGCCGCTGTCGGCACTGGCCAGGGCCAGCATATCCTCGATCAGCTGCCCCATGCGGCGCCCCTCCCGGGCGATGACCTGGGAGAAGGTTTCCCTGTCCGCCCCTTCCGCCCGTTCCATGGCGGCGGCGGCCGAGAGGATGGACGTCAGCGGCGTGCGCAGCTCATGGGAGGCAGCGGCAATAAACCGGGTCTGCCGCTGTCTGCTCTCTGCCACAGGACGCAGCACCCGGCCCGTGAAGCACCAGGAGAAGGTCCCCAGAAGCCCCACTGCCACGGCGGCACCCAGGCCAACACGCAATCGCTGGCGCACAAACCGCTGCTCCAGATCCTCCAGGGGCCGCAGCAGGGTCAGCTCCAGGGCGCTGTCCCCTTTCGGAATTTTGGCTACCGCCGCAAAATAATCCGTACCGTCCTCTGCCGTCATGGAAAAGATGCATGAAAAGCTCTGGCCGCCTTTGGGCATTCCGTATTCCCGGGCGGCGATGACCCTGGCCATATCCGCGGCGCTGCCGGTGCGCTCCGGGTCAAAGCCCACGGAAAACAGCGGGTAACCCCCATCCGTCACCGCGGCATGGAGATTCCCCGCAGACTCCAACTGGGAAAACCACTGCATACGCACCCGCTCCTGCCCCTGCAAATATGTTGCAGCTGTGGCAAGCTGGGTGCCAAAATTCTGGAAAGCTTCTGCCCGCCCGCTTTCCTCTGAAATGCCCAGGCACAGCGCAGTCAGGCACAGCAGAATCGTGCCGGTGATCAGCGTATTAAAGGCCGTCAGCTTTATACGAAGTCTCTTCACGTATTCCCCTCCTCCAATCGGTAGCCGATCCCCCGCACCGTCGTCAGACGCAGGGTGCTTCCAACCTTGCGCAGGCTGCGCCGGAGGAAATAGGTATAGTTATCCAGATTGCCGTCCTCCACCTCTGTCTCCATTCCCCATACCCGCAGCAGAATGGTCTGCCGGGGCAGAGTCTGGCCGGGATTGCGCAAAAACAGCTCCAGCAAATCCCCCAGGCGCTTGGAAAGCGCCGTGGAAGCCGCTCCCCGGCGCAAGGTCAGACTGCCGGGGTCATAGGTTACGTCCCCATAGCGCAGCAAATCGCCCCCCGAAAGCACCGCAGGTCTGCGCAAAACGCAGCGAATTCTGGCTAAAAGCTCGTCATAGGCAAAGGGCTTGACAATATAGTCATCCGCACCGGCATCCAGGCCGCCGGTTTTGTCGCCGAGCTGGCCCAAAGCCGTCAGGAAAATGACGGGCGTATGAATGCCCTCCCGCCGCAGCTGGCGCAGCAGGGTCAGCCCATCCATGCCGGGCAGCATACGGTCCAGCAAAATCAGGTCGTAGCCCTGCTGCCGTGCCCAGAGCAGGCCTTCCTCTCCATCATGGCAAGTTTCCGGCGCAAAGCCATCCTGCCGCAGCTGATAGCTCAGCGACAGGCACAGGCTTTCATCATCCTCAATCAGCAGCAAGCGCATACCCTACCTCCTTCCGCCAATGACCGCCGCAAGGGTTCCGGCCATGGCGCACAATACCGATTTTATCATATTCTGCTCCATTTGCAATGCCCGCTCCACCGGAGCCCAGGCAAAAATGGACAATAGGTTCTCTTTTTGCACCCGGAGCCAATGCCCCCAGAAGGAAAAATCCGACCAGACCGAGGGAATGGCGTCCTCCGGGACGATCACCCACTTGCCCAGCAAAGCCGCTCCCGCCAGGCCCACCAGCCAGCCGAGCCACCTTGCCCGCTTCCCGGCCAGGCGGCACAGAGACAGCAGCAGCACCCACAGCGGCAGCAGGCAGAAATTCCTGACAAACACAAGCAGCGGATAAAAATTCAGGATTTCCCCCGAAAGTCCGTGGCGAAACAGGAATTGTTCCGCCGTCTGCCCGCCGTTTCCGTCCCACCCGGCGAGGACGCACCGGTCGAGGCGGGTTTCCTGTTCGGCAGAAATCAGGGCAACGGGTGTCAAAGCAGGGCCAGCCGCCAAAACCGGAAGGGTTTCATCCACCAGTACCACCTGCTGGCCGCCCACGGCATCCGTACCAAAAAGGGCTTGGGCTGTGTTGCCGTCCAGAACGCAGCCCTTTGCCCAGGAAAGGGCATCCGCCCCCAGCAAGCTTCCGTTTCCATAAACAGGCACAACCGTCACCTCTGCCGCCTGCCCGGTGTCCGGGCAGGTCAAGCGCTGCCCCTCCAAAATGGTATAGAAGCAAAAGCCGACGCTTTGCGCCTCTTCCGCCTCCTGGGCCGAAAGCTGCGCCGCCTGAGTGGCAGAAATGGGCGTTTCCAGCTGCAAAAAAATCCCGCTGCCCCGCTCCTGCGCCAGCGAGGCAAAGGCAAAGGCCGCTGCACAGAGCAGTGCGGCCAGTACAAGAAAAAGGCGTCTCATTCCACCCGCACCCGACTTCCGCTGTCCACCGCCCGGTCCCCACCGATGATCACCTGCCGGTCTCCAATGTCGCCCGCTTCCAGCGCCGCTGTGGTTTCGTTTTTGTCCAGCACCGTCACCGAGGTCTTGGCGGCTTTAAGCTGCTTTCCCAAAACCGTATCCACCTCTTCCAGCGTCAGCACGTAGGCCCGGTTCTGAGCATCCATATGCAGGGCAGAGAGAGGCACGCAGCACCTGTAGGCCGGGGATTTTCTGGTGAAGCTCAGCTCCATCCCGGCCCCGAGGGGAATGTCCGCCGCCGGAAGCTCCACCGTCAGCGTGCCGCCCTCATCCTTGGGAGAAAAGGCGACGACGGGTAGGTCCGTGTATTCCTTTCCGCTGCTTTCCAGACGCAGCTGCACCTTGTCGCCTGTGCCGATGTACTTGCTCTGCTCCCGGGTAACCTCTGCGGTAAACCGCCAGCCCTGGCTGCTGTCCGCCAGAAGCAGCGCCGTGGTTTCCGAAGTCATCTGGCCGGTGCAGACATAACAGGCGGTAACAACACCGTCCGCCGGAGCGAGGACTTCTCCACCGGAATCGCGAAGCGCTTCCAGCTTCTCCAGCTGAGCGCGCAGCTGTTCATAGGTGATCTGACCAATCTGGGCACCGCTGCCGGTGCTTTCCGGCAGAGAGGCTGTTTCCAGCGCCTGGCCATAGGTGCGCAGAGTGTCTTCCAGCTGGGCCTGGGCCTGCTCGAGATTGCTCTGCGCCAGTGCCAGAGCATCCTTCAGCTCCTGTTCTGAATGCTGCTCTCCCGGCGTAAAGTCCGCCAAGGCCTGCTTTGCCTGCTCCTCTGCCGCCTGGGCCTGGGTCAGGGCCGTCTGGGCCTCTGCAAGGGTTGGGGCGTAATTTGCCTCTATCTGGGCTTCGATTGCCGCTCTCTCCTCTTGCGTCAGGGGTGCTTCCCCGGTATCTGCCTGGGCGATGGCCTGATCTATGGCCGTCTGCCGTTCCTGCATCAATGCATCCAGAGCACCCTGGGCAGCTGTCCGTCCCGCCTCGGCTTCCCGGACAGCCGCCTCCAGGGCCTGCTTCTCGCTGTCCCCGGAGACACCGGCATAGAAATCGTCCAGCTGCTTCTGCGCCTGCTCAAGGGCAGTTCTTGCCTGATTGCGCTTCTGTTCTGCGCTAAAAACGGCGGCATTGTAGTTCTCCTCCGCCTGATTCTTTGCATTTGCCCGCTGCCGGGCCTGGGCATTGCTTTGGCTCCAGGCATCCTGCACCGAAAGCTGCTGCTTTCGCACCTCCTGGCTTTGCTGCGTGATCTTTTCCTCCAGGTAGTCCATATCCAGGAAAAACAGCACATCCCCCGCCTTGACCTGCTCCCCTTCCGATACCAAAACCGCCCCAATACGAAGCCCCGGCAGTGTGGTCACAGCAAGTGCCTGCTTCTGGGTCGTTTTCCCCTGCAAGCGTACCGTATGATTTATGGTGCCGCCCATCGGGGAAGCCGTCTGCACAACCGCCGTGCCCTGCTGATAAACCGCCCGGGACAGCAGCGTGAACAGCACCATGACCCCGAAGAAAATTCCGAGTGCCTTCCAAAGTGTTTTCTTTTCCATCATTCTTTTCCTCCTGACAGGGCAATTCCCTGCTCCAATGCATCCTGGCACAGTCCAAACAGCAGCAGCGCCGGAATCAGCATCAACAGCGCTGCGGCAAAGCCCAACCCCACATCCGCCAAGGTCGTTTCCGGCAGGAAAAGGGACAGCGGCCAAAGCGCCCGGCTCTTCAAAAAGGTCATGGGCTGCTCGATCAGATTCCAGGCATCCAGAAAGCTCAAGATTCCCACACTCAACAGGCCCGGCAGCCCCATAGGCAGGGCAATGTGGAGAAAAATCTGCCATTCCCCTGCCCCGTCCAGCCGTGCCGCCTCCAGAATTTCCTCCGGAATTGCCGCAAAGAACCTTGTAAGCAGGAAGACGGGGCAGGCAGAGAAAATTCCGGGCAAAATCACCGCCCAAAGGGTATCCAGCAGGCCAAGAGAGCGCAGTACCAGGTATTCCGGATACATGAGCACCTGAAAGGGCAGCAGCATCAGCACCATATAGAGATTGCCCAGGCCCCTGGGCAGCCGAAGCTTGGTCAGCGCCCAGGCAGCTGGGACCGCAAGCACGCACTGCCCCAAAAGGATTCCCGCCATGATTGCAACGGAATTCCAAAACATGGCAAAAAAACCCGGACTGTCCAGCAGCACCTCCACAAGGGCGCGCAATGTTGGGCTCTTCGGCAGCAGCGTCCATCCGGCCAGCCCCTGGCCGTTGCCCAGAACCGGGCGCAGATTCTCCGTCAGCTCCCATTGCGACGAAAAGGCCCCTGTCACCGCGATCCAGATTGGCAGCAGCATTCCCAGCGCCAGCAGCCCTAGCAATATCCACAGCAGCTTTCGCTTCATGTCTGTTCCTCCCGGTCCCAGCCCCGCCCCAGCAGGGCAATCAGCCCCAGCACAACGCAGCTGACCAGCACGGAGGCCGCCGCGATTTTGTCATAGTCCAGCTCCCGGAACCAATTGTTATACAGGTGCTGCACCAGATACATCCGCTCCTGGGGGTAGTCCCCCGCCACCAGCCAGGCCTCCCGGAACACCTTGAAGGAATTCAGAAGAGACAGCACAGCAATGGAATACGCGCCGGTTTTTAAATTCGGCAATGTCATATGGAGAAAGCATTGCAGTGAATTGGCTCCATCGATCTGTGCCGCCTCATAGATACTTCCTGGAATCGCTCCCAGCGCAGCCGTCCAGAGCACCACGGTATAGCCCAGATTTTTCCAGAGATAGCTGATGATCAGCACCCAGAAGGAGGCCCCGGAGCCCATCCAGTTCACGCCCTGCAGGCCAAGGCTTTGGAGCGCCCCGTTCAGCAGCCCGTTCTGATGGAAAAAGAGCTTCCACACCAGCACCACAGAGGCCGCCGGAACCGCCATAGGCAGCAGAAACGCGCTGCGCAGCTGCCGCCCGCCCCAGACCCGCCTGAGCCCCAAAGCCAGCAGCAAAGAAAGCATCAGCAGCAGCGGAATGCACACCAGCATAAATTCTCCCGTATTCCGGGCCGCCAGACGGAACGCGCGGTTTTCCAGCACTGTGCGGAAATTCTGCAAGCCCACCCATCTGCCGCCAACCGCAGACCGAAAGGCCCCAAAGAGCACTTCCAGCATGGGAAACAGCGCAAAAACAGCCACTCCCAGCAAATTTGGCAGCAGGAAGGCCCATGCCACATATCTTTTTCGACCTTTCACAGCGCTCCTTCTTTCTGACACAGGATTTGAGCATCAGTATAGCCGCCCCATCTCTAAACGGTCTCTAAGGCAAAAAGCGCCCTGCCGCAGAAATTACTCCGCAGCAGGGCGCTTTTCAAAGCCATGGGTACAATATGCCGGGATTCCGATTGAATGGGTTCGAGCACACTCTCTCTTCATTGCACAAAAAGGAAGCAATCCCCTCTGGGGATCGCTTCCTTTTTTGGTGCGAGAGAGGGGACTCGAACCCCCACGGCATAACCACACGCACCTCAAACGTGCTTGTCTACCATTCCAACACTCTCGCAAGTGCTTGAGTATTATACCGTATCTTCCTCATTTTGTCAATCCTTTTTTCAGGGAACCGGGCGGAAGGCATTTTCCTCGATCAGATAGCCATAGCCGGGGGCGGGCTGCCACTGGTAGCGGCTTTTGTTCTCCTCTGGGAACAGGTGCTCCAGGATGGCGGCGATGACACCGCCGTGGGTCACCAGCACCGTATCCTCTTCCAGAAGCTCCGGCAGGGCTCCCAGAACCCGGGCGAGCATCTGGTTTCCGCTCTCTCCCTCCGGCGGAATGTTGGCCATATTGTCCCCGGTGATCCAGGCTACATAGGCCGGATCGTCCTTCAGCTCCTCGTAGGTGTGCATTTCGAAAATGCCGAAATCCACCTCCCGGAAGGCGGGGCGCTGCCCATGGGGCACATTGCCAAAGAGGATGGCAAGGGTCTGCTCCGTGCGCAGCATCCCGGAGGTCAGAAAGCGGACGGGGCCGACGTCATATTGGAGCTTTTCCAGTGCCTCCCGGCCGGGCTGGGACAGAGGCAGGTCCGTGCTGCCGCAGTAGCGGTGCTGCAGGTTGGCCTCAGTATTGCCGTGACGAATCAGGTAGAGTCTGCTCATTTTAGTCGCTGCTCCAATCCGCAGTAAATCCGGGATACGCTGTCGGCATTTTGGGCCAAATACTGGCAGACAAGCCCCGTGGTGTGCCGCCACAGGCGCATGGTGGCATCGATGGGCACCACACCGCAGAAAATATCCATGCAGATAATCACCTTATCTGACAAATCCTGCTCTTTCAGCTGCTCCATAGGGTCAATCCCCGCCCGGACACAGGCAAGAACATAGTCCTCCAAACGGTCAATGCAGGGCTTGCTGAAATCAATATGGGTGTCCTCACAGGTGAAAATCTGCGTTTCGGGAATGCCAAGCTTTTCCATGGCAAAGGCGCGCTTTCCCTGATACGCGCCGCCGATAATCAGTTTCATACTTGCCTCCTTACAAAATCGCCAACGCCCCAAGGGCGGAAAGCTCCGAAAGAGTCAGGGCATAGCCGGAAATATCGCCGTTCATGCCCTCCAGGGAGCGGTAGGCCTTGCGCAGCGCCAGCCCATAGCCCGCAGCCTGCACCAGAAGGACCAGACCGCAGCGGAAGCGCAGCGAAAAGGCAAAGGCCAGCGCCCCCGCCAGAAACGCGCAGGGAATCCAGATATCCGCCGCCTTGGCCTGCTTGCGTACGTACTGGCTGGTGGACATCTTGGGAAGCAGGGCCACCGCCAAGGCGCTGCCGCAGCGGCTGACCACCGGAATGACGATCAGAACACGAATGTCCGTTTTCTGGTTAAAAGAGACACAGAAGGCGAACTGGCACAGGATCAGCAGCACCACACCGATGACCGCAAAGGAGCCCACGTGGGAATCCTTCAGAATCTCCCGGCGCTTTGCCAGATCCCGGCAGGAGCCCACCGCATCGGTGACATCCATAAAGCCGTCCAGATGGATAAAGCCCGTGGCGAAAAAGGGCATGGCACACAGGGCAATGCCGGTCACCGCCTGGCTAAGCCCTAAAAAGCGGCACAGCAGCCCGAGGCACCACCACAGCAGACCGATTTCCAGCCCCACCAGGGGCAGGCACCAAAGAAGCTTATCCCTTGCATCCTCATCCCAGATTTTGCAGGGACAGGGAATGGCGCAGAACATGGACTGGCACATAAAAAAGGCGTGAAAAAAAGACTTCATAGCTTTCCTTCTCCTTTGTGGAAGATATGGCTCCCGGCGCTGACCTCGATGACCGCATCCGCAATCCCCGCCAGAAACCGGTCCAGCCGGGCAAGGCCCCGGCGATAAACTTCCGTCTCTTCGTCGTATTTGGCTGCATCGGAATAGATATAATCGCTGACCAGCACAATATTTTGGACCTGATTGCAGAGCGTCTCCAGCCCCTTTTGGCAGCGGTCGGGAGCGTCTGCATCCAGTTTCCAGGTGGTGGGGTCTGGGTAGAGCTCATTGAGCAGCAGCGCCGTCACGCTGTCCAGCAGGAAGGTGCCTTCCCGGTCTGCCCGCTCCAGGCAGCGGGCAATGTCTCTGCCCTGCTCGACGGTTTCAAAGCCCAAACCGGCCCGGTCCGCAATGTGGTGGCGGATGCGGTCATTGTCCTCTTCGTCACAGGGGATCATGGTTGCCAGGTAATAGTGCTTCCCGCCGGAAGCCAGCTTCACCGCAAGGTCCTGGGCATAGGAGGACTTCCCGTTCTTTGCGCCCCCGGTGATGAAGACGATCACTTGCTTGCCTCCACGGTGAACTTGTCCCCTTCCCGGATTTCATCCAGATACCCATCGTCAATGCCCGCCTGATCAAAGGTGGCCATGTCGTTGATGACGGCACAGGCTGCGCTGAGCACCTGGAAGGCCAGGGGGCAGCCGCTGCCCTCGCCCAGGCGCATGCCCAGCAGGAAAATGGGCTCCAGGCCCATGGCCTCCATGGCAAGCTTATAGCCGATCTCATAGGAGGCATGGCTGGGCACCAGATAATCCCCCGCGGCAGGACACAGCCGGACGGCGCACAGCGCCGCCACCGCAGAGATGAAGCCGTCGATGACCATGGGCCGGTGGCTGGCAGCGCCCCCCAGGAACGCACCGCACATGGCGGCTAAATCAAATCCGCCCACCTTTTGCAGCACGTCCACCGGATCAGAGGGGTTTGGCTTGTTCAGCGCGATGGCATCCGCAATGACCTGCTTCTTCTTCCGGAAGGAGTCGTCGGTAATGCCGCCGCCCCGGCCGGTGACAGTCTCCACGCTGACCCCCAGCAGCACCGAGAGAACTGCCGAAGATGTGGTGGTGTTGCCAATGCCCATCTCTCCCACGCCCATGGCGTCCGCTTCCGTCTGCATGGCAAGCTCTGCCCCGGTGAGAATGGCCTGAATGGCCTGCTCCCGGGTCATGGCGGGCCCCCTTGCGATATTTTGGGTGCCGAAGGCGATCTTTTTATTCAGGACCTTGGGCTCCTGGATAACGGCGTTGACGCCCACATCGCAGACCGTAATCCCGGAGCCGAAGTGCTTGGCAAGCACCGACGCACCGGTCTTGGCCCGGGTCAGGTTGATGGTCTGCATCAAGGTCACGGATTGGGGCGCACTGGAAACGCCCTCTTCCACAACGCCGTTGTCTGCAGCGAAAACCAGCAGATGGGTCTTGTCCATGGAATTGTGGACTTTCCCGGTAATGCCCGCCAGCTGGACGGACAAATCTTCCAGCCGCCCCAGGCTCTCCGGGGGCTTGGCAAGGGCGGCCTGCCGCTGCCTGGCGGCAGCCATAGCCTCCTGAGAAAGGGGGGCAACGGATGCAAGTAAGGTTTCCAGGGTCATGTTTCTTCCTCCAATATTCCCTGCCGCAGAAGCCAGTCCACGTCCCGCCTGCCATCCGTCACCTCCAGGGTGAAGGTGGCATCGGGGCACAGGGCATCCGCGCAGGTCAAAAACGTTTTCATGGGAATGGTCCCCTGGTCCAGGGGGCTGTGGGTATCAAAGCTGCGGTCATTGTTATGAATGTGGAAGTGGCCCAGCCAGGGGGCCAGGGTTTCCAGCCACTGCATCACATCGATTTCCGAGCACACATGGGCGTGGCCCACATCCAGGCACAGCCGGAACCGAGGGTCATCCACCCCAGCGGCGATATCCGCCATCCATTGCGGGTCAGATTCCAGCACGTTTTCAATGCAGAGCACCGTGTCCGCCGGGACGCGCTGCAAAAATTCCTTCCAGAACAGAACGGACTGCTCCGTATACCAGCAGGAATAGTACACATGGGGCAGGTATCCGCCGTGGAACACCAATCGCTTGGCCCCGTACTGCTCTGCCACCCGGAGCGCCTGGAAATAGCGCCTGGCAGCCAGCTCCCGGGCCAAGGGGTCAATGGCGCAGGGGAAGAGCTCATTGAAGGGGCCATGGAACATCCGCCGCTTTACGCCCTGCACCCGGGCATCCACCCGGGGCTTCGTTTCCGCGTAAAGCGAATCCATATTGACCGCGGTGCAGTAGTCCGCGATTTCCAGGCCCAGGCCGCAGCCCCGGGCCGTAGTCCCTGCGTTTTCGTCTATGGTGGATAAATAGAGCTGCTCTCTTCTCACTGTGCCTGTCCCCCATCCATCATGCCGTATTTTTTCTGAATTCGGTTCAGCTTATACAGCAGGGGCTTCGTCAGCACCATCAGCGTCACGCCGCAGCCAATGCCATGGACGGTATTGACAGGGACACCCTGGCCGAAGATAAAGAGCACATTTTTCCAGGTGAGCTTGCTGAGCACCGTAAACACGGTGCAGCAGTCCAGCATAGGGCCAACCAGCAGCAAAATGGAAAGGAAGCCGAAAATGCCTAAAATCCAAGGCTTGCACCACTTCTGGCGGCCATGGAAGATAAGCCCTGCCCAGAAGCCCGCAAAGCCATAGGCAAACATCTGCCAGGGCGTCCAAGGCCCCTGACTGAAAAAGAAGTTGCTGGCAAAGGCCGCGATGGCCCCGGTGAGAAAGCCCGCCTGGGCACCGAAGGCAATGCCCGTGATCATGATGACGCCGGTAATGGCCTTGAAATAGGGAATGAACACGAAGGCCACCCGGGAGGCCGTGGCCAGCGCCGCCATGACCGCCAACGTCACCAGTTCTCTTGACTGGGGCTTTCTCGACTCGAAGGAGGCGAAGAAGGGCAGCATAATTTCGATGATCACCAGGGTACTGGTGAGATAATACCAGCGGCCCTTGATGTGACGGCCCAACAGCAGGGTCGCGGGAACCAGCAGGAAAATGGTCAGGATGGAAAAGAGGGTGGATTTTTTCATGTCTTCTCCCCCAGATTCTCCCGATAAAGGGCGGCAACGTCCTGGGCCGTCACGGCATTTTCAAAAATGCAACGGCTCATGCGGTTGGAGGCCGTGGTATAGAAGCTGTTGGAGCCGAAGAATTCCCGGGGGGTGCCGGAGGCGATGATCTGCCCGTCAAAGAACATGGCTGCAATATCCGCATTTTCCGCGCAGAACTCCACATCATGGGAGACCATGACAACGGTCATGCCCTCGTCCGTAAGCCGTTTCAGGGTTTTGGCGAACCGGGCCTTGAAGCCGCAGTCCAGGCCCTTGGTGGGCTCGTCCAGCAGCAGAAGCTTCGGCTTCGTCAGCAGCACCTTGGCAAGGGCCACCCGCTGCTGCTCGCCGCCGGACAGGTCGTAAGGGTGGGCATCCAGCAAATGGGTGATTTCGCACAGCTCGGCCACTCGCTGCTGCTCTGCCTTCTCCCCGTTCATCTCCTCCAGCTCCGCCCGGACGTTCTGCTTCACAAAGAGGTTCGTAGGGTCTTGGGGCAGCATGGAAAGACAGTTCTGGAACAGCTTTCCCTTGGGGTATTTCTGAATTTCCCTGCCGAAAACCTCGATTTTCCCCCGATAAGGGCGGGTTGCGCCGCAGACGGTGCGGAGGGTGGAGGATTTTCCCGCGCCGTTGCCGCCTACAATGGCATAAAGGCATCCGGCGGGCACCTCCATATTCAGCCCCTTCAAAACATCCGGGGACTGCCGCTCATAGCGCATCCATACATCCCGGATGCGCAGTGCAGGCTCCCCGAACTGCTTTTGGCTGGCTGTGGGCAGGGAACGCACCGTGGGCACTTTCTCCCGGAAGCAATCCGTCAACCAAGTACGGCCCTCCCGGACCGTCAGAGGGGCCTGGCCGCTGCCGGCGCACTGATAGAACACCCGCATAGGCGCGGGGAGCATAGGAAACAGGGGGCTATTCCGGTCAAAGAGGCTCTGTCCGATCTGCCGGGGGCCGTCGTTGGCCACAAGACGTCCCTTCTCCATAACCAGCACCCGGTCGGCCACGGGGAAAATATCCTCCGCCCGGTGCTCGGTGATCAGCACCGTGGTGCCCAGCTCCTGATTGATTTTTTTCAGAGTATTCAGGAAATCCGAGGCTGCAATGGGGTCCAGCTGGCCGGTGGGCTCATCCAGAATGAGAATTTCCGGCTGCATGGCCATAATGGAGGCCAGATTCAGCAGCTGCTTCTGGCCGCCGGAGAGCTGGGACACATCCCGGTGATACCAGCTCTGAATGCCGAAAAAGCTGGCCATTTCCGCAACCCGCAGACCGATGGTCTCCCGGGACACCCCCAGGTTTTCCAGTCCGAAGGCCAGCTCATGCCAGACCTTGTCCGTCACGATCTGGTCGTCCGGATTCTGCATCACATAGCCAATGGCACTGGCCTGGCGCTTGGCATCCACTTTGTCCAGGGGCACGCCGTCAAACAGAATCTCCCCGGTCCGGCTGCCTGTTGGGACCAGAACGGATTTCAGGTGCCGCAGCAGGGTGGTCTTTCCGCAGCCGCTGTTGCCGCACAGGAGCACATACTCTCCCTTTTTTATGGTGAGGGACACATCCGAAAGGGTCTGCTTTGCAGCATCCGGATAGGAAAAGCTCAGGCCGTGAATTTCAAATTGTTCCATACAATTGCCTCCCGAAGATACATCGCCGAGGGAGTCAGCAGCAGAGCACAGTAAGCCGGAAACCCGAGCGTAAGATTGTCACAAGCATATTTAGGCGTAAAGGTGGTACCCGTACCGCCCAGGGACAGCACCAGCACAAACAGCACCCCGATCAGCGCGCACAGGCAGCCATCCCGCCAGGAAAAATGATAGATATGAAAATTGGTCCGGCGGACGCAGCCGTAGCCCCGGGCTCGCATGGAGTCGGCGGTGACAATGCTGCCCTCCAGAGCCCAGTCCGTCAGAGAGGACAGAATGCTGACGCCGCTTTTCACCTGCTCTTTCCGGGAAGCGGAATTCTCCGTCCCCTTTCCAATGGCGCTGCGGGCAGCGGAAATCTGCTTGGTCTTTCTGGTAAAGGCGGGAATCAGCCGCAAAACCATCACCAGCAGCAGTGACAGCGCCGGGATGAGATTGCCGAACAGCGCCGTAAACTTGTCGCTGGTGAGCACCTCACTGTAGCAGCCGAACCAGACCATGGTCAGGGCAAAAATCAGGCCCAGAACCGCGCCATAGGCCATGGCCTCGGCGGTATAGGGGCGGCCGAAGAGCAGAAACAGAGTGTGCTTTCCGGAGGTATTGATCAGCGGGTTCAGAACCGTGATCAGCACCATCATACCGGCCATGGAGCCGATAAAGGAAACGCCCTTCTTTCCTTTCAGCAGCAGATAATAAACCGAGGCCCCTATCAGGCCCGCAATGGCATAGGCCGGGTGCTGAATGGTGACCCCAAGACCGATGACAGCCACGAAAAAGAGGAAATTCGCCGCCGGGTGGCACCGGGAAAAGGAATCCTGTGGCATTGCCTCACTTCCTTTCTTTTCACATTTATACAGATTATAACAAATACCATTGTGAAAAGCAATAGCGAGGCTGGGGCGAACACGGTGATTGCTGTAGGTGAAAGAAAAAACAGTTGCCTTTCCGGCACAAGTGTGCTATAATATATCGGCATTTTGAGGATGCAATATTTTGAAAAGGAGAAAAAACACAATGAAAAGAACTGTTTCTTCCATTCTTTGCCTGATTATGGTTATGTCTCTGTGCTTTGGTCTGGTTGCCTGCGGCAGCAAGCCCGAGGCTCCTGCCACTACCGAGGCTGCTACCACTGCCGCTGCTTCCGAGGAGACCACCGCGGCCACTGAGGAAACCACCGAGGCTGCCGAAGAGACCACTGAGGCCGCTGCTGATGCTGCCGACGAGGACGGCGTTGTCATCCTGGAGGATGGCAAGACCTATGGCGAAGGCGCTACCAGCTTCACCTTTGTCGTGACCGACAAGGACAAGAACACCGTGACCGTGACCGTTAATACCGATGAGCAGACCGTTGGCGCTGCCCTGGTTGCCCTGAATCTGGTTTCCGGCTCCACCAGCGAGTACGGCCTGATGGTCGATACCGTTAACGGCATCACCCTGGACTACAACAAGGACGGCATGTACTGGAGCTTCTACATCAACGGCGAGTATGCCATGACCGGCGTTGATGCCACCCCCGTGGAAGCCGATGCAACCTACTCCTTCGTTGCTACCGCTGCATAATAAAGCCTAACCCCTTCCAGGCCCCGGAGAAATCCGGGGCCTTTTTGACAAGCCGGAAAGGCCTTGCGGGCTTTTTGACAGGCTTCCGGCTCTGCAAAGATTGACAACAGTGCCAAAATGGATTATATTTGTCACAGCAATATCAAGAAGGAAAGGTGAACACAATGTACTTAGAGGATTACAAGCGCTGGGCCGCTGCGGAACTGGAAGACCCTGCTCTGGCCCGGGAGCTGAAGGAAATCGCCGGGGACGACGAGCAGATCAAGGACCGTTTCGCCGTTGCTCTGAAATTCGGCACCGCAGGCCTTCGTGGCGTACTGGGTGCCGGTACCAACCGGATGAATATTTATGTGGTCCGTCAGGCCACCCAGGGCCTTGCCAACTGGGTAAAAACCCAGGGCGGCAGCCAGAGTGTTGCCATCTCCTACGACAGCCGCATCAACTCCGATGTATTCGCCAAGACCGCTGCCTGCGTGCTGGCCGCCAACGGCATTCACGTCCGGATCTATGACGCACTGATGCCTGTGCCCGCGCTGAGCTTTGCCACACGGTACTACAAGGCCAACGCCGGCATCATGATCACTGCCTCTCACAATCCCGCCAAGTACAACGGCTACAAAGCCTACGGCCCCGACGGCTGCCAGATGACCGACGACGCGGCGGCCATCGTCTACGCAGAGATTCAGAAAACCGATGTGCTCACCGATGCCAAGCGCATTCCCTTTGAAGAAGGGCTGTCCTCCGGCATGATCCAGTACGTGGGTGAGGACTGCAAGGAAGCCCTGTACGATGCCATCAAGGCCCGGTCCGTGCGGCCCGGCCTGTGCAAGACTGCCGGGCTGAAGCTGGTCTATTCTCCCCTGAACGGCTCCGGCCTGGTGCCCGTGACAAGGGTACTGCACGACATCGGCATTGACGACATCACCATTGTGCCGGAACAGCAGTATCCCGACGGCCGCTTCCCCACCTGCCCCTACCCTAACCCCGAAATTTTCGAGGCGCTGAAACTGGGCCTGGAGCTGGCGGAAAAGAACGGCGCGGACCTGATGCTGGCAACCGACCCCGATGCAGACCGGGTGGGCATTGCCATCCGCTGCCCGGACGGCAGCTATGAGCTGGTCTCCGGCAACGAGGTGGGCGTGCTGCTGCTGGACTACATCTGCCAGGGCAGAATTGAAAAGGGCACCATGCCCGCAAACCCCGTGGCCGTCAAGTCCATCGTCTCCACCCCTCTGGCCGATGCGGTGGCCAAGAGCTACGGCGTGGAAATGCGCAATGTGCTGACGGGCTTCAAGTGGATCGGCGATCAGATTGCCCGGCTGGAGGCCGCCGGTCAGGTGGACCGCTTCATCTTCGGCTTTGAGGAGAGCTACGGCTACCTGGCAGGCCCCTATGTCCGGGACAAGGACGCCATCATCGGCTCCATGCTCATCTGCGAAATGGCCGCCTACTACCGCTCCATCGGCTCCTCCATCAAGGAGCGGCTGGAAGAAATCTACGCCAAGTTCGGCCGGTACCTGAACAAGGTGGATTCCTTCGAGTTCCCGGGCCTGTCCGGCATGGAGAAGATGGCGGGGATTATGGACGGCCTGCGCAAAAATCCCCCAGCCGAGATTGGCGGGTACAAAGTCGCCAGCGTCACCGACTACCAGGATACCGAAAAGACAGGCCTGCCCAAGGCAAACGTACTGATCTACGCCCTGGAAGGCGGCGCAACGGTTGTCGTCCGTCCCTCCGGCACGGAGCCCAAAATCAAAACCTATTTCACCACCCTGGGCAAGGACCTGGCTCAGGCCCAGGCCCAGAAGGACCGGCTGGCCGCAGCGCTGAAACCTCTGCTCGCCTGATTTTCAAGCAAAAAAAATTGCGTCCCGGGTTTTTCGGGGCGCAATTTTTATGCTTTTTTCCGCTTTACGGTGTGACCACCTTGTCCATGAGGTAGCTCAGGGCCGCCTGGAGCTGGGCATCGTTCTCCGGCTCCAGCATTCCATTGTAGAGGAGAGCCTCGGATTCGTCATCCAGCTTGATCTCTTCATCCGGAGTCAGGCCGATCCCCTCCAGGTTGTTGCCCTGGCTGGTATAATAGCGGCCAACGGAGATACCCGCAGCAGAGCCGTCGGAAAACTGGAAGACCTGCTGGAAAAAGCCCTTGCCGCTTGTCTTCTGACCGAAAATCCTGGCGACCCCATATTCGCTCAGGTCCACCGCAAAGAGCTCGGCGGCGGAGTAGGTATTCTCATTTACCAGAACCGCCATAGGAACCTTCACGCAATCCGCATCGGAGGTAACGGTCTCATCGCTTCCATCCGTTCCAACCGTCCGGATCAGATTTCCCTCGGGGAGCAGATAATCCAGGACCTTCGTCAGTTCGTCCACATAGCCGCCGGGGTTGTTGCGAACATCGAACAGAAGCATATCCGCCCCCTGATTCAGGAGCGCTTTGATCGCTGCTATGGTCTCATCGGCGCAGCGCTCGTCAAAATTTTGGATGGTCACCAGCCCCACGTGCTCGTTCAGCAGCTTGGAGGAGGCAACGGTGGTCTCCATGCGCTTGCGGGTCATGGACATGGTGATTCCCTCGCCGCTGCGCAGAACCGTGATGGAGACCACAGTTCCCTCTTCGCCCTTGATCATGGCGGAAATCTCGGTGACCGTGCGGTCCTGGGCTGACTCTCCGTCCACCTGGATGATCACGTCCCCTACCTGAACACCGGCTTCCTCCGCCGGGCCGCCCGGCTGCACGGCGATGACCATCAGCCCGGAATTGTCATCCGTGGCCTGGACCGTCACGCCAATGCCCACATAGGCATTCTCGGAATTTTCCAAAAAGCTGGGCAGCTCCGCGGCGGGGATGTAATAGCTCCAGCGGTCGCCCATGGCATTCACCATGGCATCCGCGGCGGCATCCTCAATTTTTGTCTTGTCCGCATCCCCTGCAAAGCTGGTCAGAATCAGGTTTTCCAGGTCCTCCAGCTTGTTGTAGTCGGTGGATGCGGAGACAAAGAAAAGCGTCGCGCCGCAGGCCAGAGCCGCCACCAGCACATAGGACAGGACGATCAGAACTTTCTTTTTCATTTCTTTCGCTCCTTTTGGGTTCAACAACATGACTAATAGCATTCTTCCCACATTCCGGCTTGGAAATGTGGGAAGAGAAGCATTACAGAGAAACGTAGGCGCAGGGGTTCACATAGGCGCCGTTGTAGGCAATGCCGAAGTGCAGGTGGTAGCCTGTGGCAATGCCGGTACGGCCCACGGTGCCGATCAGCTGACCGGCGGAAACCGCCTGGCCGGAGCTGACCGCGGTACTGGCCAAGTGCATATAGATGGAGGAAAAGCCGTCTCCGTGGTTGATGGTGATGTAGTTACCCGCCGTGCCGGAATAGGTATTGGCGGTGACAATGCCGGAGCGGGTGGCGTAGACCGGCGTATTGGCAGGGGCCGCAAGATCAACACCCTGGTGGTAGCTGGATGCACCGGCCGTGGGAGAGGTCCGGAAGCCGAAGGGGCTGGACATATAGGTATAGCTGCAGGGCCGCAGCCAGGTTCCGCCGGAGGACGGGGTGGAGGTGCCGGTATTGCCGCTTCCGCCGGAGCTGCCGCCGCTGCTCGCGGGGGCGGTGGTGGCGGGAGGAACGGTGGTATAGGTAGCCATATAGGCCAGCCACTCCTGATGCTTGGCGGCGGTGTATTCCTTCTCCATCTGGGCGATCTGGTTCAGCAGGTCCTGGTCCTCAGATTCCAGCTCTTCCTGCAGGCCCTCGATTTCCTCGGCCTTCTCCAGCAGCTCGGCGATAACGCCGTCTGCCTCTTCCCGCTTGGCATCCAGTTCCGCCTGGGTAGCGTCCAACTCTTCCTTGGTGCTCTCCAGCTCCGCCTTTTCCGTTTCCAGCTCCTGCTGGGCCTGGGCCACGGCCTTGGTGGCTTCGTCCAGGGCCTCCAGGCGGCGGGTATCCGAGGCGGCGATTTCTTCAATCATGCTCATTCTGTCCAGCAGATCGGAGAAGCTGTTGGCCTTGAAGAGGACCTCCCAATAGCTCAGGGTGCCCTCCTCCTCCATGGTGCGGATACGGGTTTTGTATTCTTCGTTCAGCGTATTATAGTTTTCCTGGGCCGCGTCCAGCTCGTCCTGCTTGTCCGCAACCAGAACGCCATAGGCAGTGATCTGCTCGTTGATGTTGTCCACCTGGGCATGGAGCAGGGTCATTTCCTGATCGATCAGGTTCTTCTTTGCAACGATGTTGGAAATCTCGTCCTTGTTCTCCTGATACTGGCTTTCCAGTTCCTTCATCTTGGACTTCATTTCCGTCCGCTGCTCCTGCAGGCCGGTAATCTGCTTGCGGATTTCGCTGGAGGAAGCGGCATAGGCCCGGGTGGGCAGCAGGCTGAGAATCAGCGTCAGAACCAGCACGGCCGCCATAACGCCGGCCAGAATGGAAACAAGCTTCTTGCGATTTTTCATAGAGACTCCTTTGGATATTATCCGATGTAGGCCATTGGGTTTACATAGGTACCGGCGTAGGATACGCCGAAGTGCAGATGGGGCCCGGTGGAAACACCGGTGCTGCCCACATAGCCGATCAGCTGTCCGGCAGCCACGCTTTGGCCGCTGGAAACCACGTAGTTGGTCATGTGCATATAGATGGAGCTGAACCCGTCTCCGTGGTTAATGCTCACATAGTATCCGGCGCCCCCCGCCTGATAGGAGGCGGTGGTCACCGTTCCTGCCCGGGTTGCATAGATGGGGGTACCCCGGGGGCAGGCCATATCGATGCCATTATGCATCAATGCATATTTATAAACAGGATGGATGCGCATGCCAAAGGCGCTGGAAATGGTGTAGCCGGATACCGGCGTGATCCAGGTGGCATTGGAGGGCGGGTTCTGGCCCTGGAGCGCAAGCTTTGCAAGCTTTTCCTCATACTGAGCATTGGCAAGCTCCTTTTCCTTCTGGGCGATCTCCTTCATCAGGGCATCCTGCTTTGCTTCGGAATCGTCCAGCAGGAGGGCAAATTCCTCCTTCTGCTCTGCCAGACTTCGAAGAAGCTCGTCGGACTCCGTTCGCTTCTCAGAGAGCATGCTCTCACTTTCCGCAAGCTGGGCCTGCGCATCGGCAAGCTCCTGCAGCTCCTGCTGCAGCCGGGTCTGTGTCGTAGACAGGTCGTCTGCCACCTGCTGGATCTCCTCCAGTCGTCTCTGGTCCGATGCAGCGATCTCATCGATCATGGTCATACGGTCCAAGAAATCCGTAAAGCTCTTGGCCTGAAACAGGACTTCCCAATAGCTGACCGTGCCGCCCTCCTCCATAGCGCGTATCCGGGCTTTATGCTTTTCGTTCAGCTCGTCCAGCTGCTGCGACTGCTCCTCCAGATCATCCTGGGAATCTGCAATCAACTGCCCATAGACAATGATCTGCTGATTCATGTTCAGGATCTGGCTGTGCAGCAGTGCGATCTCCTGATCGACCGCATTTTTCTGATTGACCAGCTCCTGAATCTGGTTGGAGGCTGCCGTATACTGCTGACGGACCGCATCGATCTCCGCCTGAATGTCCGCGTTCTCGCTTTTCAGGGTGCCAAGCTCATCTTCGATCTTGTCCGTTTTCACGGAGGCACTGGCGTAGATCGGAACACAGCCCAGTGCCAACGCCGCAGCCAGCACCGTGCCCAGCGCTGCTTTGAAAAAACCGAATCGTTTCATCTCTGTCTAAAGCGCGGCAGATGATCAAACATCCATGAACTTTCGGATAGAAGTCCAGCTGCCGACGATGCCGACAAACAGTCCGGCGGCACCGAAGACAATGACCATAGGTATCACCAGATTCTCAAAGGGCACGAAGGTGAAGAGCTTCAGCGCATCTACCGTAGAAATTTTTTCCACCAGTGCATCATAGCTCACCCACTCAAGGCCAAAAGCAAGGATGGCACCAATCATGCCCAGGCTGAAGCCCTCGACCATAAAGGGCAGCCGGATGAAGCCGTTGGTCGCACCTACCATCTTCATGATGGCGATCTCATCCCGGCGGTCATACATGGCAAGCTTGACCGTATTGGAAATGATCAGCAGCGAGATCACCAGCAGAACGGCAATCAGCGCCACAGCAACGATATGCAGCACCTGCTGAATGGTGGTAAAGCCCTGGGCCAGGGCATAGGCGGCCTTGGTATCCGCCACGCCGGGAATCTGCCGCAGCTGGGCATCCGTCTGCTCCATGAGGGTATTGTCCTCCAGCGTCACCACATAGCGGTGACGAAGGTCGGTTGCCTGGACACCGTTGAAGGCTGCATCGCCGTTGTGGTCGGCGACAAAGCTCTGCAGTGCCTCTTCCCGGGAGACAAAGGTGGATTGCAGCACATTGTTCAAAGCATTGATTTTCGTGCCGATGCTCCTGGCCTCGGCATCGGACAGGTCACTGTCCACGTAGACCAGGATTTCACTGGTCTGGTTCAGGTCCTGAACCATCACGTCCAGGTTGTAGGCCAGAATGGAGAAGCTGCCCACGATGATCAGGCAGGCCACCGTGACGCACACGGCGGCGAAGGACATAAAGCCATGGAGAAAAATTCCCTTGAAGCCTTCCTTCAAAAGGTATCCGATATTGCTGAATTTCATGGTAACTTACCTCTCTCTTCCGTCGCTGACCACATAGCCGTCATCAATGGCGATGACGCGCTTGGCGAACAGCTCCACCAGGTTCTTCTCGTGGGTGACCACAAGGACCGTGGTGCCCAGATTGTTGATCTCCTGAAGCAGGGCCATGATCTCGAAGGAGCGGGCGGGGTCCAGGTTGCCGGTGGGCTCGTCGGCAATGATGGTAGAGGGGTTGTTCACCAGAGCACGGGCAATGGCCAGACGCTGCTGCTCGCCGCCGGACATCTCTCCGGGGTGACGGTTCGCCTTGTTTTCCAGGCCAACCAGCTCCAGCACATAGGGAACACGGTCCCGGATCTCCCGCTCCCGGGCACCGATCACACGCATAGCGAAGGCCACGTTGTCATAGACCGTCATATTGTTGATCAGGCGGAAGTCCTGGAACACAACGCCGACGGTACGCCGCAGCAGCGGGATCTCCCGCTTGCGAATGCGCTCCAGCGCATAGCCATTGACCTTCACGGCGCCGGAGGTAGGCCGGAGCTCACCGGTGATGAGCTTGATGATGGTGGATTTTCCGGAGCCGGAAGGGCCAACCAGGAAGCAGAACTCGCCGTCGTCGATCTGCATGGTCACGCCGTTCAGCGCTTTATTGCCCTGCTCGTAGCTTTTTACGACATCTGTAAATTCAATCATTTGCATGTATCTCCAGTCGAAGTATCCGCATTTTTCGAAAGGCCGGGCAGCCCGCCCCTTCCGATACTCTGCGCGCAATGTATCCGAATTGTAACACAAAACGGCCGAAAAGTCAATGACGTACCGAGGAAACGACGGGAATCCCTGATTTTTTAACAAAAATTTCCGATTTCCGTCACAGATTTCGGCACTCAGGCACAAGATATGGCAGTTTTAGGAAAAAGCTGTACACAGGTGGACGTTTTCTGGCGGTAGACATAAAAATGCAGCCGTCCCTTCCTGGGGACGGCTGCAAAAAGTCTTCGCAAATTGCTTATCTTGCCTCGCGAGAGGACAGATATTTGCGGACCATCAGCGCGACCTTGAACACAATGGCATGGTCAAACTGGCGCAGGTCCAGGCCGGTGAGCTTCTTGATCTTTTCCAGACGGTACACCAGGGTGTTCCGATGGACAAACAGCTTCCGGGAGGTTTCAGAGACGTTCAGGTTGTTTTCAAAGAACTTATTGATGGTGAACAGGGTCTCCTGGTCCAGGCAGTCAATGGAGCTCTTCTTGAAGATCTCACTGAGGAAAATCTCGCACAGGGTGGTTGGCAGCTGGTAGATCAGTCGGCCGATGCCCAGATTCTCATAGCGCATAATGCTCTTCTCGGTATCGAAGACCTTGCCCACCTCAATGGCGGTCTGGGCCTCCTTGTAGGAATCCGCCAGCTCCCGCAGGTGCTCGGAGACGGTGCCGATGCCGATGGAGGTCTTGATGCGCAGTTCATTTTTCAGCGTATTTTCAATGTCCTGGGCAATCTTTTCCAGCTCCTCACTGGGGGTATTTGCGGTGATCTGCTTGACCACGGCAACATCGCTCTCGTTGATGCTCAGGACGAAATCCTGCATTTTGTCCGGGAACATGCCGGACAGAACATCCACAGTCGCCACATCGCTGCGGCCCACCTGACGAATCAGGAACACGGCCCGGGGGGCGTCTGTTGCGAAATGCAGTTCCTTGGCGCGGATATAAATATCACCGGGCAGGATATTGTCCATGATGATATTCTTGACGAAGGTGCCCCGGTCATGCTTTTCCTCGTAGAAGACCTTGGCGTCATTCAGGGCGATATAGGCCATGGAGCAGAAGGATTTGGCCAGCTCGTCCTCACCGGAGCAGAACACGGCGTACTCATACAGATTGGAGCTGCCCACAATGGCCTTGAAGCATTTCTGGGCAAAAACAGTAATGCCGTCAACTCCGCCGCCGATCCGCAGAGCAGCGTCCGGCCAGCGCTCTCCCAGCAAAGAGACGTCGGTACAGGACACAACGCAGCCCTCGGTATCGATGACGCCGAAGGTTCTGTCGGAAATATCCTTTAATTGCACGATCACGCTTTGAAATACACTGTTGGACATATGGGTGCCCCTCCTTAGAATGTTGCATAAATACGCATTCCACAAAATTGCAGTCTTATTATACACAAGTTTTGCGCATATTGCAAGTGCAATTTGACATTTTATTGCAAATTCTCTCTTGCTTTTTAGGTAATCTTCCCAGTGTGTTGTCAAATATGTAAGAAAAAGGCAAAATGATTCCAGCAATTTGCCGATTTCTTTTCTGCAATTTTATCGGTCCGTTTCGCTCAGACCCAGGCTCGCCAGCTCTTGCTCGGTGAGAACGCGCGTCCGGCCTCTGGGAAGGCCCTCCAGAGTCAGCGTTCCTTCCCGGATGCGCTCCAGATAGGTAACGGTCATACCCCGGGAGGCCATCATCCGGCGGACCTGGTGATATTTTCCCTCGCACACCGTGATTCGGCTTTCCCCGGGGCCGAGGGGCTCCAGCTTGGCCGGGAGGCAGACCGTGCCGTCCCGCAGGGTCAGCCCCGCCGCAAAGACCGCCGCATCCTCCGCGGTCCCCTGCCCCTCATGGCGGGCGTAATAGACCTTGGGCACCTCCTTCTTCGGGGAGATCAGCCGGTGCAGCAGGTCCCCATCATTGGTAAGCAGCAGCAGCCCTTCGGTCTGCTTGTCCAGGCGGCCAATGGGCTTCAAGTCCCAGTGCCGCATCTGCTCCGGCAGAAGCTCCATGACAGTCTTCTCTTTTGCATCCTCTGTGGCAGTGACATAGCCCATGGGCTTGTTCATCATCACCACCCGGCGCACATAGCCGCCCATGGCGCTTCCGTCCAGCTGCACCGCGTTCGCTGCCGGGTCGATTTTTCTGCCGGGGTCTTTCTCGGGCTTTCCGTCCACGGTCACCCGCCCGGCTTTCAACAGCTGCTTTACCTGGCTGCGGGTTCCCGCGCCGCTGTCACACAGAAATTTGTCCAAACGTTCCATACTCTTTCTCCGTTCTATCCCCTGGGGAAATCCCATACACTGCATTGAAACACAGCTTTCGGGAGGGATTTCACTATGGTTGTATTGACCGCAAAGGTGGATTTTAAAAAAATGATGCTGATCCTGGGGGCCGCCGCAGTGGTGCTGCTGGCGCTGATTCTGTTTTTCGGCGGCAGCGAGCAGACCTTCGGCTCTCAGGACGTCTCGGGCAACGACGGGCGGGTTGCTTTTCTCAAAAGCTTCGGCTGGGAGGTTGTCAGCTCTCCGAAGGAATCCGGCCAGGTGCTGATTCCGGCCCAGACCAATGATGTTTTTGACCGGTACAATGCCCTGCAAAAGTGCCAGAGCTACGACCTGAGCAAATTCGCCGGCAAAAAGGTCATGCGCTACGTTTACGAGGTCAAGAACTACCCCGGCGCCACAGAGCCGGTCTACGCCACGCTTCTGGTGCACAAAAACAAGGTCATCGGCGGAGACATCACCAACACCGCCCCCGGCGGCAAAATCCAGGGATTCCAAATGCCAAAGGGTGACGCTGCCCCCACGGCCCCAACCGGCCAGCCCACCCAGAGCACCCAAGGCACCGATTTTTAAAGGATTATATCACAAAAAGAAGTCCTTGACAAGAAAGCTTCCTTGTGCTATGGTTGTGGCAACTGAATACTGTGTCTTCAGGGCGGGGCGAAATTCCCCACCGGCGGTAAAGTCCGCGAACGCGCAAGCGCCGAATCGGTGTGATTCCGATACCGACAGTATAGTCTGGATGGAAGAAGATACGCAAATCTTGCGTCTTTTCGCGCCCTGAGTGTATGCTCAGGGCGCATTTTTTACGTTGAGGTGACAAAAATCATGAACGAACTACTCTCTCAGGCCAAGGAAAACCTTTCTTTTCTCGGAATCACCGCCGCGGTCATTGTTGCGCTGGCCGTGATCTCCAAGCTGACGGAAAAGAAATTCACCCATCTGCGCCATGTAAGCCCCGCCAGACGGGTCAGCATTATCGGCATTTGCTCGGCCATCGCCGTGGTGCTGCACATTCTGGACTTTCCTCTGCCCTTCCTGGCCCCGGAATTCTACAAGCTGGACTTCTCCGAGGTGCCCGTGCTGCTGGGCGGCTTCTTCCTGGGACCAAGCGCTGCCGTCGCCATTGAGGGCATTAAAATTCTGCTGAAGCTGCTGCTCAAGAGCACCTCCACCGCCTTCGTGGGCGACTTCGCCAATTTCTTTGTGGGCTGCTGCTTCGCACTGCCCGCCACCGTCTGGTACCATCTCCACAAGAACAAGACGGGGGCCATTATGGGTCTCGTCCTCGGAACCCTGTCCGCCAGCGTCATCGGGACGCTCTTCAACGCCGTCTACCTGCTGCCCAAATTCGCCCAGCTCTACGGCATTCCCATGGATGTGCTCATCGGAATGGGCACAAGTATCCACAGCAGCATTCACGGGGTGTATTCCTTCGTGGCCATGTGCGTTGCGCCGCTGAACGTGGTCAAATACGGCGTTGTATCCCTGCTGACCATGCTGCTCTACAAGCGGGTTGCCGCCCCCCTGTTCCGGGTGCACGAATAATTCCCTCTTTTCTTTTGCCCCGGGGGACTGTATAATAGCTGTATCCACTGAACACGCAAAAAGGAGCGAGACAAATGGAATACAGAGTATTGGGCAAAACAGGTCTGAAAGTCTCCCGGCTGGGCTTTGGGGGCATCCCCATTCAGCGCATTGACGCGGAGGGCACCAAAGCGCTTATGCACAGGCTGCTGGAGGCGGGCGTCAACTATATTGATTCCGCCCGGGGCTATACCGTCAGCGAAGAGTACATCGGCTACGGCCTGGAGGGCATCCGGGACAAGTTTATCCTGGCCACCAAGGGCCGGGGGCTGACGAAGCAGGCCATGCAGAAGGACCTGGAAACCAGCCTGCACAATTTCCGCACGGACTACATCGACCTCTACCAGTTCCACAATCCTTCCCTGGAGGACCTGGAAACCATCACCGCCCCCGGCGGGGCGCTGGAAGCCCTGCGAGACGCCAAGGCCGCCGGAACCGTCCGGCACATCGGCATCACCGCCCACTCCACCCAGGTCTTCGAAAAGGCCCTGGACATGGACTGGGTGGAGACAATCATGTTCCCCTACAATCTGGTGGAAAACCAGGGCGCAGAGCTCATTGCCAAATGTCAGGAAAAGAACGTCGGCTTCATCTGCATGAAGCCCCTGGCCGGAGGGGCCATTGACGACGCTTCCCTGGCCCTTCGCTATATCGTGCAGAACCCCGCCGTCACCGTGGTCATCCCCGGCATGGCAAGCGACCGGGAGCTCTCCCAGAATCTGGCCGCCGTCGGCAATTCCGCCCCGCTGACCGGGGAAGAAACGGCAAAAATCCAGGCCATCCGGGATTCCCTGGGCACCCAGTTCTGCCGCCGCTGCAACTACTGCGCCCCCTGCACCGTGGGCATTCACATTCCCCAGCTGTTCGTGCTGGAGGGCTACCTGACCCGCTATGGCCTGGCCGACTGGGCCAAGGGCCGGTATGAAGCCGAAACGAAGGCCTCGACCTGCATCGAATGCGGGGCCTGCGAAGGCCGCTGCCCCTACCATCTGCCCATCCGGGAGATGATGAAGCGAGTCGCCCGAGAATTTGAGGGATAAGCAATAATCCGCAGGAAGCACCTTGCCTTCCTGCGGATTTTTTGATTATTTCACCACTCTTACCCGGAGCACCCCTTCGATGCTGCGCAGGCTTTCCACCACGGCTTCGGAGGGCCTGTGGTCCACATCCAGCATGGTGTAGGCGTATTCTCCCCGGCTCTTGTTCATCAGGCCTGCAATGTTGACATTCTCCCCTGCAATGGCGGTGGTGAACCGGCCCAGGGAATTGGGGATGTTCTTATGCAGGATGGTGATCCGCCCCTGACTGGTGCACACGCCCATATCGCAGTTGGGGAAATTGACGGAATTGACAATGTTGCCGTTTTCCAGATAGTTCATCACCTGGCTGACGGCCATCTTCGCGCAGTTGTCCTCGGATTCCTCCGTAGAGGCACCCAGGTGCGGGATGGCGATGCAGCCGGGCATTTTTGCTGTTTTGTCATTGGGGAAATCCGTAATATAGCGCTTGACCTTGCCGGAGGCCAGAGCTGCGGCCATGGCCTCGTCGTCCACCAGCAGGTCCCGGGCGAAGTTCAGAATCACCACGCCGTCCTTCATCTTGGCAATGGTCTCGGCATTGATCATCTTCTTGGTGTCCTCCAGCAGAGGGGTATGCAGGGAGATGAAATCGCAGTTGGCAAAAACCTCCTCCCGGCTGTTCACCCGGTGAATCTGACTGTCCAGGTGCCAGGCGGCGTCAATGGAGATGAAGGGGTCACAGCCGTAAACCTGCATTCCCAGCTTTCTGGCGGCGTTGGCAAAGGGGCCGCCCACCGCGCCCAGGCCGATGACGCCCAGGGACTTGCCCAGAATCTCGTGACCTGCAAATTGGGATTTGCCCTTTTCCACCTGCTTTGCCACATCCGGAGTACCGGCAATGGATTTGACCCACTCCATGCCGCCCACCACATCCCGGCTGCCCAGCAGCAGGCCGCAGAGCGTCAGCTCCATGACGCTGCGGGCGTTGGCCCCGGGGGTATTGAACACCACAATGCCCTGCTCCGCGCAGCGGTCCAGGGGAATATTGTTCACCCCCGCACCGGCTCTGGCCACGGCCAGAAGCTTATTGGAAAAGGGAAAATCCTGCATGGCCGCGCTGCGCACCAGCAGGGCATCCGCATCCTCGATTTTTTCGGAAACCTGATAGTTTTCCGTCCAAAGGGCCGTGCCCTTTGGGGATATTTTATTGAGATAGTTTACCTGAAACACGGTCGATCCTCTCTTTTCTCCCATTCTTACAGCTTCTGCTCAAAATCCGCCATGAATTCCGTGAGCTTCTTCACGCCCTCAATAGGCATGGCATTGTAGATGCTGGCCCGCATACCGCCGACGCTGCGGTGGCCCTTCAAATTCACAAAGCCCGCCTGAGCGGCCTCGGCTACAAATCGGGCGTCCAGCTCCGGATTTCCCGTTACGAAGGTGGCGTTCATCAGGGAGCGGTCCTTCCTGATCACCTGATTGTGGAAGACCTTGCTGGAATCCAGAAAGTCATAGAGGATAGCGGCCTTTTCCTGATTGCGCTTTTGCATAGCCTCCAGGCCGCCCAAGCCCAGCAGCCACTTGAAGACCTTGCCGCAGATATAGATGCCGTAGGCCGGAGGTGTATTGTACATGGAGCCCGCGTCGGCGTGGGTCTTGTAGCGCAGCATGGTGGGGGTGCCGGGCAGCACATCCTCCCGGATCAGATCCTCCCGGATAATGGCGATGACCACACCCGCCGGGCCTACGTTCTTCTGCGCACCGCCGTAGAGCATTCCGTAGTCCGTCACCTTCACCGGCTCGCTGAGAAAGCAGGAGGACACATCGGCAACCAATGGCTTTCCCTTGGTATTGGGCAGGGTTTTGAACTTGGTGCCGTAGATGGTGTTGTTCTCGCAGATGTACACATAGTCGCTGTTTTCCCCAATGGGCAGGTCGGAGCAGTCGGGAATATAGGTGAAATTCTTATCCTCCGAGGAGGCGACCTTATTGGCCTGCCCGAACAGCTGGGCTTCCTTCCAGGCCTTCTTGGCAAACTGGCCGGTGACGATATAGTCCGCGGCCTTATTTTGCATCAGGTTCATGGGCACCATGGCGAACTGCTGGCTGGCGCCCCCCTGCAAGAAGAGGACTTTATAGTTCTCCGGAATGCCCATAAGGGTGCGAAGGTCCGCCTCTGCCTCTTCGATGATCCGCTCATAGGGCTTGGACCGGTGGCTCATCTCCATAACGGACATGCCGGTGCCCCGGTAGTCCATCATCTCGGCGGCAGCCTCCTGCAAAACAGGTTCCGGCAGCACGCCAGGGCCTGCGGAAAAATTATAGACTCTTGCCATAGGGCATTCTCCTTTATTTCAGAATCAGACGGTCGATCAGGCGGTAGCCCTGGGGCTCCACGTCCCCGGTCCGGGCCGCCTCCGCCTCGGTGTATCTCGCGATTTTCTTTTCCTGGCAGGTGGAATCGTACAATAGGAAGGGTACGGGCTCCCCCGTGTGGGTGCGCAGACGGATGGGGGTGGGATGGTCCGGCAGAATCAGCATCCTGTAGTCCTCTCCGGAGGCATCCAGAGCCTTTTTCAGCCTTGCAATCAGGCGGCTGTCCAGGTACTCAATGGACTTGACCTTGGCATTCACGTCTCCCTGGTGGCCCATTTCGTCCGGGGCCTCCACATGGACATAGACGAAGTCGCAGCGGTCCTCCAGCAGGGCCTTGGCGGCTGCATCCGCCTTGCCCTCGTAATTGGTATCCAGGGAGCCGGTGGCCCCGGGAACCCGGTAGACCTCCATCCCGGCCCCCACGGCAATGCCTTTCAGCAGGTCCACCGCAGAGATCATGGCCCCCTTCAGTCCGGTCTTCTCCCGGAAAGAACGCAGGCTGGGCTTGGTGCCCGCCCCCCAGAACCAGAGAGAATTGGCCTTGTGCTTCCCCGCTGCCGCCCGTTCCAGGTTCAGGGGGTGCTCGTTGAGAACGGGGAAGCTCTTTTCCATCATCTTCCTGAGCATGGGCTCCTTGGGAAGCCAGGGGCCGATCTTCGTGCCCAGATGGTCATGGGGCGGCTCCAGGGGCACCACACGGCCATGCTTCCATACCATAATATGCCGGTAGCTGGTGCCGGTGTAAAAGCGGACGCTGTCGGAATTGAATTGCGCCCGGATGGCATCCATGAGAATATCCGCATCCTTCGTGGCGATTTCGCCGGAGCTGTGGTCCAGGATGGTTTTCTCTTCGTAGGGCTCCCCTTCTGTCAGGGTTACGATGTTGCAGCGGAAAATCACATCGTCGGGCTCCATGGAAACGCCCACACTCAGAGCTTCCAGAGGAGATCGTCCTGAATAACACTCCGCCGGGTTATAGCCCAGCACGGATAGATTGGCCACGTCTGAGCCGGGCGCCATGCCTTCCGGCACATTCTGGGTCAGGCCCATGTGGCCCATACCCGCCATGGCATCCATACAGGGAGTCTTGGCATAGTCCAGGGGTGTCTTGCCGCCCAGAGCCGCAATAGGTTCGTCTGCCATGCCGTCTCCCAAAATGACAACATACTTCAAGATGATCGCGCTCCTCTCTTCCACGGACAAATGTCCATAGGGTAATTTTCCCTATCATACCACTAGACAATTCAGAATGCAATATGAATTTTTGGCGAAATCATCTTTCATTCCATATGGAAATCTGTACAAATTGTTGTGATTTTCTTAGCAATACGGATTCAGTTTTACAAGGCTGTGATTTTTTGTTTCTTTTTGGCGGGATGCAGCAAAAGCGGTGCCCGTGGGGGGCACCGCTTTTTGGGAATGCCGGGAAATAAAAAAGAGACCTGAAACAGGTCTCTTTGGAGCGGGTGACGAGGCTCGAACTCGCTACCTCCACCTTGGCAAGGTGGCGCTCTACCGGATGAGCTACACCCGC